>WNFZ01006853.1_pt1 | contig 10257 bp, 11 predicted proteins | sample 5400081 | NCBI WGS metagenome assembly WNFZ01 (sample SAMN13153365, study PRJNA577476) | soil metagenome | isolation source: 80 cm soil or saprolite under grassland replicate 1 | place: USA:California | collected 2016-06-15
GAATTGAGCCAGCCCGGCCACTGCCGGCGGATGATCTCCGCAATTTCCCGGTTGAATTCGATACTCCGCGGCTTTCTTCCCAGCGTGTGCAAGGTCAACCAGTGAGACAAAGCCCCTCCTACCGTGGCAGACGGGTTCATCGGGCCGTTTTAATGGGGAGAGCGCGAGAGGGGCAACGCCCCTCTCGCACTGGGCGACAGCCAACCGCCCCCCCTCTACCTCGTTTGCAGAGCTGGCTGCATGATGCAGGTGCATCTGCACCTGCACATGCTGCTAAGTAATGAATGAATTAAAAGAAGAGAATTAAGATCAGAGGGGGTGTGGGGGAGAGTCGAAATTTTTTCGTTTGCAAAACTGCAATCGTTTGTTGAATGCTCCTCTCCGTTATGAAAACTCCAATCCTTGATCGACCTGAGACGCTTTCGATTGTTGCCGGACTGATGGGCAAAATCGGAGGGCGGAGCAAATCATCAAAAAAGGGAAGAGCAGCGCGTAAAAACGCGGCGAAGGCTCGCCGGATACGGCTGCAAAAATTAGTAGCCTGATAAGACTGGAGCCAGTTGTCGGATTCGAACCGACGACCGACGGTTTACAAAACCGTTGCTCTACCCCTGAGCTAAACTGGCTGCAAGCTGCCTAATCACAACCATCACCAACAGAATCAAGCCTTTCGGCAAGTGCGTCTCTTATACCGCAATGGACGATGAGATGCAAGAAGATGACCTGAGATGCAGCGTTTTGGGCAAATCTTGGGCAAATCCTTTGGAGTCCCAAATGGCCGCTCCTACGGTGCTGAGGAGGTCTCTTCATTTGCCATGACGGACCCACGCCAGACCCGCGACGTGAATTCGCCCGAGCGTTTGCGTCAGTCGGTCAATGGACGACCACGGTTCCGTCGTCGTCTTCAACGCAGCGTTTGAGAAAGGCGTGCTGACCCGGTGCGCGGAGCTGTTTGCCGAGTTCGAGCCGTGGGTGAAGAAGGTGAAGCGCCGCATGCTCGACCTGCTCACGCCGTTCAAGTCCCGCCCTACTACCATCCGTAACAGCGCGGCAACGCATCCATCAAAGCCGTGATGCCTGCCATCACCGGGCGGGGCTACGACGGTCTGGAAATCGCCGAAGGCGCAAGCGCCTCGCTGGAATTCGTGCGCGTCCACTTCAAGCAACGTCCCAGCAGCAGACCGGCAGTGGGTTCGCCAGCAGCTTGAAGCTTACAGCGCCCGCGACACCGAAAGGATGGCCTGGATTGTGGACGAACTGCGGAAGGTGGTCGGCGGAGGAGATTGCGGGCTTCGTCACCGGAAGTTTGGTCGCGTCCGGCGGCGAGATTTCCGACTACCACTTCAAGCACGCACGCGACAAGCTGGGCGACCATCGCAGCGCAGCACGCATGTGGCCCCTTCTCCTTCCAGGCGCTGTCATCATTTCCCAGTTAATTCGACCGACTGTTCTGGGCTGGCCTCTCATTCTCCTACCCACGCTCCTGTATTTCGGAGTCGGCGTTTACTACGCCATCACCAACAACCTCGGGCCGCATCCGCAGTGGGAGCACGACTCCGAGGGCGTCATCCTTGGTTCGGTCCTCTTGGCCGCGTTGCTCGGCGTGTGCGTCGCGTTGTTGTTTGCAGGCAGGCCGAAGGCGTTTCATGGCACACGTCCCTAACCAATGCGCTCCGGCGCCGTCTGCTTCTCCGCCCGGTGCAAGGCCGCGATTCGTACGCGTCCTTCACACGCTGCTCGCAACCGGCGGTTGCCGAATTTGGTCGGTGGGCCCGGCGGGTTGGGCGAGTTGGATTTTGCAGTCTGGACAGCTTTGGGGTGACGGAGTGGATAGTTCTTTATGGTGAACGATGTTACACATCTATTCAGCAATTACCGGGAGTGCGCTCGCCACCTCTGGAACGTGTACTTCCGGCCTGTGGCGGAGCCGACACAGAATTGGGATGTCCGAGACGAGTTCGACGCCATCGCGCGCGGCATCTTCTCCTCCCTCGTTCTGCGCCCGCTCGGTGTCTTCGACCACGAGATTTCGCCAGCGTGTTCACCGGAGCCATCTATGCTGCCGGGTTTTCGTATCGTGCCGAGTGTCGAGCAGGGCACTCCGATATTCATCAATCGCGACTTGCCACGGAGTGGCTATTGGGACCATCCAGTTTCGCGAGTCCGACCCAGCGAAGTCGAATTGCATCTGCTGCGCTTCTTCGACTTCGACGAGCTTGGCTATCGCGATTTGCGCCACTACGAGGTGGTCATTCACGCGTCGTCAGTATATCCCGACACCGTCGGGAGAGCGGCACTTATCGAGTTCGACAATGCGAAAGTTTTGTTCAGGAAAACGGCGGACTAACCTTGCGTCGCATCTACCACGGCCATCGCGCTGTAGTTGCAATCCACGCTCGTCGTTGGGCGGCTTCGACATGCGCGCTATGAGCACAACCACTTTCGCCGCGAGACTGCTCATCGGGTGTCTTGCTCTGTGCGTGACATCTTGTTGGACTCCGGCGGGGAAAGGGCGAAAGGCCGAAGCTGGGTACAGAGCCGCTGCCCCGGTGATTGCCGCCTTGGAGAAGTTTCACGTGGAGCGAGGACATTACCCTGCCCATTTGAGGGAGCTTGTGCCAGCGTATCTGCCGGATTCCAGAGGATTGCTCGTCCGTGGGAGAGTCGAGCCTGTGCGTTCACCACGCGGACAGGCCGATGCGCCCGCGTACCGACCCGATTGGTTCTGGTATCGGCGCGATGGCGACACATTCAGTCTTACGTTCAGCTACACTGGTCCGGGCATGAACAACTGCTGGTACGATTCCACTACGAAGCAGTGGGCAGCACGCGGTTATTATTGATGAAGACGCCGTCCAAGAAAATCACCAGCCAACGCCGGATGGCGCACTCAGTTCCGCTCTTGCGGGTGGGGTCATTTGCCCGGCGTGGCTGAGCTCTGGACTTTACGCAGCATTCGCACGTCATGTTTCCGAAATACCCACAGGTAACTGTGGTACTTGCGTGCGTGGTGCTGGTCGCGGTGCTGGAGGGGAGGCGTACCCTCCCGCATGAGGATGAACAGGTCCTGGTCGAGCAATCCAATCTCCTGAGCGAGATGAAAACCCTCGATGCTGCTTCGCTTCTGCCGCCCCGTTTCGATTTCGTCTTGCGTCTTCACCGCCAGACTGACCATCGGTCGTCGTGCCTTTGAAACCACTCGCCGGTGGTTGCGCTCCCGGCGACGGCGTTCACGAGCTTGCGGACTGAAGAAGACCCGCAAGAGCAGGACAACGGATGCGACAGCCACGACGGCAATGAGCCAGTGAACGGGATTCCCGATGTCGAACATATTCAGTCCGCAACTGGTAACAGGTTCGGCGCGGATGACAAGAGGGCCGTCCGAGCTCGAAATGCCGCAGTGGACACTGGGTTAGAGGGCAACGGATGGGGATAAGGCTGTGGATGGGGTCACGGATGACCTTGCCCGCAGGGCCAATCGGTTTTGGCTTCACGTTTAGCCGAACCGGTGCCCGCCTGACAGCGCCGACCGCAGACGAAGTCCGATGACTGTTTCGGAGCAATGCTGTTCTTTTGAATCCCTTGAAAGCAGATTGGCAATAGTGGCCTTTACGTGATATGGCTAAGTTAATTGGGCGATAATGCCACGAATGTACCTTCGACACGGTGACGCGACGCGGAGACTCCATGAAAACTAAGAGCCCTAAGGCGAGACTATTTGGTGCATCGACGATTCTGGTGACTTACTCGCTCCTTTTGCTGACGCGAGGTTTTGGTGCAACTTTGGTCTCAGGCGATGTCTCCGGCAGTTGGACCACGAACCAAAGCCCATATATCCTGACCGCAGACTCAACGGTGCGTGTCGGCCACACTTTGAGCATCGAACCAGGAGTAAATGTCATCATCGGCCCGGATGTGACCTTACTGATTCACGGAGGAATCACCGCCGTCGGTACGCCCGCACAACCCATCGTTATTCAGGGCGCAACTCCGAGCAATTACTGGACAAGCATCTTCATGAGTTACAGCGGCTTTACCAACCAGTTTCACTACTGCCGAATCCACGACGGCTCCCAAGCCCTGGTGTTATCTGTCGATGGGGGGAACCGCATCATGACTGTCGAGATTCTCAATTGCGATTTCTCCAATTGCCGCGACTCTGCCATCGTGGGTGCGGCCTTGGGTTATCAAGCAACCGGCCCGCTCGGCAACCCGACGGGCAGTGCCACGCTGATGCCGGAGATTCACAATTGCGTGTTCGATGACACGGGCAACGGTTGCTTCTTCACTGCGACTTACATCACTTACAACGCGTCCGACCCGCCGGCAGACGCCTACGTGAATCCGCGCATCGTGGGCAATATCTTTAAGAATCTTCCCACTGACAGTCGCGCTGGAAAAGCCCTCCTGCTTGATGCGAGTTGGAACAGTATTGCAAGCACGAACCTTTCTCACCCGCTTTTCATCAACAACACAGTGGTGAACAGCTATGCCGGTGTCTCGGCGCGCGTGCCGAATTTTGACACAGTAATTAAGGACAACCTTTTCGTAAACAATCTGACCGCTGTGTATAGACTTGGTGGGGGTACAGGTGGCTTAGATGCAAGCTACAATTGCTTTTTCCGCAACATCAAAAATTTTAGCGGCTACCCCGGAATCTACGGCGTTCCGATAGTGGCCAATCACAACGGTGACCCGTGTGATGCTTTCAACAACATTTTTCTCGACCCGCGATTCATCGAAGAAAATCGCTTCGTCGTCTCAAGCACGTCGCCGTGCATTGACGCTGGCGACCCGGCTATCGCAGACGTTTGTTTTGGCTTTTCCAAAGGCACAGCTATCTCGGACATTGGTGCTTACGGAGGACCGGATGCTTGCGGTTGGCTGAATCATGGGTTTGCGCCAATTATCACCGCAGACCCGCAAAACCAGACAGGCTGTATTGGCGGGAGCGCCAGCTTCAAGGTCCGGGTGGATGGACCCGAACCATTAAACTATCGATGGTATCTCAACGACACCAATTTGGTGACGGGCGAAACGAACGCCCTGTTGAGTTTAATCGACCTGCAAACCAACCAAGCTGGTACCTATTCGGTCACCGTCTCAAACGCATTCGGAAGCGCCACCAGTCAGCCAGCGACGCTTGTTGTATTCGACGCTTGCGTGGGCATTCACCTGTACGCTGGTCTGAGTATTACAGGTTTGGTGGGGCGAACCTACAGTGTGGAATACGTCACCAACCTCGCCGCAAACAACTGGACCGTTCTGGCTAGCAATACATTCAGCCAGCCTCAATGGCTTTTTATCGACACCAACACGCCGTTGGACCCTAGGAGATACTTCCGTGTTCGCCTACAGCCTTGAAGGCGCAATAGGAGAGCTTTTTCCTTTGAACGCAACAGCGCCAAACCGCTCTGCACCTACAGGAGAGGAATCTGAATTCCAAGCACCTACGTCTTGCAGAACACTCGCGTGCGCCAATCTTGTGGAACATTCGCTCCACTCCAATCCGGCGAGGAGAGCGGGATTCGGACGTTGAGCACGTATTTACAGCGTGAGCATATCAATCATTGCCGCCCCCGCGACAGCCCCTCAGCTTTCACCCGCTCCGGGTGGTTGGATAGGAAACAGCGACTCTGGCGCGGGCGGCGCATAGTGCTGGAGAATGGTCGGCAAGCATTCGCATTTGGCGCGCTTCGCGGCAGAGTAATCTGGACCGATGCTGAGGATGGACTGGCTGGCGACATCGAAGGCGCAGGAACAGCTTGGGGCGTGCTGCCAGCCAACGAAATCCGAGTCCACCCGGACCCGAACGCACAGCTGCTGGGTTCCCAGAAGCGCGGCGTGCGCGAGAAGCCGTTTTTGGCAAAGCAACATGCCGCCCGGCGCAATGGCTCAAGACCACCGCGACCAGGCAGCCGACCGCGTGGCCGACCTCGCAAGGCCACGGTCGGCACCAACCCCACAACGGCAACACTATCCAGTCGGGAATCGCAGGTGGGACCATCGTGGGAGGTGAGTGCAAGAACATGTGTAGCCTCTGGCTCCGAAGTGATGCGCCGAAAGCCGCGTGCGATGTAAAAGTCGCTGGACGCATCTGTGCGCGCCCGCAAAAGCGAGAAATGGTCGCGGGCGGATGTAATCACAGATTCCAGCAATGCCCGTCCAATGCCGCGACGCCGATAGGCTCGCGCGACGTAAAAGCGGCGCACTCGACCGACGTGTGGGTCGCAGGCGTAGGGGTCGCAATTGAGTCCGCAAACGCCCACCACCTGACCATCAGCCACAGCCACAAACAACGCCTCTCCCGGCGCATTGAATCGGTTTGCGCCGGAAACCCACTCATCACACAGGCGCTCTACGAACCTGAATCCCTCGCGTGAACTCTCCGCGCGTAACTCCTCAAGAGCGTTCAATTCGAGTTCCTGGATTCTGACAATCGACGTCATGTAGTAACACGTACCGCCGACCCGGCCCGTGAGGGACCACGATTGCAACCCGAGCGCGGTGGCCGGGTCCGCCTCAGCACGCGATTAGCCGTATCAATCATGTAACACACTCAAAAAAATCCCGAACCAAATCAAGACTCCGATATTCCAGACCCAGGGCTACGCCATGTTTCTTGGCGATTTCGTCCCGTTTACAGCAAATAGCCGCTCGAGGCAAGAAGTTGACCGGCAATGAAGCCGATTCGCACGCTCAATATCTTGGAAGCAATCAGCTGCGGTTGCATCAGCTCCGAATCAATCGCTTCCAAACCAGTCACCTCCGAGCGAATCATCTCTGAACAAGTCCTCCGCAAACAATGCACCTCCCGCGCACGCCCGAACAAAGCACTTGAGCTTCCACGCGTTTGATGTAAAGGCACAGAATAACTCATGGCAGAATAAGGCCTGGCCAGGCTCCGAGAGCCAGTGGCCAGAAGAAAACATAATTAACGCCAGTTCAATTCGAGATCGGTTTCACAAGTTGTCTGTTGAGGATTTTATGAAAACGTTCATCTGTTACTCGTTCGTGGCGCTGCTCGCGCTGGTCCCGCGCTCCTGGGTGTCGGCGACACAAGACACCCCCACCCAAAATGAAACACGAAATGATTTTGTCCTGGTGCCGATGCCCGCTTCAGCGGGGCATCGACACCGGGCCAACCCGCATATCCGCAACGCCAATGGCACCAGCGAAAACTGGGCTGGCTACGCGGTCGCGACCCGCTTAACCGCCCCGTCGAGCGGCGTGGTCTCTGATGTGAAAGGAATGTGGACCGTGCCCGATGTTGCCCGGAGCGGCTCGGCAAACACGTATTCCGCCATCTGGGTCGGGATCGACGGGTATTCCGACAGCACGGTCGAGCAAACCGGCACCGAACAGGACCTGACGCCCAACGGGCCGGTTTATTACGCCTGGTTCGAGATGTATCCAAAATTTGGCTATCGCATTCTCAACTTCCCGGTCGAGCCGGGCGACACTATGGCCGCCGAAGTGCGCTACGTGGGGAACAACCGCTTCACGCTCACCATCGCCAACCTGACCAGGCACGTTTCCTATTCCACCACCCAGCGGCACAAAGCCAAAAGGCAGTCGGCGGAATGGATCGTGGAAGCCCCGTACTCGGGCGGGACCCTGCCGCTGGCGGACTTTGGCAAGGTCAGCTTAACCGCATGCACGGCGACTTTGAACGGATACACGGGCACAATCGGCGATGCCTCGTGGCAACACGACCCCATCGTGATGAGCGATCCCAACGACGGCGTCAAAGCCCAGCCCTCCGTCTTGTCGGCGGACGGAGCGAGCTTCGCGGTGACGTGGCTCCATGAATAAAGCTCGCCGGACCTCGCCGGACCTCGCCGGACCTCGCCGGGCAGGTCCGGCCGTCTCGCGGGAAGTCGAAAAGAGAACGATGAAAACATTACAAAGTCGCAGGATACTCGGTGGAGAGTTACCCACCCCAGGGTTTCCCGGCGGAGAGTTGCGCGGCGCAGCCTCTCCCGGTCGATGGCTTCTCCGCGCAAGGGCACGGGTCCCGAGGTTACGCGGCTCAGGCTTGTTGGCCCTCAGCGTGGCGCTTTGCGTCTGGCCGTGCTTGGGCCAGGAATGGACCCGTTTCCGGGGCCCGAATGGCACCGGCATCAGCCACGCCACCACCATCCCCAGTCACCTCACTGACGCGGATCTCAATTGGAAGGTCGAGTTGCCCGGGATGGGCCACTCGTCTCCCGTGCTCTGGGGCGAGCGGATATTTCTAACGAGCTCGGGCGACAAATCCGGCGGTATTTTCGTGCTCTGCCTCGATGTGAAAGACGGTCGGCTGCTGTGGCATCACGATTTTTCGCTGGAACCATTTCCGCGCCATCCGTTCAACAGCTACGCGTCTTCGACGCCTGCGGTCGATGCCCAGCGTGTCTACGTGGTCTGGAACGAACCGGAGCATTACGTGCTCTGCGCGGTAGACCACGACGGCAAGCTGGCCTGGCAGCGCGATTTCGGCCCGTTTGTCAGCCAGCACGGATGCGGGATCTCGCCCATCGTGTATCAAGACAAAGTCATCCTGGGGAACGAACAGGACGATCCGCAATTTGTGAAGGGCAGCGCGCGGAGCGGCAAGAGTTTCATCGTGGCGGTCGACGCGAGCACCGGCAAGACGCTTTGGCAAACGCCGCGGCGCAGCGCGGTCGTGGCCTACGCGACCCCTTGCGTCTATGAGCCGAAACGTGGGAAGCCCGCCCTTATTTTTGGCAGCCAGGGACACGGCATTTACGGGGTCAATCCGGAAACAGGCAAGATCCTCTGGGACTACGAGCAGGCGTTCGACAAACGGTGCGTGAGCTCCCCGGTGATCGCCGGCGACATCATCCTCGGCTCTTGCGGGAGCGGCGGCGGGGGTAACGTGGTCGCGGCCGTCCGGCCCGGCGACGCCACGATCGGCCGGAAGAGCGAACTGGTCTACCAGTTAAAAAAATCGGCGCCGTACGTCCCGACGGGCGTGGCGATGGGCGCACAGGTTTGGCTCTGGAGCGACAGCGGGATTGTGACGTGTCTCGACGCGGCCAGTGGCGCGATCCGCTACCAGGAACGCGCCGGGGGCGATTATTTCGGCTCGCCCGTGTGGGTCGAGGGCCGACTCTTCTGCGTCTCGACTGCGGGCGAACTGGTCGTGCTGGAAGCGAGTGACCGATTTAACGTGCTGCATCGCTATCCGCTCCATGAACTCTGCCACTCGACTCCCGCCGTGGCCTTGGGTCGGCTCTTCATCCGGACGGAAAAACATCTCTGGAGCCTGGGCGGGGCGAAGACGTCCGCGGCGCGGTGAGCGAGGACTCGGCGTAATCGAGGTTGAGATGGATCGAAGAGCAGGAGAGAACCAGGACCGGTGCGCGATCGAGGACCAGGATGGGCGGAATCATTTTGTCCATTCGAAATCAACGCCAGTGTCCAGTTTGGTTGATCATTTGCTCGCGCCAGACGCCGGATAGAATTCGCTCATTGCGAATTCTGCCGGGCCGGTTCTACTGTCCGCATGCTGCGCTTGCAACGATGTCTCGGGCGAATCTCGACGCTGCTGGGGTTAGGTTTCGTTGCCGCCACCGGCAGTGCCCAGGACGGCGCTTTGGGCGTCTTTGAGAGTCACGGGGAGGTTGGTGCCACCGCTCATGCAGGTACCGTCGAGTATGACAGCGCCCATCGTCGCTATGTCGTGACGGGCAGTGGCGACAACATGTGGTCGACGAATGATGCGTTTCACTTCGTCTGGAAGAAGGTTTCCGGCGATATCACACTCGCCGCGGACATCGAGTTCCTGACTCGCGGAGGCAATCCGCATCGCAAAGCGTGCTTGCTCGTCCGCCAGGGCCTTGATGCGGATTCGGCTTACGCCGACGCGGCCCTGCATGGCGACGGTTTGACGTCTCTGCAATACCGCGAAGCCAAAGGGGCGCGCACGGGCGAAGTCCAATCCAACATTTCCGCGCCGCGGCGATTGCGCCTGGAGAAGCGCGGCGCCTACGTCTCCCTTTCCGTCGGGCCGAGCGAGGAGGAGTTGCGCGCGGCTGGCGCGGTGGTCCGGCTGGTCCTGGAGGATCCGTTCTATGTCGGGCTCGGCGTGTGCGCGCACGACGCGCAGGCCATCGAGAAAGCCGCGCTGGCGAACGTGGAGTTGACGAGGCTGACTCCCGCTTCGAGTTTTCAGCCGCAATGGACCAGCGCGCTCGAGACAGTGTCTGTGGCCTCGCGGGATCGTCGCGTGGTTCACACGACGACCAATCG
>WNFZ01006862.1_pt1 | contig 10253 bp, 11 predicted proteins | sample 5400081 | NCBI WGS metagenome assembly WNFZ01 (sample SAMN13153365, study PRJNA577476) | soil metagenome | isolation source: 80 cm soil or saprolite under grassland replicate 1 | place: USA:California | collected 2016-06-15
CCTGCGCGGTCCCCGACGCTCCTTCACGAGTGACCGGGGCCGAAGCGGGACGAGGATCTTCCCGCCGGACTCCTTAGGCGACCTGCGTACGGCCGGGGATGAGGCCGACACGGTCGGTGACGAAGCTCTAGCTCTAGACCCGACCCAGATTGCCGCGCGCGAGCCCGATGATCGCGACGCCCCGGTCGCCTCCGCGACGGCCGTGGCCCGCCACGCGCAGTCGAGCGCCGCGCGCATCTCGCCCCGCATGATGCCGTGGTCGTCAGCCGGGAGGCCGTGACCTGCGCCTGGCGAACGTGGCCCCGATCTCACTGGCGATGGCGGTCGCTTCGCTCAACTGCTCTCACGCGGTCGAACTCGCCCAGGTTGCCCTGACCCCACCCGGCGCGTTGCTCCCTCGTGAGACTCCTGTTATCATGCGGGCGCCGTGACGTTCCCCTTCGGGAAGGTCCTCATCGCCAATCGCGGCGAGATCGCGGTCCGGGTCATCCGAGCCTGCCGCGAGATGGGCATCGCCAGCGTCGCCGTCTTCTCCGAGGCCGACCGGGAGTCGCTCCACGTGCTCCTCGCCGACGAGGCGGTGCGGCTGGGACCGCCTCCCGCGGCCGAGAGCTATCTCGCCGTCGACCGGATCATCGCGGCCGCCCGGGCCACCGGCGCCGATGCCGTGCATCCCGGCTACGGCTTCCTCGCCGAGAACGCCGGCTTCGCCGAGGCGTGCGCTGCCGCCGGCCTCGTCTTCATCGGGCCGCCGCCGGCGGCCATCCGATCCATGGGAGACAAGATGGGCGCGCGTCGCGTGGCCATCCAGCTGAAGGTGCCCGTGGTGCCCGGCACCGAGCGGCCGGTCGGCGACGACGCCGAGGCCGCCCGCATCGCCACCGAGGTCGGGTACCCGATCATGCTCAAGGCGGCCAGGGGCGGCGGCGGCAAGGGGATGCGGCTCGTCCGCACTCCCGGCGAGCTGCCCGGCGCCCTGCGCGGGGCGCGCTCGGAGGCGGGCGCGGCCTTCGGCGACGCCGCCGTGTACATCGAGCGCTACGTGGAGGAGCCGCGCCACATCGAGGTCCAGGTGCTCGGCGACGGCCACGGCCACGTGGTCCATCTCGGCGAGCGCGAGTGCTCGATCCAGCGTCGCCACCAGAAGCTGATCGAGGAGAGCCCGTCGCCCATCGTGGATCCCGGTCTCCGCCGCCGGATGGGCGAGGCGGCCTGCCGCATCGCCGCCGCCGTCGGCTATGTCAATGCGGGTACGGTGGAGTTCCTCGTGGACCGCGACCGGCACTTCCACTTCCTCGAGATGAACACGCGGCTCCAGGTCGAGCACCCCGTGACCGAGCTCGTGACGGGGCGCGACCTCGTCAAGCAGCAGCTCCGGATCGCGGCCGGCGAGAAGCTCGGCTTCACCCAGGACGAGGTCGTCTGGAACGGCTGGGCCATCGAGTGCCGCATCAATGCCGAGGATCCCTACGCGGGGTTCATCCCGTCGCCCGGTCGCATCGTCAGCCTCCGGCCGGCGAGCGGTCCCTGGGTGCGCGATGACTCGGGCGTCTACAGCGGCTACACCATCCCGCGCTTCTACGACACCCTGATGGCCAAGCTCATCGTGTGGGGGAGCGACCGCGAGGCCGCCATCGCCCGCATGGCGCGGGCGCTCGCCGAGTACAAGGTGGTGGGCGTCCAGACGACGATCCCGATCCTCCAGCGCATCATGCGGGACGAGGATTTCGTGGCGGGACGGCTCTCCACCCATTTCCTCGAGCGGCGGATGGGGGTGGACCGCCCCGAGGCGGCCGGCCGCCGGCGCACCGTCGCGCTCATCGCCGCCGCCCTCGCCGCCTACGACCGGGCGGGCAGGCGGGCCCCGGCGCCGGCGCCGCCCGGCCTGGGCGCGTGGCGCCAGGTGACCTGGCCCGGCTGGAGAGGCCGGTGAAGTTCGAGGCCGAGCTCGGCGAGGAGACGATCCCCATCGAGGTGACCGGCTCGGACGGCCGCTACCGCGTCGCCGTCGGCGACGAGGTCTGCGAGGTCGACGGCCGGGAGGCGACGGAGGGCATCTGGTCGCTCCTGATCGGCGGCGTGTCGCACATGGTCGACGTGAGCGACCAGGACGGCGTCTCCATCGTCGAGGTGGACGGCGAGCGCTATCATATCCGCGTCGAGGAGGAGACCCGGTACATCATCCGCACCCGCGGCGGCAAGGCCGCGACGGGTGGCCAGGTGCTCAAGGCGCCGATGCCGGGCAAGGTCGTGCACATCGAGGTCGAGGTCGGGCAGGCGGTGCATCCCGGGGACGGGCTCATCGTGCTCGAGGCGATGAAGATGGAGAACGAGTTCCGGGCGGCGGTGGCCGGCCGCGTCAGGGAGATCGGCGTCCAGGTGGGGCAGACCGTCAACCCCGGCGACACCCTCGTGGTGATCGAGTAGGCTAGAGCGATGAGAAGGGCCCATCTGCGGCGTTGGCGCCCTCGGCCGCACGCTCAACGTACAGGGAGTACGCCTCGCGTGCGGCCCTCGGGCGCCGCCTTGCAGCTGGACCCTTCTCATCGCTCTAGCCACGGTTTCTCCCAAAGGCTCCTAGGGGCCGTCAGGGAAATCCAGTAGCCCGGTCGGTAGCCGTGGCCCACGCCATCGAGTTCAAGGATGTCGACAAGTGGTTCGGCCGGCTCCACGTCCTCGCCGGCGTGAACCTCGATGTCGAGGCGGGTGAGGTCATCGTCGTCTGCGGCCCCTCGGGCTCGGGGAAGAGCACCCTGATCCGCTGCGTGAACCGCCTCGAGCCGGTCCAGAAGGGGGACATCCGCGTCCATGGGGCGTCCATCACGGCGCCGAACGTCAACCTCGCGCGCCTGCGCACCGACGTCGGCATGGTCTTCCAGTCCTTCAACCTCTTCCCGCACATGACGGCGCTCGAGAACATCATGCTGGCGCCGGTCAAGGTGAAGGGGATCGCGCGGGCCGCGGCCGAGAAGATCGCCCGGGATCTCCTGGCGCGCGTGCGCATCCCCGATCGGGCCGACTACTACCCGGCCAACCTGTCGGGCGGGCAGCAGCAGCGGGTGGCCATCGCGCGGGCGCTGGCCATGCAACCCAAGATCATGCTCTTCGACGAGCCGACCTCGGCCCTCGATCCGGAGATGATCAACGAAGTGCTCGACGTGATGACCGACCTCGCTCGCGAGGGCATGACCATGATGGTCGTGACCCACGAGATGGGCTTCGCGCGGCGGGTCGCCCATCGCGTGGTGTTCATGGACTTCGGGAAGGTCGTGGAGGTGCAGGAGCCGGCACCGTTCTTCGCGGCGCCGCAGTCCGATCGGGCCAAGGAGTTCCTGTCCAAGATCCTGTCGCACTGAACGGGACGCTGAACAACTCGCAGCCTGCCAAGGAGGACGCGCATGAGGAGGATGATCGCTCTCACCCTGGTCCTGGCGGTGCTGGCGGCCGGGGCGGCACCGGCGCTGGCGGAGACGACGCTGGAGAAGATCGTCCGCACGGAGACGCTGACGATCGGCACCCGCACCGGCTCGCCGCCCTTCGCCTACGTCAACAGCAAGAACGAGTGGGTCGGGTTCTCCATCGAGCTCGTCGAGCAGCTCGTCCTGCCGGCGATCTCGCAGAAGGTCGGAAAGCCGGTCAAGCTCGAGAAGAAGGAATCGACGCCGCCGACCCGCATTCCCCTCCTCAGCTCCAGCGCCGTGGACCTCATCGCGGGCACCATGACCGACACGCGCAGCCGGCGCGACAGCGTGGACTTCTCGATCACCTTCTTCGTCACCGGCGCCCAGTTCCTCGTCAAGAAGGGCAGCCCCATCAAGGGGATCAAGAACATCGACGGCAAGCGCATCGCCGCCCAGCAGGGCTCGACGAACGCCAGGATCATCCGCGAGAAGGCGCCCAAGGCGCAACTGCGCGAGTTCCCCGACCAGCCGGCGGCCTTCCAGGCGCTGCTGCAGGGACAGGTGGACGCCTACACCAACGACGGTATCCAGCTCGCCGGCCTCAAGCTCAAGGCGCCCAACCCCGCCCAGTGGGAGGTCGTCGGCGACTTCTACTCCTACGAGCCGTACGGCATGGCCATGCGGAAGGGCGACGCCGACTTCCGCAACGTGGTCAACGGCGGCCTCATGGACGGCATCGAGTCCGGCCGGTTCTTCGAGATCTACGAGAAGTGGTTCGGGCCCAAAGGGGAGCTGCCCTATCCGATGAGCCCGGGCGTGCGGCAGTTCATGATCTACCAGGTGGTGCCGAAGTAGCCGCCACCCGTCATTCCGCTCGAGGGGAACGGCACGAGGCCACTTGACCACGTCGGACAACCGGCGTAAATTGTCCGACAGGGATACCCTTCATGGCTCTCGTGCAGGTGTCGGCCCGAGTCGATCCGGCCCAGTTGAAGCGGGCGCGGAAAGCGCTGGCGGCGAAGACGACCAGCGAGACCATCCAGAGAGCGCTCGATCTGGTGACGGAGAAGGCGGCGCACGATCGTGTCGTGCGCCGGTACGGCGGCGTCGGGCGCCCGGATGCCTTCAGGGCGGACTAGGTTCGCGGTCTTCGACACGTCGGTCTACATCGAGAACTTCAGGACCGGTCGGCTCACGCCGCAGATACTGCAATCCGACTTCATCCCGCGATGCTCGTCGGTCGTCCTCCATGAGCTTCTGAGGGGCGCCCGGGCGAAACTGGAGGTCCGATTCGTCCGCGATCTGCTGAAGCGATGTCGCATCGTCACGCCGACGGAATCGCAGTGGATGCAGGCGGCGGAGGTCCTGAGCGTGATCCGGCGGCGCGAGCACTACGAGGCAGGCAAGATTCGGGACCTGGCCTTCGATGTCCTCATCGCGCTTTCCGCGCGGAGCATCGGCGCGACCGTCATCACGTCCAACGTCGTTGATTTCAGGGCGATCCGGCGTCACCTGCGGTTCGACGTGCTGTACTGGGAATAACCGCCGATGCGGGTGATCGAGTGAACTACCGGTTCAACTGGTCGGTGCTGTGGACGGGGCAGTCGGGCGAATGGCTGTGGAGCGGTCTCCTCACCACCCTCGAGCTGTCGGCGCTGGCCTGGTTGATGGCCGCCGGCCTCGGCATCCTGTCCGGCGCGCTCCGCACGGTTCCCTTCCGGCCGCTGCGGGCGCTGGCGACCGCCTACGTGGAATTCTTCCGGAACGTGCCGCTGCTGGTCTGGATGTTCTTCTGGTACTTCGGGGTGCCGCCGTTCCTGCCGCAGGGCGCGCAGGACTGGCTCTTCGACCATGGGCTCGAGTTCTGGGCCGCGGTGTGCGCTCTCGGAGTGTACAGCGGGGCCCGCTTTTCCGAGGTCCTGCGCTCGGGCATCCAGTCGATTCCCCGGACGCAGTTCGAGGCCTCGGTGGCCTCCGGGCTCACGACCGCGCAGGCGTATCGCTACGTGATCCTGCCGGTGGCGCTCCGGCTCATCATCCCGCCCGCGACCAGCGAGTCGCTGAACCTGCTCAAGAACTCCTCGGTGGCGCTGACCATCAGCGTGGCGGAGCTGACCTTCCAGACGCGCCAGATCGAGACGTACACCGCGAAGGCCATCGAGGCGCTCACCGCCGGCACCGTCATCTACCTCGTGCTGTGTGTGTCGCTCGCCTCCGTGATGACCTGGGTGGAGCGGCGCACGGCCATCCCCGGCCTGATCACCGCCGGCGGGAGACGGCCACGGTGAGGCTCGTCGGCGGGAAACCTGCTCCGGCGTGCTGCCGGCGGCCAGCGCGCCCGGCTCACGACCGCACGCTTGGCCTCGTCCTCGCCCCCTCACCCTGCCCTCTCCCCCTTGGCGGGGGAGAGGGACGACAACCATCCTGATGCTCGACCTCGACGTCATCTGGCGCAACCTGCCCTTCCTGATGATCCAGGGCTTCCTCGGCTTCGGGAACTTCGTGGGAGGCACGCTGCGGCTGGCCATCCCGTCCATCGTCCTCGGCTTCCTCCTCGGCATCTTCATCGGCATCGGCCGGCTCGCGCCCCAGCGATGGATCCGGATGCCCGCCACGTTCTACGTCGAGTTCTTCCGGGGCGTCCCGCTCGTCATGGTGATCTTCTGGATGTGGTTCATCATCCCCATCGTGCTCAAGACCGCCATCCCCGAGTTCGGCGTCGCCCTGACCGCCTTCGTGATCTTCGAGGCGGCCTACCTCGGCGAGATCGTGCGCGCGGGGATCCAGTCGGTGCCCCGCGGTCAGGTCGAGGCCGCCACCGCGGTCGGGCTCAACGGCGTGCAGACCATGCGCCACGTCGTCCTTCCCCAGGCGCTCAAGAACATGATCCCGTCGCTGGTGACGCAGTTCATCGTCCTCTTCAAGGACACCTCGCTCGCCTCCATCATCGGCTTCATGGACCTGACCAAGGCCGCCCAGGTGGTGAACAACCGCGAGGTCCGGCCCTTCGCGCTGTACCTGTTCATCGCCGTCGTCTACTGGGTGTGCACCTACTCGATGTCCCGCTACGCGCGCCACGTGGAGAAGGCGCTCAGCCCGCAAGCAAGTAGTTGACACTCCGCGTCGCGTCTGACCATAGTGCGCCCATGGAGGAGTCGAGTCCCGGTTCGAGCGCGGCGTTGTTCAGGCGGCCGGCCCCGCCGCCGCCCGGTCCCATGCCGGCCCCCGGCCCACCGCCCGGTGCGGAAGGCCCGGACGTGGTCCGCCGGCCGTCGTTCCATGGTTCCGGCGGCACCCTGCTGGGTATCCACGTCGTCAACGTCCTGCTCACCCTGGTCACGCTGGGCGTGTACTACTTCTGGGCGAAGACCCGGGTGCGGCGCTACCTGTTCAGCCAGACCCAGTTCGAGGCAGACCGCTTCGCCTACCACGGCACCGCCAAGGAGCTCCTCCTCGGCTTTCTCAAGGCCTTCGTGGTGTTTCTGTTCCCGATCATCGTGCTGCTCGGCGTCCGCGACTGGCCGGGGGTGGATGCCAACATCAAGGCGGTGGCGGCCTCGCTTGCCTCCATCCTGTTCTTCATCTTCACTCCGGTGGCCGTCGTGGGGTCGCGTCGCTATCGGCTGAGCCGGACTTCATGGCGGGGCATCCGCTTCTCCTTCCGCGGAAAGGCGTGGCACTTCATCCGGATCTTCATCAAGGGGTCCTTCCTCACGGGCTTGACGTTCGGCCTCTACTACCCGGTCTACCTCACCCGACGCCAGGCCTTCATGGTCTCGCATTCGTACTTCGGCAATGAGCCGTTCGAGTTCGATGGGCGCGGGCGCGATCTGCTCGGCACCTACCTGCTGGCCCTGCTGCTGACGCTGCCAACCCTCGGCCTCTGCTGGGTCTGGTTCGTGGCCTGGAAGCGCAGGTTCTTCTGGAACCACACGCGCTTCGGCTCCGCGAGGTTCCGTTCGACGGTCAGCGGCGGCGCCCTCCTCGGCCTCTACGTGGTCAACGGGCTCCTCCTCGCGCTGACGCTGGGGCTGGCCTGGCCGTGGGTGCGGGTGCGGAACGTCCGGTTCGGCTTCCGTTATCTCGCGCTCGAGGGCCCGCTCGATCTCGAGCGCATCCAGCAGCAGGCACAGTTCGCGTCCGCCACCGGGGAAGGGCTGGCGGGGTTCCTCGACACCGGCTTCGACCTCGGTTGAAGCCGGGCTTCGTCACGCCGCCCGGACGGCGTTCGTGATGCAATACGAGTGGCGGGCGCATTACCTCGACGGCCAGACCGCGATCCGTCACCCCGCCACCGTCCGGCTCATGCGCCGGGGCCTGGAAGTCGAGGCGCCCGGCGTCTGGACGCGCTTCTGGGCCTACGACGACCTGCGCCAGACCCAGGGATTCTACGAGGGCGAGGAGGTGCGTCTCGAGCACGGCGGGGAGCTGCCCGAGGCCCTGCTGATCCCCGACGTGGACTTTCTGGCGAGCCTGCACGAGGTGGCGCCGCACCTCGGCCCGCGCTTCCACGACCCCGCGCGCCGGGGGCAACGGGTCCGACTCACCATCCTGGCCGGGGTGGCCGTCGTCGCGATCACCGGCGCCCTCTATCTGTGGGGGATCCCGGTGATGGCGGCCCTGGTCACCCCGCGCGTTCCCGTGGCTTGGGAAGAGGGCCTCGGCCGATCGGTAGTCGAGCATCTGGCCCCGCGGGAACTCGTCTGCCAGGACCCCCGGCGCCAGCAGGCCCTGGACTCCATCGTGGCCCGGCTGGCCGCCACCACGCCTTCACCGTACACGTTTCACCTCTTCATCGTGAACCGGCCCCAGGTCAACGCGCTGGCGGCGCCCGGCGGTTACATCGTCGTGTTCCGCGGCTTGCTCGAGCAGACCGGCGGTCCCGAGGAGCTGGCGGGCATCCTCGCCCACGAGATGCAGCACGTCTTGCAGCGGCACACGACGCAAGCCGTGATCCAGCACGCCTCGACCGGCCTCCTGATCGCCGCCCTGACCGGTGACATGACCGGCCCGCTCGCCTATGGCCTGCAGAGCGCGCGCGTGCTGGGGCAGCTACAGTACAGCCGGCGGGCCGAGGCGCAGGCGGACGCCGAGGGGATGAAGATGCTCCTGGCCGCCCGCATCGATCCGGCGGGACTGATCGGGTTCTTCGAGAGGCTGATGAAGGGGGACAAGCCGCCCCGGACGGTGCTCATGTATCTCTCGACCCATCCGAGCCACCGCGACCGGATCGAGCGCCTCAAGGCGCTGGCCGCCGGGGCGCCCGGCCCGCCGGTCCCGCTACTCCCCGACTCCGACTGGGGCGACGTCAAGGCATTGTGCTCGGCTTTCGGGCCCGGGACGCCGCCCCCGTAGCACCCCCGGCAAGCGCGGCGGTCGTGCTATCGCTTCCGCTTGCGGATGGAGAGCGTGGCCGCCTGGACTCACAGGGCCACGGGCGCCATGAATCCCGGGAAAGCCCCGGATCATCAAAGACGTGTGGGCGACATCGTAGGGCTCCTGGTCCGGTACGGCTACCTCGTCGTCTTCGTCGTGATCCTGCTCGAGAACCTGGGGTTGCCGCTGCCGGGGATCGCGCTGCTCCTCGTGGGTGGCGGCCTGGCGGGTGCCGGCAAGCTGAGGCCGGAGCTGGTCGTCGGCCTCGCGGTCGCGGGGGCGCTGCTCGGGGATCTGGTCTGGTATGCGCTCGGGCGCTGGCGGGGGCGGCCCGTGCTGGGCTTGCTCTGCCGGCTTTCCCTCAACCCTGACACCTGCGTGGGCAATACCGAGCGGTTCTTTCTCCGCTGGGGCATGCCGACCCTGCTCATCGCGAAGTTCGTGCCGGGGATGAACACCATCGCGCCGCCGCTGATGGGCACGCTGGGCGGGCGGTTCCTGCCGTTCCTGGCCTATGACACGGGCGGCGCGCTCATCTTCGCCGTCGTCAGCGTCGGGGTGGGCTATCTGCTGGGCCTCGAGATCGTCGACCGCGCGGAAGCCGCCGCGTCTCAGATGGGCGCCTGGCTCGGCTGGGCGCTCGGGGTCTTCGGCCTGCTGTATCTTCTCTGGCGCTTCGCGCTCCGGCTGCAGGTGAAGCGGGCGCTGCGCACCGTGGGACTCACCGCCGCCGAGCTGAGGCGGCGGGTGGAGGAGGGCGCCGACATCGCCATCGTGGACGTGCGCTCGGTCCTGGCGGTGAGGGAGAGGCCCCTGCACATTCCCGGCGCCCTGCATGCCGAGCTGCGCGAGGTCCATCGGCTGGCCGATGGGTGGCCCGCCGATCGCTGGATCGTCACCTACTGCGTCTGACCCAACGAGGTCTCCAGCGTCCGGGCGGCGCTGGCGCTCCGGGCCCACGGCATGAAGAACGTCTGGGTGCTGAAGGGAGGGCTCGGCGGATGGATCCACGCGGGCTACCCGACGGACCCGATCCTCGCGCCGGGCTCCTGAGCCCGCCGATCGGCTGCGCGCTCTGAATCATCCGGGCTGGGAGCGCGCCGGCTTCCAGCCCTTGAACCGCTCGCGGAGCACCTTCTTGTCGAACTTGCCCACGCTGGTCTTCGGGACGGCCTCGATGAAGATGACCTCGTCGGGGAGCCACCACTTGGCCACGCGCGGCGTGAGGTAGTCGACGATCTCGTGGGCGGTGAGCTGGCCCGTGAACTCGGGCTTGGGCACCACGCAGGCCAGGGGTCGCTCCTGCCACTTCGGGTGGGGCACGGCGATGACGGCGGCCTCGAGCACCTTCGGGTGGCCCATGATCGTGGTCTCGAGATCCACGCTCGAGATCCACTCGCCGCCCGACTTGATGAGGTCCTTGGTCCGGTCCGTGATCTGCACGTAGCCTTCCGGATCGATGCTGGCCACGTCGCC
>WNFZ01030259.1_pt1 | contig 10251 bp, 10 predicted proteins | sample 5400081 | NCBI WGS metagenome assembly WNFZ01 (sample SAMN13153365, study PRJNA577476) | soil metagenome | isolation source: 80 cm soil or saprolite under grassland replicate 1 | place: USA:California | collected 2016-06-15
ATATGGCAGCAATTTGTGGAGACGGTCATGCAACACCCAGAGGCACCAATCTATCATTACGGCAGTTACGAGCCACGCGCCATAGCGACCCTGGCGAAACGATATGAGACCGATGGAGCACTCCTCACGAAGCGTTTGGTCAATGTCAATCGATACATTTACGGGAAAGTCTACTTTCCCGTGCGGTCGAACGGATTAAAGGATATCGGTCATTTCATCGGGGCACAGTGGACCTCCCCCCATGCCTCTGGATTACAGAGCATCGTGTGGCGACATCATTGGGAGAATACGCAGAATGCTCACTACCGAGACGTGCTGGTGATCTACAATACAGAGGACTGCTCTGCCCTCAAATTGCTGCTCGATGCGTTGTCGAAGATTGCCCTCTCTGCTGATATATTGTCCGAAGTAGACTTTGCTGACAAACGTAAACAACCAACGACAGAAGTGAGCGAGGAAATTCATTGTCAGTTCGGCGCAATCCTCAAGTTTGCCCACTTTGATTACGACAAAAAGAAAATTAGCTTTCAGCAGAACACGAGAAGTCATCAATCGAAGCAAGAGAGGAAGGAACAGCAAAGGTATGCGGCATACATTGGCCATCAGAAACAGGAGAACATCAGACAGCGAGTCACAAGAACCATGCAGGTCGAACGAGGAACCGATTGTCCAAAGTGTGGATACACACCACTTCGCCAAACAGAAGAGGTCGTTGGAAGAATAATTATTGACTTGGCTCTGACGAGAAGTGGGGTCAAAAAGACTTTGACTCGCTATAGAGGATTCAAGGGATATTGCATACAATGCACTCGAATCTATTCACCTCCAGCTATACGTAAGTATGAAAGACGTCAATTGTATGGACATGGTTTTAAATCTTGGATTGTGTATCAACGGGTAGCACTACGTCTGCCATATGAGAGTATTGTTGACACAGTAGAAGAATATTTTGACGAAAGGGTCAGCCTAGGATTTATTCCAGACTCTATACAGGAACTCGGGCACTATTATGCAGAGACTGAGAAAACTATCATGCAGCGTTTATTGCAAAGTTCTTTTGTTCATGCAGATGAAACGAGAATTAGCATTCAAGGTGTGAACCAATATGTGTGGGTATTCACAGATGGAAACTATGTCATCTTCAAACTGACAGAAACCAGAGAGCCCACCATTGTCCATGAGCTGCTGGAAAAGTACGTAGGAACGTTGATTTCGGATTTTTATCCAGGATACGATTCTGCGCCCTGTAAACAACAAAAGTGTTGGGTGCATCTCATCAGAAATCTGAATGATGACCTTCTTGAATCACCGTTTGACACAGAATTAGAATTTTTCGCTTTGGAAGTCAAAAATTTGATTATCCCTATTATGGAGGCGGTACAAAAATATGGTTTAAAGAAGAGAAATCTCTACAAATTTAAGCAAGACATTGATAGATTCTACCAAAGAATAATAAATGACAAGCCATACAAATATGATTTAACGAAAAAATACCAGAAACTCTTTGTACGGTATCACGATAGTCTTTTTACGTTTCTCGAACAAGATGGGATGCCTTGGCACAATAACACTGCTGAAAGAGCTATTAGGCATGTGGCGAAACAGCGGGCAATATCCACCAGTTTTCATGCGTCTGTCATGAAAAATTATTTGGTGTTGCTTGGTATCAAACAAGCATGCCGCTTCCAAGGGAAATCATTTTTCAAGTTCCTGCTCTCGGGTGAGACAGACCTGGAGAACTTTGAGGCTCGCAAACGTAAACGGCAACAGGTCATGCCCCAATGATGGTCATCAGCATGAATTAAAAGTCGGATAATGCTCTCTTGGTAGAGGACACGGGTTTTTATTGAAAGTGCCTCTTGTGTTCTCTTCACACCGTGTACGAGACAAGTTTCCTTTCGTCATTGTCGCGGGCAAACATCACGATTTTGTCGTCAGTCATCGCTGTTCGTATTGGTCCTGTCATAAACGCTGTGACCGTTCACTCAAGTCGTTCTTGAACTCCAGATAGGGATAGACATAGATCCGCTGTTCTTGCATGTCGAAGAGCATTACGGGCTTTTTCTCCCGATACTGCTCATAGATGGTCAGGATGTTCTGCATCAGTGACTGGACGACATCCCAATATGGGTCATGCGGTATAGATTTCTTTGGTCTCCTCGCCATACAACCTCTCCCTCCACTTCTCCTCTCTCCGTGCACCGATGACCTGATCTCAAGCGACACTTCGCTCAAGCGGTATACGCTTCGAGACCTGCTTTCATCGCGCCTTCAATCGTGCCATCGACGTGTTCCTCCCCTGGAAAAAACCATTCCTCTGCATCATACTGCTCATCGCTGTACTTGTAGATGGCGAACGACCAATCCTTCATCTTCCCCGTGTACTCCAGACGACAAATGGGATGGAGACGTCCATAATCCTGCCGATCCAGATAGAGAAACTTGCCTTTGTAACGCGGGACATACACGCAAAGGGGGTTACGTATGGCGGTGGTATTGAAGTGTTCCACAATGGCTGCAACGTCCATCTTGACCTCGTCGGGTATCCCTCGTGTGGTGGCGCGTTTCTTGCTGGGGCTTCTCTTGGGAGCACTTTGCTTGGTCTCGCCGCTTTTCGGTTGTTTCGGGCATTGTATCGAAGATTTCTTTGGGCATGGTTCCTCCCACGTGTCCTAGCGTCGCCAATTCACGAACCACACGACATAATCATGCAGTAACTGGTAATTTTTGGACTGCTCCTCTGTGGCTTTCAGATGAGCTAAAGGTAACACAAACCGTTTTTTATCTGATAGACGCCTGACTTGCACAGCAATACCCTCGTATGCGTCATATGCCTCCTCAAAACGTAGCAATGCATACGTATCTGTGTAAGATGGCTGCTGCTTTTTGCGTTGAGCATACTCCTTGGGACGCTGACGACCAAAGATGTACGACGCTTCCCAGGCAAAGCTGCCCCGCGATTCGATCCCTGTAAGAAGACAGGGAACCTCCAGATGCTGTTTGAGGTAGGCGAGAGAGATGGCCAGGGTTTCCTCGGTGACCTTGGGAACCGTTTGCGTATCGAAGAGGTCCACAAGGCGTTGGTCTTGCTGCTCCCTCTCCAAATGCGCCCTGCGGAAGAGGTCCGCAAGGCGGGGGTCGTGTTGGTCCAGTTTTTCCATCAGGTTGTTCCTCGGAGAGAGCCTTTTTTCTCGCTGTGTCCCATGTTAAGTACCTGGACACATAGTTTTGCACATTTTTGCTCAGCCAGTCCCAACGATACCTAATGGAAGGGCCTTGCTCAAAACATGCGAGAATTTCTGTCCAGGTACTTAGACCAGTGTGAGGGTTGGATAGCGCTTGCGGTAAAAAGGTCCTTCTCCCCTCAAGGGAGGCAACACCCGCTGCTGCTGACCTTCCTGTCCATTCCCTAGGAGGTGAGGAAGGTGAGATGGCTATCAGATCGTCCAACCTCTGTGGTGCGAGAGGAAATCCCCCGTACCACTCACCGCTGGCATGTGCTGGAGAGAGCAGCACACCCTTACTGTCCCTTGCCTTTGGTCTTCCCAAGATGCTCTAACATCCACAGACAGGCCAGTTTCGTTGCCCCAAGTTCATTGAAAAAGTGATTGCGCAACTCACTCGATTTAATCGCTGCCAGGTGTCGCGTATTCATGCCAATCTGCTCAGCGAACGCTTTCTGGGTCATCCCCTTGGCTTTGAGCTGAGTCAACAAGGTGTCCAGGGTCATACTGTCCACATAGGCCCGAACGTCCGTGAGCTGGCGTACTTCCTTTACCTGTTTGACCTTGACGGCCTTAAACGCGCTGGGATCATTCAAAAACGTGATGGCTAATGCCTCACAATGGTGGCAATAGCCGTGTTTGCCAATGTAACAACTACAGGCAGACGTGACACCTTGCGTGTCTCCCTGTATCGACACGGTGTAAGTGCCGTGATTGCCGACCACCTTGGCGGTGATTTTTGTGCCACGCCGTTCAGCCGCAGAGAACGCCTGGACATAGGGTTTCGCTTTCTGACTGGGCATCCGTGACCAACGGCGTTTGAGAGCGGTTTGCAGGAGATCGAGATCGGAGTCAGCCATACGGACATCCCTTGATGTTTAGACGAGGCTCAGCACTTTGGGTGGTTGTGAAAGACACGGTTACCTACGCACACCACGCAAACCCATCGCAGTATGCTTTGTGGTGTGGTCTTGAGGCGGCATGCTCACGTCTTGGCGTCAACCACCACTGGAGCGAGAGCGGCATGCAGGTCAGACGCCACGCTTTGGGGCGGGCTCCTCCTCCAGTGGTGGCAACCTGTCAGCATAGTGCTCCCGTAATACTGCCTCGATTTTCGCTACACTCGCTTCGATCCCTAAGCCTGCGATATCCACCTGCCAATGGGCCTTTTTGTGCGACTTGCCAAAATATTGGATGTCGGCTTTGATCTCGCGCAAATAATACGCTTTTTCCGCCGCACTCAATACCTTGTGAATGGGTTGAGAATCCTTATCGTAAAACGTGATGCGTGCCAAGATATTTTCGGGCCTGTCGTACAACGCGATGGTCACACATGCGACCTGCTTGAGCACCCGAGCGTAGTGATCCATCAGGCCGCTGGGAGGCAGGGCCACCACATACGGCGTCTTCTCCTGCTGACGCACCAGATGCTTGAGGGCCAGAGCCGCCTTGTGCCTGAAGGTATATTCGGTCACGAGCGCGGCTTTCAAACGCTCAATGGAGGTGCCAAAGTAGTGCTCAATCTCGGTATCCAGGTCGAAAAAATCGTACCCAAGTCGCTCAGCCAACCGCTTCCCAACGGTGGTTTTTCCGACACAACTCACACCGACGAGGAAAATCTTCATGATCCGTGGTGATCCTCTGCCCTCACACGACACTCTGTGCTGGCCCTCATAGACTCTTCTGCTGGGCTCCGCTGTTGAGGCAGCACCTCACGACGACGTCTGACCTCTCCAGCACTTTTCGTACGACAAAGGACGCGTGAGACGGCTCTATACCCTAGAGTGTTCACCGTAAGGCATAGGAGATATGGTGACAGGTCGTCTCGCACCTCTGAGAGCGCTGCTTTGACGGCGTTTCCCTTCCCTACGACGTCCTCATGGGGCGCATTATACACCTCTTGTTGTGCGCACCCAATGACCTCCTCTTCCGCCATCCACACAGTGCCAGTGCCGCCATGCTGACATCTGGATGAGCCCGTGGTCATTGCCTCAGCTCCTGCACGAAGGCGTCATGCCCTTCCAGGTCATTCACAATCTGCCAGGCTCTCCGATAGCCAGGATTGTCGTAGGCGCTCTCTCGCGCGATGATTTGCTGCAGCTGCTCTGCACGGTCCAGCTTGAGATAGACCAGCTTCATGATGGCCATCAAGTGGAGGTGGTTCTTCACGAGGGGCTCTTCACTTTGGTATTTTTCCAAGAGAGCCGATTGGCCTCGGGGGAGGACGCCGATGACGTAGGTGTGGAGCAATTCGTGGAACACCACCGCCGCAAAGAGAAACAGCGGTCGTGGCTGCTGCTGGGTTGGGCCATCGAGGAATGCGCGGACGTTGATGAGCAGCGGTCGGCTCATGGATGGGATCGGGCAGAGCGTAAGGGTCGCGAGCATCTCGGTATAGCGAAAGGGCTTGTGGATTTCAGTGATGGTGGTCCCCAGGAGCAGAGGCGCTTCGTGCTCCCAGGCGTCTTGCAACATCGTGATCTTGGTCTTCAGTTCTTCATACCACTGCGGTTCAATTTTCGTGGTGCGCCACCGCTCACAGCTCTGGTCAAACGGGACATAGCCGAACACCAACGGCACATGCGGATACGATTCCCCCCACACCCAGGTTGCCGTGACGAGGAGGAAAAATACCATGCCGAGAACGCGCTTCACTGGCCTTCCTCTCCTCCTGAGTCGATGCGAGATCGTCGCCCCACGCTGGCACACAGACGTTGGTGCGGCGTGAGGCAGTCGGGCCTACCTACACGGTATGCTGAGACGGTGCTCTGAAGTATAGCACTGTGGACCTTCATTCTCACCCAATTACCTCATCCACTGCCGCCAGAATAGTGCCAGTTCCGCCGCACACATCACCGTTGCTCCATGCTATGATCGCCTCATCCATACGCCCACGAGACACCGCAAGCAGAACGCAGGAGCCCAGCCCATGCCCTTGACCGAACTGCCCTTTGGAAAAGACGGGACGCAATCTCCGAGAGCTATACCGCCCAGAAGGATTGACCGTGCTCTATCTGCCTATTCCTGATTTTGGTGTTCCTGTCAGAGAGGACCTTGAACGAGCTGTGATGCATACCATCACCTACGCGCAAGCAGGCCCCAACATTGTGGTACATTGTTCAGCAGGGATTGGGCGTACGGGACTGTGTATGGTCGCTCTGGCGAAACGGGTGCTGGGTCTTTCTGGTGAGGAAGCGCTCCAGTGGGTTCGCTGCTATATTCCCCGTGCTGTCGAAACAGCAGACCAACAACGTCTGGTGCTCGACAACGAGTAGTCACACGCGCTTGGGGACCTCTTGGCTGCTTCGTAGAGGTTCTGCTTCTGGTCTATTTGCAGTCGACCGTGAGGGCATAGACCGCTTTGTTCCCTTGAGACGTACTTGAAAAAGAGAGATTGGCAGGCAGTGTGATAATGCGCTTCGTGACAAAATTCACCCCTGTCACGGCTCGCGCATGCAGCATCTGCTTATCAGGGTAGAGACATTTGATGTCCACTTTACTTACTTCGTCCTCGGACTTTTCCACATCCTCCTTCTGCAGCACACAGATCACATTGACGCCATGGTCAGGCTTGAGCAGGGGAATCGTGAGGGGCGTTGCGTCAATCTCAAAATCTTTGAGTTCTTTCGACGTGGTATCCAGGAGTTCGGCTCGCCAGTCACAGGCGTAGGGATGCTGTACAAACAAGACATGCCATGAAAGAATTACCCCAAAGCATACTGATAAGCGCCTCATAAGCATGATCCTTCGATCTGTACTGCTCCCACAGTCACTCTAAGGCGTCTAAGAGCGCCTTTGCGTCCTTCAAGTCAGCCGTATCAAATCCTTCGGTGAACCAGTCATACACCTCTGCCAATACCTGACGCGCTTCGTCGCGCTTTCCTTGCTGCTGCCAGAGTCGAGCGAGACTTGTGGTGGCACGAAGTTCCCAGGACTTTGCTTGTTGGGTTTGGGCTATCGCAATGGCGTGATGGAAACAAGATTCCGCTTCAGTTTGGTTGCTCGAAGACTGTTGTAACAGAAGTTCGCCTTTGAGCCGATACAGCTCTGGCTCGTACCAGCGTTCCCCCGTTGTGTCCATGAGCGTTAGCGCTTCTGTGAGCACTGTGAGTCCTGCCTCTGGCTGTCCCATGGTTCCATGGGCCTCAGCGAGGAGTGCTAGAAAATACGGTCGGTTTAACTCTGCTCCCGTAGCACGCCACGCCATCATGCCCTGGTGCATCTGCTCGATGCCTTCCTTCGCCTGCCCCTGGTGCGCCAGCGTCCAGCCGCGTAGGACAGAACTCTGTGCCATCCAGTGCGGAAATCCCTGTTCCTTGGCGAGGCTGATGGCGGCTTCTGCGCATTCTTGGGCGGTACGCCCCTCGCGGCGCAACTGATGGAACGAGGCAGCAACGCTCAAGGCATAGCACAGACTATAGGGGTGTACAATGTGCTGCGCCAGGGTCACCGCCTCATCGTTCCGTGCCAGTCCCTGGTCAGGATAGCCAAGCAACCAGAGTGTCAAGGTGGCATGGCTGCGGCACACCACGCCAGCGTCCTCCCCATAGAGGAACGCATGGGCGCGGTGCTGCTGGGGATCGTAGAGCGCTATACCCTGCGTAAAATGTGTGTACGCCGAGGCTGCCGCGCCCAGGAAGAACAACGTCGCCCCTAAAGCACGGTGCGCCACCAGAAGCATGGCAGCGTCTTGGACTTGCTGTGCCAGGGCAAGGAGCTGCTTGCCGAGAGCGTGCGCTATCTGCAGCTCGACGCGCACGAGAGCATAAGCCCACAAGCCCCACAGCACGGGGAAAAGCTGGTAGGGGTCTTCCAGGTGTTGGCAGAGCTACTGAGCGTACGTGTATGTCTCTCCCACTTCGGGAGCTGCCCAGCCTTTTGTCGCAATCAGCGATGCTCCCAAGGCGATATACATGTTCACTTCACGCTGGACGCGATCAGGTGTCTCGGGGAGCGTTGAAAGCAACGCCAGCCCTTGACGGAGATGGGCAATCGCTTCCACATGGGCTGAGCGCTCGCTCGCTTTTTGCCCAGCGTGATGCCAATAGTGGACTGCCTGTTCCGTGAGCCCAGCTTCAGTGTAGTGATGTGCCAAGAGTTCTGGCTGTGCCTCAGTCGTCTCTGGAAATTGGGATTCCAAGACCTGGGCAATACGGTGGTGATACTGCTGTCGCGTACTCTTTAATAACGACGCGTAGGCCGCATCCTGAATGAGTGCATGCTTAAAGGTGTACGTTGCCTGTGGAGGGAGTCCTCGTTGGTACACGAGTTCAGCCTCGACTAATCTCCCTAACTCTCGCTGCAATGTCGGCCCATCCAGTTTTGAGACTTTCTGGAGGAGTTCATAGGAGAACTGCCTGCCAATCGTCGCCCCAAGTTGGGCGATGACTTTGCCTGTCATCAACCTATCAAGCCGTGCCATCAAGGAATCCTGGAGGGTCGCTGGAATAGCGAATGTGGAGAGCGACCCCGTCAGTTCGTAGTGATCATCGACGATGTGGAGTTGGCCCGATTCCAGCAGGGATTTCGTGATTTCTTCCACAAATAAGGGCACGCCATCCGTCTTGGCAATAATCTGCTGGAGCACGGCTGCTGGGAAGGTTTTCCCATCGGTCATGCATGTCATGATCTGTTCTATTTGGGTATGTGGTAAGCGGTTGACCGTGATCTCCGTGAGATATGAGCGGTGATGCCAGGAAGGTTGGAAAGACGGACGACAGGTAAGGAGCACGAACATGGAGGCGGTTGGTGTCTGATCGATCGCCAGATTCAGCAACTCCAGGGTCGTCGGATCGGTCCAGTGTAAATCCTCGACGATGAAGAGTAGAGGCTGATGTTCGGCAAGTTCCTGCAAGAGCGCCACGAGAGTTTCGAGCGTTTTTTGGCGTTGACGTTGCGGTGACAAATTGAGCGGAGGATAGCGGTTTTCAGAGAGAGGAAGCGACAGGAAAGGTGCGAACAAGGGAACCGTTTCCTCTAAAGGCAGGCGATACTGACTCAGCGTCCATTCGAGTTTGCCTAATTTCTCGTCAGGAGTCTCTTCTGGTTGCCATTGGAGCACACGTTGGAACAGATCCGTGAGAGGAAACAGTGCCGTGTTCTGAGAGTACTCCGAACTTCGACATTCCCAGCGCGTATGCGGCTCATGAGCGACATGCTCTTTGAGCATTTGGACCAAACGACTCTTGCCTATACCGCCTTCCCCACTCAACAGCACGACGTGTCCGTGCCCAGCTTTTACTTGCTCCCAACGCTCTCGGAGGAGCGTGACCTCCGATTCTCGACCGACCAAGGGCGTGAGACCACGAGCACTCACGATATCCAATCGACTTTGGGCACCACTTTCACTCAGGACTTGGTACAGGGCGACAGGACCAGAGACGCCTCTGAGCGTCTGGGCTCCTAAGTCCTGGCATGCAAAATAGCCCTGTACTAATCGAGAGGTTGCGTCACTGATCACAACCGTATTGGGCTCAGCCAGTCCTTGGATGCGCGAAGCAACGTTCGGTGTTTCACCCAGTGCCAGCTGTTCCTGACGCCCTGGTCCTCCCATTTGACCGACAACGACCACTCCAGTATGGATACCCAGACGGAGAGCGAGTTGTATTCCCTTCTCTCGTTGCAGACGGGTATTCAGGTCTGCCATCTCACCAAGGATTCCCAAACCAGTCCGTACGGCTCGTTGTGCGTCATCTTCGTGTGCCTGGGGATACCCAAAATAGACCAGGAGGCCATCCCCAAGGAGTTGTGCTATGTGTCCCTCAAAGCGTGTGATAACTTCTGAGCAGACTTTTTGGTATTCACGAACAATGTTTCGGAGGTCCTCGGGATCGAGTTGCGATGCTAGTTTGGTCGATTCCACAAGGTCGCAAAACATCACCGTGAGTTGACGGCGTTCAGCCTCGGGTGGGTGAGGTGCCGTTGGGGGTGGTGCGATTTGAGGAGGCCGTTGGCTCGTCGTGTCGGGTGGAGAGGCTGTGTCAGTGGTCCCTGTGACCTCACCCGTCCACACCAACACGCGATTTTC
>WNFZ01013459.1_pt1 | contig 10250 bp, 8 predicted proteins | sample 5400081 | NCBI WGS metagenome assembly WNFZ01 (sample SAMN13153365, study PRJNA577476) | soil metagenome | isolation source: 80 cm soil or saprolite under grassland replicate 1 | place: USA:California | collected 2016-06-15
CAGGAGGAGAACTTCGACTCGCCGCGAAAGCTGTCCAGGCGCCGGAATGCCAGAAGGAACGTTTCCTGCGCCAGGTCTTCAGCGTCGGCCAGCGTACCGGTCATGCGAAATGTCAGCGAATGCACCATATGTTGATAACGGGCCACCAGGGCTGCAAAGGCCTCAGGGTTGCCGTCCCGGCTCTGGCGTATCCAGTCCTGTTCATCTTCCAACTGGCCCATGCAGCAGTTTTAACCGATGCGACAACCGGCGGGGAATAATCCTTTGAAAATTTTTGCGCCATGTCTTGCTTTCTGCCAAACGGGTTTAAAATCCGTTGCGTTGCGCGAGGAACGGACCGCCGGAATGCCGCGCCACACTGCGATCATGTCCAACGCCGCTTCACATTCCGCCCAAGTTGAAATTCCCGCCACGCTGATCGCAACGATGCGCCGGGCGCGGCACATCGTCGCGCTGACCGGGTCCGGCATCTCTGCCGAGAGCGGTGTGCCGACGTTCCGCGACGCGCAAACAGGCCTTTGGTCGAAATTCAGGCCCGAGGACCTGGCCACGCCCGAAGCGTTCCAACGCAACTCGAAACTCGTCTGGGAATGGTATGCCTGGCGCCGCGAACGGGTCGCGACCGTGCAGCCGAACGCCGGCCACCGCGCGCTGGTGGAACTGGAAAAACGCGCGCCGAAATTCACGCTCATCACCCAAAATGTCGATGGCCTCCATCAACGCGCCGGCAGCCGCAACGTCATCGAACTCCACGGCAACATCAGTCGCGTGAAATGTTTCGAGGAGGACGTCATTGTTGAAACATGGAATGAAACCGGCGAGGTGCCGCCACGTTGCCCCCGTTGCGGCGGCCGGCTGCGGCCCGACGTTGTCTGGTTCGGCGAAACGCTGCCGCCGGATGCCCTGGACCGCGCCGTCGATGCCAGTCGTTCGTGCGACCTGTTTCTCTCGGTCGGCACTTCCACACTGGTGCATCCCGCCGCCGCGCTGCCGTTCGAGGCGTTGCAACACGGCGCGACGGTGATTGAAATCAACCCCGATTCAACGCCGCTGAGTGGGCGGGCGCATTATGTCTTGCGCGGCTCCGCCGGGGACGTTCTTCCCAGGCTGGTGCAAATGTTCTTGCAGGCATCACCATTACCCCCTTGGATGGCCGCGTCGTGATGCGGCGGGTGTTGTTCTCGTGCGTTTGGTATGGAGTTTGACACGATTTTGTTCTGGTTCGTCTGCGTGTCATGCGTGTCCGCGTTGCTGCGAGCGCTGATCAACCGCAGTGTCCTCGACGCCGGTTGGGTGGTTGTTTGTCTGTTGATCCTGGCGATGACCGTCGCCGGGGGCTGGTGGAATTTCAGACCGGCCATTTACGCCGGCGGCGTTTTCTGGGCCGTGCTCGTGCTCGTCCCCGCGCTGCTTGCCCGGCTGCACCTTCGGTTGTTTCTCCAACAACGATATCGCGCGGCGCGCAAGCTGGCGCAGATCGTGAGGCGACTTCATCCCGCGGGCGGCTGGAGGGAGCAGCCGGAAATCCTGCGCGCTCTTGAGCTGGCTCAAGCCGGTGACCTTGAAAGCGGCGTGGAAATCTTACGACGTCATCAAAGCGCGCAAGGATTGGGGGCCGCTGCGGCGATTGCGAATCTGTACCGGCTGACGAACCAATGGGAGGAATTCATCGCCTGGCAGGAAAAGCAGGCGGCCGACTTGAGCAGCCATCCGCAGTTCATTCCGGTGTCGCTCCGCGCCTGCGGTGAAGTCGGCGACCTGCCGCGGTTGGTGACCTTGTTTGACCGGCACGAAAAGCAAATCGCCCGGCTGGAACCGGCGGTGCAACGCCAGCTTTGCCGTTTGATGTTGTTCGCTTTTTGCGGCCGGCGCGAGTTGGCTGAATCCCTTCTCGCCGGCCCGCTGGCGATATTGCCGGCCCCCGCCAAGGAATTCTGGCTCGGCACCGCGGACTTCGCGGCCGGGCGCCAGACCGATGCGCGCCGGGCATTGTCAGGTCTGTTGCCGGAAGCCGACCCGGTCACGCAACGCGCCATTGAAAGACGCCTCTCCCATCCGCCGGCGGTGGCCGAACACGTCCTGACTCCGGAAACGAAGGAAATCATCCAACGGGCCGCGCAGGAACAACATCACGAAGATCGCTTCGGCGCCGGGCCGTCGCTCTTCTCGAGATTCGCCCGCGCCTGTCAGATTTTCATTGCGTTGAACATTCTGGTTTACCTGGAAGAGCTCAACCTGGGCGGGAGCACCCGCTTGACCGTTTTGTTCCGACTGGGAGCGCTGGTACCGCAAGCGGTCCATGAGGGCGAATGGTGGCGCCTGGTGGCCGCCAATTTTTTGCACTACGGGGTGTTGCACCTGACCATGAACATGCTCGGACTCTGGATTCTCGGGCCATTCGTCGAGTTCGCCTTAGGCTTCCGGCGGTTTTGCCTGATCTATTTACTGTCGGGCGTGGGTTCGATGGGGACCACGCTGATCTGGATGACGGCCGCCGGCGGAGACCAGATCCTCGTCGGCGCTTCCGCCTGCGTGATGGGGCTGGTCGGCGGCACGGGCGCCATCCTGCTGCGCGGCTGGCGGCAGCAGAAGGCCCGCATCGCTTCCCGCCGGCTTGTTTCCGTGCTGTTCATTGTCGCGCTGCAGACGTTATTTGATTGGGTGGTCCCGCAGGTCAGCATGGCGGCGCATCTGTCCGGCCTGGCCATTGGCTTTTTGACAACACTGTTTCTCCAACACGCTCCCGCGAATGCCCAACAGCCTTCTTCGAGCGGGAAATAGCCGGCCATTGGACCGCCTTGCGACCGACGGATTCACCGTCGTGCCGGAGGCGGTTTCCATTGACGAAGTGGAACGGCTGCTCGGCGCGCGCGAAGGCAACGTGCGGCGGCGGGTTTTTCCTGGATCGGAGAGGCTCCGAACTCCGGACACGCGGACAGAACCTGACGACGCGCCGCCGCGGTGTGCGGAAAAAACACGCATATGCGTAATTTTTCCGCAGAGGCTCTGGCTCTGAAGGTGCACGGGCGCTCCGGTTCAAACGAAGAAAAATATTTTCTTTGCTGCCGTTCGTGCTATTGCTCTCGCCAGAATTTTTCTCATGCGAACATATCAGAATTTCGTCGGTGGCGAATGGGGGGCGGCAAGGTCCGGCAAAACTTATCGCAATGTCAATCCGGCGGACACGCGCGAGGTCGTGGCGGAATATCCGTCGGGCGGCAACGATGACGCGGCGGCGGCGATTGAGGCGGCAAAGAAGGCTTACGCAGGTTGGGCGGCCATGACCCCGGTTGCGCGAGGTCGAATTCTCAGCAAAGCCTCCCAGATCCTCGAAGCGCGCAAAGCCGAGCTGGCCGAGTTGCTCACGCGCGAAGAGGGCAAAACGCTCGCGGAGAGCAACGGTGAAGTGCAGCGAGCCATTGATATCTTCCGGTTCTTCGGAGGACTGAGCTACACGATCGGGGGCCAGACGATTCCGCACGAGCAGCCGAACAATCTGCTCTATACGATTCGCCAGCCGCTCGGCGTGGTCGGCCTGATCACACCGTGGAACTTCCCGATCGCCATCCCGGCCTGGAAGATGGCGCCGGCGCTGGTGTCGGGCAACGCGCTCGTCCTGAAGCCGGCGACGCAGGCGCCGGCGATGGCGCTGGAGCTGGCGAAGGCGCTCGCCGAAGCCGGATTGCCAAAAGGCGTCCTGAATGTCGTTATCGGGGAAGGCCGCGCGGTGGGCGGCGAGTTGGCGAGTCATCCGGCGGTCGCGGCGGTATCATTCACCGGTTCGTATTCGGTCGGCCAGCAGATTTACCGGCAACTGGCTCCACGCATGGCGCGGGCGCAGATGGAAATGGGCGGGAAAAATCCGACCATTGTCCTGGCCGACGCGGATCTGGATTTGGCGGCGAAACTGGTGGCGATCGCCGGCTTCGGTTTAACCGGCCAGGCGTGCACCGCCACCAGCCGGGTCATCGTGGAAAAGAGCGTCGTCGAGGCGTTCGCGGAGAAACTGGTCGAGCGGGCCGGCGCGGTCAAAGTGGGGAATGGATTGCGGGAAGGCGTGACGATGGGGCCGGCGGTGAGCAAACAGCAGTTGGCGGGGAACCTCGACTATGTGGACATCGCGACCGGCGAGGGGGCGCGGGTGCTTTGCGGCGGCCGGCGCCTGACGGACGGCGACTTCGCCCACGGGCATTTCATGGAACCGGCCGTTCTCGGCAACGTGACGCCGAAGATGCGGATCGCGTGCGAGGAGGTGTTCGGACCGGTCGTGGGCATCATTGCTGCGGCCGATTTCGACGAGGCGATCCGCGTGGCCAACGGCGTCGATGTCGGCTTGTCCGCCTCCCTGGTCACGCGGGACCTGCGGAAGGCGATGCTTTATGCCGAGCGGATCGAAGCGGGCGTGGTCAAGGTGAACCAGATTTCGACCGGCCTCGCCCTCCAGGTGCCATTCGGCGGCGTGAAGAAATCGAGCACCGATTCGTTCAAGGAACAAGGGGCCGGCGCCATCGAGTTTTACACGAAACTGAAGACGGTGTATCTGGATTATTCGGTCTAGTTTGTTGTTGGTGGTCCGTGAGTTGTGGTTCGTTGCGTTGCCCCGTCCGCTCGGACCCATCCACCGCCGACAACATGCAACCAACGAGTCTCAAACCATGAAACTATGTCGCTTTGCAAACGCGGAAGGCAATGTCCGTGTCGGCCTGATGCTGGATGGCGTGACGGTGGTGGACCTGACGGCGACCGGTGTGGATCGATTGGAGACCGTGTTGGAACAGCATGACCCGGGTCGATTCCTGGAGAAGCTGTCGGTCAACACGATCACTTCCCACCTGCTCGCCAAGGTGAAATTGCTGGCGCCCATGGAGCGGCAGGAGGTCTGGGCGGCGGGCGTCACTTATCTGCGGAGCAAAAAGGCGCGCATGGAGGAATCGGACTTCAGCGCGACTGCTTACGACAAGGTTTACGAGGCCGCGCGGCCCGAGATTTTTTTCAAATCGCTGCCGGAAAAGGTCGTGCCGCCGGGGGACCCGGTGGGCATTCGCAAAGACGCGCGCTGGAACGTGCCGGAGCCGGAACTGGCGCTGGTCATCAATTCGCGGGGCAGGGTGGTCGGGTACACCATCGGCAACGACATGAGTGCGCGGGACATCGAGGGAGAGAACCTGCTCTACCTGCCGCAGGCCAAAGTTTACCACCGTTCCTGTGCGGTCGGGCCGTGGATCGTAGTCGGGGCACGCGAAGACGATGTGCGGCAATGGAAAATTGAATTACAGATCCTGCGGGGCCGCCAGGCGGTGTTCAAGGGGGAAACCGCAGCGAGCCAGATCAAGCGGTCGTTTGATGAGTTGGCCGGCTACCTGGTCCGCAGCCAGGTCTTTCCTCACGGCGCGGTGCTGTTGACCGGCACCGGGATTGTGCCGCCGGACAATTTCACGCTGCAAGCCAACGACGTCGTCCGGATCAGCATCTCCGGCATCGGCACGCTGGAGAACCCGGTGGTGGAGGTTTAAAGCTCCCAATTCCAAGCCCAAAGCTCCAGAGAAGCCCCATTCCCAAGCCACAAAGGCCGGGCGGCGGTCATCGGCCCTGTGGCCGGGCCGGGAGTTTGGCACATGAAACTTTTTTGACATTTGGCGCTTGAGATTTGACGCTTGCGGAAATGGATTTCCTTTTGACAGCCGTTTTTTCGGTTGTCAAGGTGTCGGCTCGGTTTAATCAGAAGTGGAGCGTTTTGAATCGGTTCAAGGCACCCGCCGGAACTTGGAAGAATTATGGCAGACCTGGTTGGAAATCTATTGGTGGCGCAATCGGGCGGACCGACAGCGGTCATCAACGCGAGTGTGGCCGGTGTCATCCAGGAAGCGGGGCGACATCCGGACCAGATCGAGGAAATCTACGGCGGGTTGAACGGGATATTGGGCATTCTCAACGAAGACCTGATCGATCTGCAGGAGGAGAAGCGCCAGGCCATCGAAGGGTTGAAGCACACCCCCGCTGCGGCACTGGGCACCTGCCGCTACAAAATCGATTTCAAAAAGAAACCGGAACAGGCCGCGCGCGAAATGGACCGGCTCTTCCAGGTCTTTCAGGCGCACAACATCCGTTATTTCTTTTACGCGGGCGGAAATGATTCACAGGATACGGCCCATAAGATTCACGAACAAGCCATCCAACGTGGCCACGAGATGCGGATCATCGGCGTGCCCAAGACCATCGACAACGACCTGCCGCACACCGACCATTGCCCAGGCTACGGATCGGTGATCAAATACAGCGCGACGACCGTGATGGAGATTGCGGCGGACGTGGGCAGCATGGCGACCGACGACGGTTCGTGTTGCATCATCGAGGTCATGGGCCGCGGAGCGGGCTGGATTGCCGCCGGCACCGTGCTCGCCAGGCGCCGTCCCGGCGAGGCCCCGCATATCATCCTCGTGCCGGAAGTCCCGTTCGAGCAGGACCGGTTTCTCGCCAAGGTTGGAGAAACCGTCGCTGCGCTCAGATACTGCATCGTGGTGGTGGGCGAAGGTTTGAAAAACGCCGCGGGGGAGGAAATCGCCGCGGATAAAACGAGGCTCGACGCGTTCGGACATCCGGTGTTGTCGGGCGCGGCCGAGCGGTTGGCGGACATCGTGGCGGAAAATCTCCGGTTCAAAACGCGCTCGGTGAAGCTCGGTTACGCCCAGCGCGCGGCTGCCCATTGCGCCAGTCAAACGGACGTGGAGGAGGCCGCTGCCTGCGGCGAAGCCGCCGTGCGCGCGGCGGTGTCAGGCAAGAGCGGATTCATGGTCAAGCTGGTCCGCCTGCAGAACAAACCGTATAAATGGACGACCGATTTGCAGGCATTGGCTGACCGGCCTGCCGAAGTTCGTTGTGTTGGAAAAGGTCCCGGTCGAAAAGAAACTGTCGCCGCGCGTCCGCAGCGGCGACACGGATTTGGTCCGCCAGTCGTAGCGGCAGCCATCCTGGCTGCCGTGGAGGGCGGCATCTTGCCGCCCGGACCCAACGCGCGATATCGGTGGCGTGTTCCCGCGCTTCCAGCCTGATCCGCCGGGCAGGACCCGTCCGCCGTAGCACTGCCCTCTCCTCGGTTGATGGCGCCGGAGACAGGCGACCGGGCGACGCAGCGCAGCCGTGACCGGGCTATTTCACGGCGGCACGCACCAGCAGCACAGGCACAGTGGCCTTATGGCGAACTTCGTGGATGGTGCTTCCGAAGATCAGGTCGCCAATGAGCCGATGGCCGTGCGTGGTCATGGCAATGAGGTCGCATTGCTCGCGTTCGGCTGTCCGGATGATCTCCCGGGGCGGGTCGCCGAGCGCAAGGTGGGCGGAGACCTCGATGCCTTGAGCGCGCAGTTTCGCCGCCGTTTCCTCAAGGTAACCGCGGTCGTCCTTCATTTCCTGCGATTCGGCCAGCTTGAGCTGTTCGAAATTGCGGGCCACCCAGCCGTCGGCCACGTGCACCAGCAACAATTGGGAGCGCATACGTTTGGCCAGTTCGGTGACGTGCGGCAGGAGGCTTTCATCCGCGCGGCTGTTTTCGAGTGCAACCAGGATCTTTCGGTACATGATGATTAGCCCAACGCGAGGGCTTAATGCAGCCACTCCAGTAGCTGGTCCCACAGGTATTTTACGTTCAACAAAACAATAATCCCGGTGGTGAGCCACGCCAGAACTTTTATCCACGGCCGATTGGCAAACTCACCCATCTTGGTGCGGTCGCCGGTGAAAATCACCAGAGGGATGACAGCGAACGAAAGTTGCAGGCTTAGTATAACCTGGCTGAAAATCAAAAGTTTCGCCGTCCCGCTCTCGCCATAAAGAGCGGTGCAAATCACCGCTGGCACGATGGCGATCAACCGTGTCATGAGCCGCCGCAGCCAGGGCCGGAGCCGGATGTTGAGGAAACCTTCCATGACAATCTGTCCGGCCAGCGTGCCCGTGAGCGTCGAGTTTTGTCCGGAGGCCAGCAACGCCAGGGCGAACACAGCGCTCGCCACGGGCACCCCCAACATGGGGCTGAGCAGTTTGTAGGCGTGCTGAATTTCTTCGACGTCGTTCTGACCGCGCGTGTGAAAACTGGCCGCCGAGACTATTAGAATGGCGGCGTTGATGAACAACGCAAACATCAGGGCGGCGGTAGAATCAATGGTGGCAAACTTGATGGCCTCGGCCTTCCCTTCGCTGTTTTGCTCGTATTTGCGCGTCTGCACGATGGAGGAGTGGAGATAGAGATTGTGCGGCATTACCGTCGCGCCAAGGATGCCGATGGCGACGTAGAGCATCCCGGTGTTCTGGATGATTTCCAACTTCGGCGCGAACCCGCCCAAAACCTGGATGAAATTGGGTTTGGAAAAGATGATTTCCAGCAGGAAACAGCCGCCAATGGTCAGGATTAGCGTCACCACGAGCGCCTCGATGTAACGAAAGCCCTTGTTTTGAAGATACATCACAACCAATACGTCCAGCGCGGTGATGCAAACACCCCAGATCAGGGGCAGCTTGAACAGCAAATTCAGCGCGATCGCCGAACCGATGACTTCGGCGAGGTCGCAGGCGCAGATGGCGACCTCACACAGAACCCACAAGCCGATGGCGACCGGCCGGGAGTAATGATCGCGGCAGGCCTGGGCCAGGTCCCGGCCGGTGACGATGCCCAGCTTCGCGCAAAGCGATTGCAGCAGAATCGCCATCAAATTCGACAGGAGGATGACGCTGAGCAGCGTGTAACCGAAGGCCGAACCGCCCGCGAGATCGGTTGCCCAATTGCCCGGATCCATGTAACCGACGGCCACCAGGTAACCTGGCCCGGAGAACGCCAGCATCTTGCGCCAGAACCCCAGTTGTTTTGGAACCGGGATCGTGCGGTGAACTTCCGACAGACTGGGCGTGCCGCCCGGCAGCCGCCACGCCTTATCGGCGGCGTTTTGGTTGGTCGGGTCCGGGTTCATAACGATCGGTCAAAACCTCCAGGAAATCCCAATGAACGGGTTGAGGTCGTCCGCGGCACGGGTGATTCCCAGATTGATGCCGGCGTCAAGTTGAATATCCCTGGTCAGACCATAGGTCACTCCCAAATCGACGGTGCCAATCCAGGCCGAATCGGATTCGGCGCTGACGGCGCTGAAGAATTCCGCGTAACCGGACAGGTCGCCGATCATGTCGTGGGAGAAGGTGATGGAATTCAGGAATTCCGGATCATGCCCGCTTCCGTTGGCGTCACGAATGAAGTCGAGTTGCGTCATCATACCCACGCTCCAGCCGGCCGGCAGGGCGGCGGCCAACGGGAAGACCGCGCCTCCTTCAACGGAGTCATTGCCGAGATTGTCCTGGTTGGTTGGCAATTTCACGTACGGCATCACGGCGAATGCGGTCGTCCCCCCGTCGTTGCCCCAGGCGTTCCACTTCGTGCGGATAATCACGTCACCAAAACCGCGATCGGTCCGGACGGCGCCGGTGGAAATATTGTGCCTGCGCACGGACACGTAGGTCTCGAGCACCAGTTGCAGATCAACATCATTGCACAGACCGACCTTAAGGTTCATGGGCGCGATGCTCACCGTTTCAACGCGCGTGTCCGCGCGGGTTGGATTGTAACGGTCATAGGTGTAGCTGAGGATGTCCGCCTCGACCTGGAAATGCCCGGCGTCCACGGTGTACGGGCTTTCGGTCCGGTCCGGCCGATCGGTGTTCATATCGCGCATCAGTTCGCGCGGCGTCGGACTGAACAGGGTGAACCGGCTCTTGTCCGCGCCGGTTGGCTCGATGGCTTCGGCGGCAGAGGCGTCGGCAGTCGGAATGGCCATCAACAGCGCGCCGCCATAGAACAGGGCGGGACCCGGCCAACGATTTCGGTTTATCGCGCCAATGAACATTCGTGTCATCGGCAGTCAAATAAAGGAACCGATGTATAGCGTCAACTATAAAAGTTAGATATCTCTAATTCCATGGGATCAGCCTGGAAATTTCCTGGCCTTCGGATGGGGCCTCGCCGGGTTGAGCTCATTTGTGGTCTTCAGCGCGAGGAATTGGCAAACCCAAAGGCTGCGAATTGTCCTGTGGACGCCCGGTCTGAGAACCGCTTAGGCTGCGGGCATGCGACCGATGGACATTCAGCAGATCGGCGGGGAACTGGCCATCAAGTGGGATGACGGCAGCGAAAACTTTGTGCGCCTGGAAACGCTGCGGCGTTGTTGCCCTTGCGCGGGCTGCAAGGGGGAGGCGGACATCATGGGCAACGTTCA
>WNFZ01006868.1_pt1 | contig 10248 bp, 8 predicted proteins | sample 5400081 | NCBI WGS metagenome assembly WNFZ01 (sample SAMN13153365, study PRJNA577476) | soil metagenome | isolation source: 80 cm soil or saprolite under grassland replicate 1 | place: USA:California | collected 2016-06-15
GTGGTCGTCGGCCACGATTTCGGCGCTCCGGTCGCCGCCTGGTGCGCGCTGGTGCGGCCCGACGTGTTCCGCTCGGTGGCACTGATGAGCGCGCCGTTCGCGGGCCCCCCGCGCTCCCGTTCGGCACGGCAAAGAAGGCGCCACCAAGCAGTCCGACCACGGCGTCATCCGGCACCAGCATCCACGACGCCTTGGCGAAATTGGACCGGCCGCGGAAACATTATCAGTGGTATTACTCGACGCGGCAGGCGAATGCCGACATGCGCGATTGCCCGCAGGGCGTTCACGCGTTTCTGCGTGCCTATTTCCATATGAAGAGCGCGGACTGGAGTGGGAACGAACCGTTCCCGCTGCGGTCCTGGACCGGCGACGAGCTGGCAAAGATGCCGACCTACTACATCATGGATTTACACGAGAACATGGCGGCGACCGTCGCGCCCGAGATGCCGTCGCCCGAACAGATCGCGGCATGCCGATGGCTGCCCGAACACGAGCTCAGCGTCTACAGCGCCGAATATACCAGGACCGGCTTCCAGGGCGGGCTCGACTGGTACCGGTGCAGGACCACGGGTGCCTACGATGCGGAGCTCCAATTGTTCTCCGGGCGGACCATCGACGTGCCTGGGATCTTCATCGCGGGAAAGAGTGACTGGGGAATCTATCAGGTTCCAGGTAGCCTCGAGCGCATGCAGAATGACGCGTGCACGCGGATGCTGAGTTGTCATCGCATCGAAGGCGCGGGACATTGGGTGCAGCAGGAGCAGCCTCAAAGAGTGAGCGAGTTGCTCATCGAATTTCTGCAGCGGCAAGAGCCGGAGATACCGATGCGAAGGACGGCTTGAGCTTGAGCCGAGAGAAACAAACAGAGCGAACACCGGTCAGCAAATCCTGGGCGATCTCGGAAAGGAGCACCCGATGCGCACGAACACGAAATTGATGTCCGACATCGAAGGGCTGGCCAAAGCTGCGCCGGATCTTTCGCGGCGAGGGTTTTTCATGACCGCTTCGGCGGCGGCCGCCGCCGGCTATACGCTGGCTGCCGGGCCCGTGCGCGCGGATGTGATTCACACCGATGCGAGCGGGCTTGTCGCCGGAGACGCGAAGATAAAGGTCTCCGACGGCGAGATGCCGGGCTATTACGCCAAACCGGCGAACGCGCCAAACCCGCCGGTCATTCTTGTGGCGATGGAAATCTTCGGGCTGCACGAATACATCAAGGATGTGGTCAGGCGTCTCGCCAAGCTCGGCGCCCTTGCCGTCGCTCCGGACTATTATTTCCGCAAGGGAGATCTGACCAAAATTACCGAAGTTTCGCAGCTGATGCCGCTCGTGAATGCGAAGCCCGACACGGAACTGCTGTCCGATCTCGATGCGACAGTGGCTTGGGCAAAATCGCAGGGCGGCGATACCAGCCGTTTGGGCATCATCGGCTTTTGTCGCGGTGGACGGACCGTGTGGCAGTACGCGGCGCATGATCCGGGCCTGAAAGCCGCCGTCGCCTTCTACGGACCGGTAGCAGATCCGTCGAGCGCAGCGATGCCCAGGAATGCGATTTCGCTCGCGCCGGAGATGAAGGCCCCCGTGCTCGGTCTCTACGGCGAAGCGGATTCCGGCATTCCGGTCGCTCAAGTGGAACAAATGAAGGCGGCACTGGAGGCGAACAAGAAGACCGCCGAGTTCAAGATCTACAAAGATGCGCCGCACGGCTTTCATGCCGATTACCGGGCGAGCTACCGCAAGGAAGCAGCCGAGGATGCCTGGAACCAACTCCAAGGCTGGTTCAAGAAACATAAGGTCCTGGACTGAGCCGCATCGCCGGCGCTCGGGAGTTCCGATCGCGCGGCATCAGCACGATCGGGCGATACAATGGATAGACCTTCGACTTCGCCGGAAGGGGATGTTCTCGAGACGGAGCGGCGCCTCGATCCCGAGATCGGGCAATTGCTGCCGAAACTGCCGCTGCGCGATTCCCGCACGTTGACGCCGAGCCTCGCGCGCGAGCAGCTTCTCGCGCTCGCTCGATCGCGCAACAACGTTCCGTTGCCGCAGCCGGCCGCGGTTGCCGATCTCTCGATTCCCGGTGCGGCCGGCCCGCTACAGGCGCGGCTCTATCGCCCCAAACGGATGCCGGCGCCGACTGTGGTCTATTTTCACGGCGGCGGCTGGGTTGCGGGGGACCTGGACACGCACGACCGTCAAGCGCGCATGCTCGCGATCGAGGCCGAAGCGGTCGTGCTGAGCGTGGACTACCGGCGGCCCCCGGAAACGAAATTTCCGGGCGCGTTCGATGACGGCCTCGCCGCGACGCGATGGGCGGCAGCCAACCTAGCGGAACTGGGCGGCGATGCCGTGCGATTGGGAGTGGTGGGCGACAGCGCCGGCGCCAATCTGGCCGCCGCAATCGCGCAGGCGTGCCGCGACGGCGGCCCGCCGCTTAGTGCCCAGCTCCTGATCTACCCGGCGCTCGACGCGGCCGGAAACTATCGCTCGCAGGCGGAAAATGCGAAATATCCGTCGCGAGCCCAGAACGTCGACGGCTATTTCTTGACCCTCGACACCATGCAGTGGTTCGCCGACCATTATTTGCGCGATGACCCGGACGGGCGCGATCCCCGCGTCTCTCCGCTGCGCGCCGCCAGTCTGAACGGCTTGGCGGCGGCTGTCATCTGCACCGCCGAATTCGATCCGTTGCGCGACGAGGGCGAGGCATATGCAAAGGCGCTGCAGCGGGCCGGCGTCCCAGTCGCGTATCATCGCGAGCCGACCCTGATCCATGGCTTCTTCGGGATGGGAAACGCATCAGCGGTGGCCGCGGAAGCCGGGCGGCGGATCCGGGCGGAATTCAAGACGATGCTGGAGCAGGGTGCCAGACCAGCATAGCTGGCTTGCAATTTCCGCCAGCCACCGGTCCGAGTTTCACGTCGACTTCTTATTTTCGCGGCTTGTCTTCGCGTTCCTGGCGTTCCTGGCGTTCCGACTGTTTCGGGCGGTTGGCGAGAATGCCCGCTGCCACCGTGAGAATCGGCGCCAGCAGCGCGATCAGCAACAGCAGCTTGGCGACTATCGCCACCCCCGAAACGCTGAAACACCGAACGTCCGAGGACCCTGCGCGGTATCGCCTTGCCGCCGGCCGCTGGGTCCGGCAATCCGGAAATTGTTCCCGGAGTTGCGCACAGCGTGTCGAATATTTTTTGGCCGGCAAGCTTGAAGCAAATGCTTGACAGCTGCCGCGTCCCTGCTCAGGCTATCGATGCTGCTCCAACCGGAGGCAGTGCGTCGGCCGCAGCGCCGGTGCGGCCAACGAGCTGTGGAGATGGGCATGGAACCACCGGGGCAGATTGCCGCCAAGATCGCCGCGGCACACGTTCGGGCTTCGGCGTAGCGGCCTTTCGCGAACGGCACGGTCGGGAGCGGCCTCTGGGGCCGCATCAGTCAGGCAAGGCCCCGATTTGGCCCCTCCCGACGGTGTAGCGTATCGGCGCAAAGCACGCCGTTCTCCAAAATTGAGATCGGTCCGCTTCCGGTCCCGCCGGAAGGTGGGCGTTTGTGCGTCTGAATAGGCTGAATAGGAATGGCGCCTAGACCCATTTTCCCAATGATCCGATATCGAAGGGATCGACATGGCCAAGCTGGTCCCGGCGGGTTCGTTGCCGTCGATCCGTGCCACGACAGGCTCGCCTCGAACTTGATTCGCGGCCGGGGCGGATCCTGACAGATTTGGCCGAGAGCCGCCTCGGTGCTGCAGCCAACCGCCGGCGGCATCCTCCTGAGCAATCCGCAGCTCACTCCCATTATTATGGTTTCGGATCGGTTGCCGCGTCGCCGCGCCCGATCCTGTTGTCCAAACAGCATTTTTTGTTGTATTGCTGATGATCGTTTCAAGCAATGCCAGGGGGCAGCGATGAAGCTGGTTGAGATCACGCCGCGGCAGAAGACCAGGTTATATGCAGCGCTCGTCAAGAAAGAAGCCGACATACGCGGCAAGGGCCGCGGCACATTTTTTCGCGTCGGCCGCAAGGCGCAAACCAAAGCGGAATGGAAGCACAAAAAATTTCAGGGATCGATCCGGCTGGCGCGCGGAGACGCCGAGGCGGTCACCGCGAGAGTGCGCTCGAGCAAGTTGGAGGAAGAGCGCAAGCTGCTGTCCTCGTTCCTGGGCTTCGTCGACCGCCACTGCGGCGACGGCGTCTCGACCATCCTAATTCAGTACAGGTAAGGGCTACAGGACCTTAGCGGTCGCCTCATACCAGTACCGGCCGCTCCACCAGCCCTTGCTTGCCGAACACACGCAGATAGCGCGCGATTTCGGCGGGGCTGCCGGTCGCCTTCTGCGGATTATCGGACAGCTTCACCGCGCTGCGGCCGTTCGCCTGTGTGACCTTGCAGACCAGGCTGACGGGATCGAGGGTGTCGGAACCGCGCGGATGGCAACCGCGAAAATCGTTGGTGGCAAGCGTGCCCCAGCCGAAGCTCTCGCGCATGCGCCCGTGGAACTTCGAGTAAAGCGCGACCATCGAATCGATGTCGAGCGCATCGCTGAACATTCCGCGCTTCTTGCGCGGATCGCGTCCGCGTTGAAGATACCAGGCGATCATCTCCTCGCCGGCCGCGAACGGCTCCTTGCTGTCGAAGCGCATGCCGGTCCAGTCCGCCACCCAATCCGGCGCATCGCGCAGGAACTGGGTCATGCCGAAGGTGTCGGGCAGCATGATGAGAAGCTCGCCGTCGTAGACCTCCTGCCATTTGTCCAGCACCGCATATTGGGATTGCTTGAGCTCGGCATCGTCGCGGGCGAGACAGGCGACCACCATCGGCAGCTCGTGCGAATTGGTGCCGATCGCCTCCATGCTGTGCTTGAAGGCGAGATGCGAGTTGGAAGTGCCGACGAAGGACGGCCCCAGCTCGTCGGCGAGCGCGGTCGTCACCCATTCCTGCCACAGGAAGCTGTGGCGGCGCCGCGTGCCGAACTCGGCGAGGCGGATCTCCGGGTACTCGCGCAGGCGCTGGATCTTGTCCCACAACTTGGTCTTGGCCTGGGCGTAGAGCACGTCCAGCTCGAACTTGTCGAGCAAAGCCATGGCCGCGCGCGAGCGCAGCTCGCTGACGATGGCGAGCGCGTAGATCTCCCACATGGTGACGTCGGTCCAGCGGCCCTCGAACGTGAGGACATACTGGCCGTCCCGCCGCTCCAGCCGATAGTCGGGCAGGCGGAAGGCGCGCAGGTACTCGATGTACTCCGGGCGGAAGATGTCCCGCCTGCCGTAGAACCGGTTGCCCGCGAGCCAGATCAGCTCGTTTTCCTGGAAACGCAGGTCCCGCACGTAATCGAGTTGCGCGCGCAGCAATGCCTCGGGAACGAGCTCGGCGAGCCGGACGCTGCTCGTGCGATTGATCAGGCTGAAGGTGACGGGAACGTCCGGATAGAGCATCCAGATGAATTGATGCATCAGGAACTTGTAGAAATCGGTGTCGAGCAGCGACCGGATGATCGGATCGAGCCGGTAGTTGTGGTTGTGGACGCGGGTGGCGAAATCGAGCATCGGTAATCGTCCCTCGCGGAGCGGGATGTGCGCCAGCGTATATAGTATAGGGGTATATAGTATAGATGTAGCCCGCATCGATGTAGCCCGGATGGAGCGCAGCGAAATCCGGGGCCAGCCGTCCCGGATTACGCACCGCTTTCGCGGTGCTCCATCCGGGCTACGATTCTCTATGTCTTCGGCACGTTCTCGACGAGCTCGGCAAGCCATAGGTCGGCCTTGCCGTCCGAAGGCGCGCGCCAGTCGCCGCGCGGGGAGAGCGAGCCGCCGGAGGAGATCTTCGGGCCGTTGGGCAGCGCCGAGCGTTTGAACTGGCTGAGCGCAAAGAAGCGAAACAAGAACACTTCGAGCCAGTGCTTGATCTCGCTGAGCGGATAGGCGCGGCGTTTGGCCGCCGGGATGTTGGGCGGCCACGAACCGCGCTCGACGTCGCCCCAGGCGTGATGCGCGAGAAACGCGATCTTCGACGGCCGAAAGCCGTAGCGCGTGACGTAATAAAGACTGAAATCCTGCAGCGCATAGGGCCCGATCACCTGTTCGGTCGATTGAATTGCGCCGGCCGAGGCCGGCACCAGTTCCGGGGAGATCTCCGTCTCCAGAATCGCGTGGAGCACGTGCGCCGTCGCCTCGTCGACGTCGCCCGATCCGGCGACGAACCGGATCAGATGCTGGATCAGGGTCTTGGCGACCGAAGCATTGACGTTGTAGTGCGACATCTGATCGCCGACCCCGTAGGTGCACCAGCCAAGCGCCAGCTCGGACAAGTCGCCGGTGCCGACGACGATCGCGCGGTTCTGGTTGGCGAGCCGGAACAGATAATCGGTGCGCAAGCCCGCCTGCACGTTCTCGAAGGGCACGTCATAGGCCGGCTCACCGCGCGCGAAGGGGTGGCCGAGATCGCCGAGCATCTGCCGCGCGGCGGGCCTGATGTCGATCTCGGCACCCGTCAGTCCCAGCGCCTTGATCAGCGCCCAGGCGTTGGCCTTGGTGTGCTCCGACGTGGCAAAGCCCGGCAAGGTGTAGGCGAGCACGTTCGCGCGCGGCCGGCCGAGCCGATCCATGGCGCGCGCGGCGACGATGGCGGCCTGGGTGGAATCGAGCCCGCCGGAGAGGCCGATGACGGCGCGCTCGGTGCCGGTGGCCTCGAGGCGCTTGGCCAATCCTTGGACCTGGATGTTGTAGGCCTCGTAGCAATCTTCCCGCAGCCGGCCGGGATCGGAGGGCACGTAGGGGAAGCGCTCGACCGCGCGCTCGAGCGGCACGATGGCTTCGGGCGCGTCGAGCTCGAATGGCACGGTGCGGAAGCGCGCAACGCGCTCGGCCTCCTGGGCGGCGCAATCGCCGAAGGTGTTGACCTGCATGCGCTCCTGTCGGATGCGGCCGAGATCGACATCCGCCAGGATCAGCGCCGAATCTTTGGGGAAGCGCTCGGTTTCAGCCAGCCGCTCGCCGTATTCGAAAATGGCGGCGTGTCCGTCCCAGGCGAGATCGGTCGTCGACTCGCCCGGACCCGCGGCCGAATAGATGTAAGCCGCGATCGCCCGCGCCGACTGGCTCGCGCACAAGAGCCGCCGCGTCTCGGCCTTGCCGATGGTGATGTTGCTCGCGGACAGATTGACCAGCACTTCGGCGCCGGCCAGCGCCGCCGAGGTCGAGGGCGGCAGCGGCACCCAAACATCCTCGCAGATCTCGACGTGAAAAGTCAGGTCGACCGAACCCGCGGAGCGGAACAGGAGATCGACCCCGAACGGCGCTTCGCGTCCCGCGACCTCGATGCGGCGCCCGTGAATTCCCGCGCCCGAGGTGAAATGCCGCCGCTCGTAGAACTCGCGATAATTGGGCAGATAGGCTTTGGGCACGACGCCGAGAATCTCGCCGCGGTGGATCGCCACGGCTGCATTGAAGAGCTGGCCATGGCATCGCAGCGGTGCGCCGACGATGAGCACCGGAAACAGCTTCTGCGAAGCCTCGATCAATTGCCCGATGCGGCGCTCGACCGCCCGCAGCAGCGCATCCTGGAACAGGAGATCCTCGATGGCGTAGGAGGAGAGCCCGAGCTCCGGGAACACCATGAGGGCCGCCTTCGCGGCATCGCCCTGCGCGGCGAGCCGCATCGTCTCCAGGAAATTGAAATCCGGATCGCCGACCTCGATCCTGGGCACGCAGGAGGCGAGCCGGACGAAATCGTGGCGATAAAGGCAATGGAAATTCGGGCTCACGATGGCGACCCTCGATAGCGCGTTTCCGGCCAGAAGACTTCCCGGGCCGGCTCCGTCATTCGTTCGCGCTTGATATCACAGGAAAGGCCGGCAGCGATCGGCTCTGTCGCAGTGCAAAAAAGATCTCGACGGGACGCGAGTCGGGCATTTCCATCCGGTTGGTCGGTGCAGGAACCGGCCAAATATCCCGGCAGTTCACCATACCATCCGGGTCTCCATGCCGGACGGCACCGAGGCGCCGGCTTTGGAAGCCCCCCAGAAGCCGATTGCATTGGAGGAGTGCGCATCATGGCAAGTACAATGGCCGCGGCAGCCCCGCTGTCCGAGCATGAGCACAGGATTCAGCTGCGGCGCGCTGTCATCGCCAGCACGGTCGGCACCGCCATCGAGTGGTACGACTTCTTCCTCTACGGAGTGGTTACTGCCACGGTGTTCGCGAAGCTGTACTTCCCGAACGAGGATCCGCTGGCCGGGACTTTGAGCGCGTTCGGCATCTACGCGGTGGGCTTCGTCGCTCGTCCGGTAGGCGCCGCGATCTTCGGCCATTACGGCGACCGCATCGGCCGCAAGGCGACCCTGATCGCCACGCTCATGCTCATGGGCGTCGCTACCTTCCTCGTCGCCTTCGTCCCGACCTACGCCAGCATCGGCATCTGGGGCGCGGTCATTCTCACCATTCTGCGTTTCATTCAGGGCGTGGGCGTCGGCGGCGAGTGGGGCGGCTCGGTGCTGCTCTCGATGGAATGGGCGAGGACCACCGGCCACCGTGGTTTCATCGCGTCATGGCCGCAGTTCGGCGTCCCATGCGGCCTTTTCCTCGCCAACCTGGCGTTTCTCGCATTCAACGCCATCGCGGGCGATCAATTTCTGACCTGGTGATGGCGCATCCCGTTCTTTCTCAGCATCATCCTGGTCGGCGTTGGGCTCTACATCCGCCTCGGCATTCTCGAGACGCCGATCTTCACCAAATTGGTGAACGAGAACAAGGTGGAGCGCCAGCCGATGTCGGAGGTGATCAAGCGCAATCCCAAAGAGATCATTCTCTCGGCGTTCGTGCGACTGGCCGAGCAGGCGCCGTTCTACATCTTCACGACTTACGTCTATACGTACGGCACCGAGACGCTGAAATTCTCGCGCGGGTTCCTGCTGACCGCCGTGCTCACCGCTTCGATCCTGTCCTTCGTCTCGATCCCGCTGTTCGGTCATCTTTCCGATCGGATCGGCCGCAAGAACATGTACCTGATCGGCGCGGTAACCGTCGGGGTGTTCGGCTTCATCTATTTCGGGCTGCTGAATACCGGTTCGGCCACGCTGATCTTCATCGCCATCGTGCTCTCGCTGGTCCCGCACGACATGATGTACGGCCCGCAGGCGGCGCTCATCGCGGAATCGTTCACGGGCCGGCTGCGCTACAGCGGTGCCTCGCTCGGCTACCAGCTCGCCTCGGTGATCGCCGGAGGCCCCGCGCCGCTGATCGCGGCATGGCTGTACGCCGAGTATCACTCGGGCTATGCGATCGCGCTCTACATCCTGGTCTGCGCGGTGATCACGCTCATCGCCACCGCGATGATGAAGGACTACACCGGCAAGGATATCGAAGGCGAATACGAATAGTCCGCCTTCGGGCAGGCTTTCTCACCAGGGGCGGCGAGCGCCGTAGCGCGTTCGCCGCCCCTCTGCTATCGATAGCTTTCGAGCCCAATCCCGCTCTCTCCGATCCGCCAGGATCCGGCAATCGAACAAGGCGAACCCATGCGCGAAGCCGTCATCGTCTCGACCGCGCGCACCCCGATCGGCAAGGCCTATCGCGGCGCGTTCAACAATACGCAAGCCCAGGAGTTGGGCGGGCACGTCATCGCCGAAGCCGTGAAGCGCGCCAAGGTCGACCCTGCCGCGATCGGCGATGTCGTCATGGGTGCCGCCTTGCAGCAGGGGTCGAGCGGCGGCAACACTGCCCGGCAGTGCGCGATGCGCGCCGGCCTGCCGACCTCGATCGCCGGCATGAGCGTCGATCGCCAGTGCGCGTCGGGCCTCATGGCGATTGCGACCGCCGCCAAGGAGATCGTGGTCGATGGTCTCGAAGTCGCCGTCGGGGGCGGGCTCGAGTCCATCTCGCTGGTCCAGAACGAACATATCAACCGCTGGCGCGGTCAGGATCCGGTGCTGGTGCAGCGGATTCCCGCGATCTACATGACCATGCTCGAGACCGCCGAAGTCGTCGCGGAGCGCTACAACGTCAGCCGCGAGGCGCAGGACGAGTATTCGCTCCAATCGCAAAAGCGCACGGCGCAGGGGCAGAGCGACGGGAGGTTCGACGCCGAGATCGTGCCGCTGCCGAGCGTCATGACCGTCACCGACAAGGCCAGCGGGCAGACCTCGGAGCGCAAGGTCACGCTCGCGGCCGACGAGGGCAACCGGCCACAAACCACGCTCGACGACCTGCGCGGCCTGAAACCCGTGTTCAAGGACGGCCAGCGCGTCAAGGAAGG
>WNFZ01007830.1_pt1 | contig 10248 bp, 10 predicted proteins | sample 5400081 | NCBI WGS metagenome assembly WNFZ01 (sample SAMN13153365, study PRJNA577476) | soil metagenome | isolation source: 80 cm soil or saprolite under grassland replicate 1 | place: USA:California | collected 2016-06-15
AAGTTTGCCTCTCCTCAGCTTGGCAACACTCAAGACGTTGCACTGAGAAAATATCTACTTGACAATGGATATAAGACAAAGGATAAAGGTGGAAATGTTGAGATACTCCCCATTAAGAATGCAGATACTTTGACATTACTATTAAAGAAAGAGATCGATGGGGCTTGGGTTCCTGAACCTTGGGGTGAAAAACTGATAAAGGAAGGCAATAGCAGACTTTTTTTGGATGAACGCACGTTGTGGCCAGATAAAAAATTTGTCACTGCCAACATAATTATTAATCCAGAATATCTTCAACAAAATCCTGAAGTAGTAAGAAAATTATTAGAAGCACATGTTAATGAAACGCTATGGATAAATTCCCATAAAGCAGAGGCACTAAAGGCATTTAACGCTGAATTGAAAAGTCTAACAGGACAGACTATCCCAGATGAACAGCTCTCCGAGGCCTTTTCTAGATTAGAATTAACCTATGACCCTATAAAACAATCATTATTCAAGTCCGCCAGTAATGCCTTTAATGTAGGATTTCTTGGTAAAAGTAAACCAGATCTATCTGGTATTTATGATCTTACCATTCTCAATCAAGTCCTAAAAAAGAAAGGACTGCAGGAAATCGATGGCATTAATGTAGCAGCCAAATTAACAGACAACATGAATAAATCGGCTCTAGTCAACGTTACTAACAAACCCCTCCAGTAACGATCCTTTGAAATCTGGATCTAGATCTAGCTGCACATTTTAATCCAAGAGCTTATTTCAAAAGGTAATAGTAACAAAAAGAACTGGAAGTAAAATTATCTTGGTCCAAGGGATACAGCACAGGAATTAGGACCGGCCTCCAAATCAGGCATTTGCATGTCGTCAAATGGTAGCATTCTCTTATTGATATCTATAATTGTTTTGTAGTTCATTGGCGTTGATGGTAAAGTGTCTGTAACAAAATGAACAAATTCATCCTGAGTCATGGAAAGAAGTTTTATTTTTTTATTTAGTGAACCAATCGTGTCAGCTATTGGCACAGCATGCTTTAAGTTAATCGAACTTCCATTAAAGTGCGCAGGGAGAATTACAGTATTCTCTGGTAATTGAACTATTTTTTGATGATAAGTTTCATACAGAAGTCCAGCATATTTTTTTGCTTCTTCTCTTAAGTCAGGTCGTCCAACGCTATCAACAAACAAGGTATCTCCGGTGAATAAATAGGAATATTGAGTAATGTCTTGTGTACTTTTCTTTCCATCAGTATCATCAGAATAGCTTATCAAAAAAGACATACTGCCATTTGTATGTCCGGGTGTGTGAATAGGTCTTAGCGAAATTTCCTTCGATATTTGTATTTGTTCACCATCTTTTATGTAAATTATATTAATATCTGTATTTTGGCTATTGTATTCCTCTAGTGAGCTGAAGTACGCGAGGGTTTCAGCGTTTGTTTCTGAAGATAAGGTTTTAGCTAATTTTGCTACTCCAGAAACATGATCAGCATGTTGATGGGTGTCGATTACCTTTATTATTTTCAATCCATTTTCCTTGGCAACATTCAGAAAAGCCTCATAAATCTCTCGGCTTGGATCTATAACTACTGCTGTATCATCTTCTTTTGAAGATACAATATATCCCATACATCCCTTAGATATCCTTCTTACCTGCCATATTCTAAAGGGAGCTTCCTTAGGAACTCCAACTTCTGCAACATCGTAGACTTTATTCCATCCTGCCATTCCGCCCTTGACACTTTTTACATTATATCCTAATTGGTTAAGCAATCTTGCTGCCATCATTGACCTATTTCCGTGAGAACAAACAGTAACAATTTCTTTGTCTTTTGGAATCTCTTTCAACAAATTAGAATCATTCAAAAATAAACGATCAACGGGGATCAATTTAGGATTTTGATGATTATCGTAGGATAATTTCCAAGTTTCATATTCTTGCGGAGTTCGAACATCCAGAATAAAAATATCCTCATGATTATCTATTTTCTTTTTCAATTCATTCGGTGCTATTTCTTGACTATTTCCTGTCCTTTCGCCATTCATATGTCATTATAGATTACTAATTTCTATATAAACCGTGATTACAGAATATTAATCCTTGTCAGCTGAATCGTGAATTTTAGAATCTTTAATTAGATTCATTCCGGCTGAATATTCAGGCTTATTATTTGCTATCAAATATACAAACAAACCGATAGATGTCTCTTTATTCAGATTTGATCACAATCTGTATTCCATCTGGATCTGATACCGTAAATTGGTTTCCATAAGCACTCTCCTGCTGTTTTCGCTGTTTAGAGCTGAAATAGTCGTTCTCAATAGTAGACCTAATTTTATTAAAAAAAGACACATCAGGAATGACAATAGTGAAGTTCTTCAATCCTGCCACATTACTGATTTGACTTTGTCCATTTAAACTGTGCCAGGTATTTATTCCGATATGATGGTGATACCCACCTGCAGAAAGGAATGCTGCACCCATTGGGGACCAATCTACAGTAATATCAAGTGCTAATTTTTCATGATAAAACATCATTGACCGCATTAGGTTTGTGACTTTGAGATGCATATGTCCAATTCTTGCACCGTTAGGAAACGGAATTGCATTCTCGCTCTTTGTTTCATCCATCTCAGATACTAGGGACTGCAGATTGAGAGGCAATGTATCCATGAGAATACGTCCTTCAGGGTCCCTAGGCCAGTCTTGCCGTGGTCTGTCACGATAGACCTCAATGCCGTTATTTTCTGGATCTCTGAAATATAATGATTCACTGACTAGGTGATCAGCAAATCCGTCATACTGCACTCCGGAATTGAGTGCTAGATAGGTTGAAGCAAGACTCTTTCTGTTAGGAACAAGCATTGCAAAGTGAAAAAGACCAGCTGAATGTGAAGAAGCTATCTTTGCGTTCGCATCATGATGTAGTTGGAGAAAAGGTTCTTCATTTTGATCAGAGCCATTGAAACCTAATTCGCAAACCAGATTACCATCATCGTCTTGATCTCTTTTTTTTGTTTTCAAGCCAACTTTTTTCTCATAAAATACTAATGTTTTGTCAATATCCCTGACTCTTAATGCAAGGCAGCTCAATCTAATGAGATCATTAATTTTGAATCTAGACAATATGTTCTGTTTATTAGTGTTGGGTTAATATCATTTAAAACAATTGTATCTTATAACATGAACTGATTAAAGAAGTTGTTATATTCCAAATTAATACTAAAGCTTCTCTAGGAATCTAATTTCATATGTTATTGGCTTACAGTCCCAATAATCGAATTGCAAGATATCAGAATTTTTCTGTTTAATATGCAAGTTACATTATGATATATCACTGAGAGAACGTCAATATTCCAATTCTTATTTGAACATGTTTCCGATGCTAAAGGAATCGTGAGCGCGGACCCAAAGTGACTGACCCCTTAATTCTACTATCTTCTGGCTTTAATTTAACGGTCTGATTTTGTATTTGTTTGAATTCAATTTTCATCGATGGTAGACTGCTTCCATCAGGATTTACACATTCAAGTTGACTGTTACTAATACTAGAGAGAAATACACCTGCTACTTTTTTTTGCTTTATGACATTGCTTTGAAATCAAAAATTATCTAAAAAGATCCCTTAAATGAAATCAAACTCTTTAGAGAAGGTGACAAACATCTCTTACCGTCCTGCATAAACTGAATGCTACCTCATTTTAGAGCGAAATACGGACATATGTGCTTTCCATTCAATGAATAACAATTTGGAGGCACCTCATCATTAGAGTAACAAAAGGCGCGAATTCAGTATGCTATCAGCTCAATATAATTTATTATACAGGGGATTTATCTTGCAGTAGTTTCATTTAACATATTTTGACACATTAAATCGGCTAATTGTCTATTATCTCTTGTCAAATTTCTAAAAAAATTATCCATTGATCGATTTCCATTTATGACTTGATTAGCTCCTTTGGTTACATTTCCATTTGTGCAAGTTCCATTTTCGTAAAGTATAGCGTGAATAGATTGAATATTTACATTCAGAGACACACAAATTAAAGCTATAACTAGAAACATCCAGATGAAAGTCGACTTGTTCATTCAGCATACTTGTAGTCTTTATCATTAATATGGGGAACGGAAGAATTTTAGGTTTAAATTATTCCTACAATAGAGTATAATAACACAAAAATCATATAACATGAATATAGAATATCATAAAATGCAGATTTAAATAAATATTAAGAAGATGAATATGTGTTTATATGCGAACCAGTTCTAATGTGATTTATGACTTTTTCTGCGTTTCACATTGTTTATCTTGTAAGTATAAGTTCTGAATAATTTTGAATGCTACGAAAAACCTAAAACAAGACCATATATTGGTAAATCGACTTGGCAAGATTGCTAAGAGATCTTCTGATCTCTTGTATAGCAACGTAGTTATTCCAATAGAAGATATCAAAATAATATCAATGCTTATTCAGGAATTTGTAGATAAATACCACCATGGTAAAGAAGAAAAAGCATATTTTCCACGCATGAATGATAAGAATAATTATTCTGAAGACATTCGAAAATTCTTGATAGAACATGAACTTGGTAGACGTATTGCAAAGATGTTGGTACAGAGTCTGTTAGCCTGGGATAGTGGTATTGATTCAAGGGAACCAGTTGCCAGATTCCTGAATGCTTATTCGGTATTCATAAGTATACATACAGGTAAAGAAAATTTATTTTTTGATCTTATAGAAGAGAGAGGCAGCCTTTCTGAAGAAGAGCATTCTCTATTAATGAAACATTATAAGGTTTGTCACAGCAATGTCGGAGGTAAAGCTAGAGTCGAACAGATGACAAAACTGATAGGATACCTTGAAGAAAGAGATTGGATGAGAGAGTAATGTGATCAGTTAATGATTATTGATCTTGCCTACTCCAGAGCTATCATACGATTGAATTAAACTATTTGCAAATAATATAACTCGCAGAGTATCTATTACTGTTTAGTAGGAACAATAAGAGCATGAAAATATAGTTAATCTCATTGTCAAGTCTTTTCCTTACAAATCACTATATTAGATATTTTTCTTCAGTTCAGTATTTTTCAATCCACATGACAAACACCTGTAAGATTTAGTCTTTTCAGTTTCCTTTTCGCATATTAAATTCTCGCCACAGCATGGACATTTCATGGTTCTCTGAGGTTATTGAATCATCGTTCTCATATTTATGCAAATCAATGAGATGTCAATTTCATGTTTATTTCATTAATTAAACAGGAGATTTGTTCCATATGACTACCTCTCCAATATATCTTCCTACAGTTGGTACATTTATAGAATATTTTGTTAGAATGTAAAAGTCGCACTGGAATATCATACTTGATCGAATTCTTATCAATAATTGTGTCTAACAAACCATTGCAACTGGTACATAAATAAGGTACTTTTTGAGAATTAATAGATTTAATATTTAGAGAGCTAAAAATAGTAACTAGGTTTTCTATTTCAGTCTCTTTGTAAGTTAAAATTGTATCGATCCCCTTTTTTTTACATCTTTTAAATAACATCCTATCGCTTGTTAAAACTACTCTGCCTTTATTCTTTGATGAATCTAAAATATCCATGTCATCGATATTAGGATCATAAATGGTATCAAATCCAAACATTCTTAATTTTCTGGCAATTTTACCAAGCATAGCATCAGCCATAAACGAATACTCTTTATTCCTTTGCATTATTTGTTAATCTTATTCAAGAACATATTAGATAAAATTATCCATTATTTGGATTCATGAAGCATAATTATATTATCAACTTGTTTTATTTTTATCACCAAACACCGATTTCCTGATGTTAAATGAAAATCTCTCAACTTAACATCATTTTCCAGGTGGTGTCTTCTATCGCTAAACGAAAACCATTACTTTGACAAATTCTTCATACAAAGCCAGACAATAGTTGAAGGTGGTATTCGAATTCTGTGTGACAACCAATTACGATACAAGCAATTTAATGATTTGGTGTCCTTGCGACAGCATCTACAGTGTAGGTAACAGTAAAGGGTTCGCCGCTAGTTTTATGAAAAACCATCGCACTTCCTGTAAAATTGTAATGAACCTGTACTTATTTGTGTATCCGTGACCTTGACAGGGGTATCTGAAAACATTGTCATTGCAGAAACCGTAATGGTACTATTATTAGGTAAAGTGGCGTTAGTTAATGTGACTGCCTATGCATTCAACGAGATGAATGATCCGATTGCAGCTATAATGACAAGAAATATGATAATTAATCCAGTTCCAAATTGTATGCCATTCATGCGAATTGAAAGAATTAGTGAAATAATAATTGTTTCTATCAGGAATGTTAATTAAATTATCAGCTGCCTATACGATTTATGGCTCCGATTATAGATCATCAAGTTTTCTACACCCAAAAAATTCCTAGAACCAAATATTTTCTAACTCTGTCCTCTTTCGTATTGCAATGTGAGTGAAATCTTCATTATTATCTATGCAACCATGCCAGTGCAACATAAAGGCAGGAACGCAAATAACATCACCTTTTTCCATCATAACAGTTTTTTCAATTTCTACCTCCGTTTTAGTAATGTCATTGGGTTCAATCAAGATTCTTTTTGCGAAAACTACAATACCCTTTCCTTCTGTGGCAATTAATATCTGTTCTGAAGCATGTATATGAGGTCTGGTCCTACATCCATCTTTGAAAGTCACATAATACATCTCTTGTTCCCTTGAATCATTTTTTTCTAATAGATTCTTAATTATGAAATCTCCAGTGAATTTATCTTTGTATTTTTCATTTGGTTCTTGCTTTGCAGATACAATACTCTTTTTTTGCATTATTATTTCATGCGATTCCCAATTATAAAAACTAAAGTCCGTTTGAATTCTTCATAAGTTTAGAAAAAAATAATGCGATTATTTTGAAACCATCTAATTTAGATGACTAGTGTCATTATATAAATTGACCAAAAATCTTGGAATGATCACGATTTTAGATTTCAGCATCTCATAATACGGCAAAAATAATTTACCTCTAGCAATGAGAAGAATGAGCTAGTCTTACTGTAATTGTTCCTTGAGAAGTTCGCTCACAAGATCACTAACTCAGATGCTTCTCAAGAAATGATAATGTCTTCTGCCAAGCATCTTGAGTTTCCTTCGGGGCGTAATTTTCCCCAGATGGATTTGCAAATGCGTGACCAACTCCTTTGTAGATGTATATCTCATTTGGTATACCAATAGAATTTAAGGCCGATTCAAATGCCTTTACAGTGTCAACCTGAATTGACCTATCTTGATCCCCAAATATACCAAGTACAGGCCACTTTATGTTTGCAAGGGTCGCATTGTCTGTTACCAGACGACCATAATATATGATGGTAGCTGCTAGTGGGTGATCCTGGCTGTTTAGAGCAAGCTGCAGTGATTGTGCTCCTCCAAAACACCATCCCAATGATACTATCTTCTCTGCATTAACATTAGGGAGTGAAGAGACGTATTTTATTGCTGATTTCAGGTTAGCAGTTGCAATATCCTGATTGTTCCTGACATATTGCGTTAGTTCGGATGAACGATTACTGTCAGTGGTAACCTCACCTTTAAACAAATCAACAGCTAGTACTACATATCCATTTCTAGCTAAAAGATTTGCCATATTCTTGATATTGTCGTTTAGTCCCTTATTTTCATGGATCATTATGACTGCCGGAAGTCTATCGTTTTTATTAATTATATTGCTCTTGGTCTCGTTTGATGTAATTGGGTACACCAGATATCCTTTGGCTTGATCAAAATAAGTTACGGTCCTATTTTGTAAATCAACACCAGCGTTAGAAACGTCCAAACTAGTAAGGGCCGTAACATTCGTTAATTTACTCGGTGATTGACCCTCTACCAAACTCAAAAAACTGTTTGATATTATTCCTGAACCAACTAGAACGATGAGGAAAAAAATTCCAGTATATACTTTTTTCACACATGATTATGAAAAATATTGCTTATATTTTTTATGCAAGCTCATTACATTCACAAACAATGTAAAAAGCTAATCTTATCGTAGGAACTCGTAACATAGTTAAAATTTGGATTAAAGTGAAAATCATTTGAAATGAGGTATCAAATTTACATCTGACTTTAAGATTAGTCGATATCAACAAGAACCTCTCTTCTTTTAAATAAAATGCTAATCTGATATATTGGTTGTCTTCCTAGGTAACAATAAAAATAATTGAAGCTATCTATTATAGTTTATGATAGAAACCTACTGTATCCTAAATTAAGGATTGATAACCGATTCTTTTTTATAACGCGATAAATTAATGCAATACGAAAGTAACGTGAGAGAAAATTTTATTCTATTAAGATATGCTGCAGCTGGAAGTACTCTAATAGCAGGAATATTGCATCTCTCATTGGTCGCAAACGTAATTGATAGAAACTTTAACACAGGTATATTATTCTTGCTAGGAGGCCTAGCTCAAGTATTTTGGGTTCTTCCTACTATCAGAGGTTGGAATATAGTTTGGTATTATGTGGGCATTGGAGGCACGTTGACACTCATCTTAATTTGGGCAATTACAAGGTTTCCTGGAAATCCAATTAATGGCCGAGGAGGTTCGATCGGAGAAACAGCAATTGCAATAGAAGTATTTCAAGTAGCTTTTATTGTCTTGAGCATAATTATCTTATGGAAAGATCCAAAGGTAGGCAAATAAAGATTTTAAATTGGAGCAATGGTCAGAACCCTGTTTGGTAACTCATTAATTGATTGACAGGAATATTGGAACCAGTTATTGAGGAGTCAAAAGGCATCTGTGCAATTCTTCTTTACAGTAACAAAAATAATAAAGGATAGTAAGAACTAAGCAGTGCCGAATTATATTTTCTTATGATTTATGGATGTGGGCTTTAATTTTTTCTTGCATCTCAGGTTTGAGTACGTCCTCACGTGTGTATCCGTGGTCTTTTATGGCATGATCTATTAAATTGTTCATTAATTCTTCCTCTGTATCACCTTTTCCTACATAATCGCAGTCGACTCCAACTTCTCTACAAGATACTGATAACATTGAAAATTATAAAGCGAAATGGTATTTAAGTATATTCGACTAGCTTTTCTAAATTATTAGATTGATATGCATTGATATGTAGCAATTATTTCTGAATGTCGATTTTTGGGATAGAAAATTCTTATGTCAGACATGCGACAAAATTCGATTTTGTATATTCGAAGTTATACTAATACGTCGAGTTGTCAGAAATCAGCCTTGGGCCTATCAATTGTTCGCTCTGTATATTGTTAATATGGGAATCCTGCCAATTATCATTCATTTCTACCAAGTAATCGAGAACTAATCGTACGATCAAAAAGATATTAGGACTTATTCTGAAAGGACTTATTCTGAAAGGAAGGTCTGCCACCCAAGAGCGAGCTTACAGTTGGTATCTCTTTAAGGGGAACATTAACTCTGTACCACCACTACTCTTGGCAATAAATCCATTTGGAAATGATGTAGTTTTTATCAGTGTACCATTTGGAGCAAAGACCTTCATTACTGCATTTATTTTTTGATTTTTTAATGAATCGTCTTGAATAGTATATTTTATGTTTAGTTTAAGTTGATTTGCATCAGTATTTGTTAGAGGAGCAAACGTCGAATTAGCAATAGAAATAACTATTCCTTGCTTGTTTTGTGCAAATATTAACGTGTTGCTTGCTATCGGATAGAAAACTACTATAGATGAAGTGAGGATCAATATAATCATAAATTTTGTTAATTTGAACATTGCTATTTTACCCCACCAATAGTCATTTATTATCGTAAATAAAAAATCTTTCTTACTAATACTTAATTTAATTGACAAAATCTACGTTATTGGCCGAAATTTAGTCACACTCCTAAGATACTTAAGTTTGTAGGTAGATTTCCTTAGATGCCGATCCCTCACGGCAATGCGTGGAACAAGCCTAACAGAAACCTCAAATATCTTAGGTAAAAAAGTCGCCAAAAAAGCAATTTAATCTTCAATACGTCACCGGTTTATCATAGTTGAATAATCCGAAGCAAAAGTTTCTACAACCCTACTCCACGCTATCGCCACATTTTGCGTATTATATCCTCCTCCACCCAGTCCAATAATTCTTCCATGAGAACTCTCATGAGCGATTCTATGCAGTACTTCAGCAGCATATTCGTGTGATTTTTCAGAATATCTCAAATGTGTTAATGGGTCCC
>WNFZ01006870.1_pt1 | contig 10247 bp, 7 predicted proteins | sample 5400081 | NCBI WGS metagenome assembly WNFZ01 (sample SAMN13153365, study PRJNA577476) | soil metagenome | isolation source: 80 cm soil or saprolite under grassland replicate 1 | place: USA:California | collected 2016-06-15
TCTTCCCAGCTTTCATCCAGCCATCGATCTTTCGTCGCGCGGAACTGATTCGCGTCGCGGCGGCGGTCGCTGATGCGCTCTTCGGCGGTGCCCGAGGTGACGACTTCGTAAAGGATCGCCTCTTTGCCCGGCTGTTTGCGGAGGATTCTTCCTAGCCGTTGGATGTGTTCGCGCGTCGAGCCCGAGCCTGAGAGCACGACGGCGACCGCCGCCTCGGGGATGTTGACGCCTTCGTTGAGGACTTTTGACGTCGCCAGCGCCAGGACCTCGCCCTGATTGAAAGCCGCGAGCCACGCGCTGCGCTCTTTGATCGGCGTTTCGTGCGTGATGGCGGGGATCAGGAACTGTTCGGAGATGCGATAGACCATCTCGTTCTCTGCGGTGAAGATCAGCACGCGCTCGCGGCGATGGCGCGCGAGCAGCTTTTTGAGCGTCTCCAGTTTGGCATCGGCCCCGAGCGCGATGCGTTTGGATTCGCGGTAAGCCTGCATTGCGCGGCGTCCCTCTTCGCTCAGCGCGCTCCGGATGACGAACGTCTGCCAGCCCTGTAAACTGCCGAAATCGATTCCCTGCGAAGAGATAAAGCGGCGGAAGACCGCCCGCTCCTGTTTGTAGCGCTCCTGGTCTTCGTCGCTCAAATGGACGTTCAACCGCACGACATCGTAATCGGCCAGGAATTCGCCCGCCAACTGCTGCGCCTCGAGGCGATAAACTATAGGGCCGAGCAATCCTTCCATCAACTCTTCGCCGCCGTCGGATCGTTCGGGCGTGGCCGTCAGGCCCAATCGGAACGGCGCAATCGCCATCTCGGCCACGTAGCGAAAGCCGCTGCCCGGCAGGTGATGACATTCGTCGCACACGAGCAAACCGAATTGATTGCCCATCCGCTCCATAAATCGGAACGCCGAGGCGTAGGTCGTCACCACAATCGCGCCCTGCTCGAAATAGCCGCCTCCGATCAACCCGATCTCGGCTTGAAAAGAAGAGACCAGCAGGTCGTACCACTGGTTCATGAGGTCGAGCGTCGGCACGACGACGAGCGTCGAACGCCCGGTCATCTCAATAGCCATCTGCGCGACGAAGCTCTTGCCCGCGCCGGTCGGCAGAATCACCACGCCGCGCTTGCCGCCCTTTTGCCACGCGGCGATGGCGTCGCGCTGATAAGGCCGAGGCTCGACGTTCAGATCGGTTCGGAACTGGAATTCGTAATAGCGGCGGGCTTCGTCTTTGAAGGCCAGATTTTGTCGCGTCAATTCGGTGACCGCCTGGCGGTAGGCGATGGCCGGGGCGCGCCAACGGCGCACGCGCTCGTCCCATTGAAACACTGAAGGCGCAGGAAACTCCTGCCCTGCGCCTTCCAGCGTCAAAGTTCCTGAATCGAATTGCAACACAATCTCGGTTTCGCTCATTGTTCACGCGTCGCGTCGTGGCGCTCGGCGGAGCGCCAGCCGTCGGGCGCATTGTGGCGCCCGCGCCGTAACGCCAGCCGTCGCGGTTATTCGGTCACTCACGCAAAAAAGCCTGAATCTGACAATTACAGACTCAGGCCGCTAATCCACGTCTCGATATATTTTGATTGCTAGGGAAAAGCGCCGCGGCCATTTCCGACGCGGGCGTATCTTAAATTGCGCGCCGCGACGGATGCAAGCCGCTTTCATCTCTCCATAACGTCTAACCGAATGAGGCCGAAGCGTAACTTTCATTCGATATGCATCGCAATTGGCAGCTTGGCACCTAAGTTTCGCCCAAAATAACGGACACTCGCTCCGGCTTGAGCAGAGCATTCAAGGCGTTGATACACCTCTTCGCCCACGCCGCCGTCTGATTGAGCACAATTTTGATCACTTTCCCACGAGCATCCAGTTCCACGAAGCCGTCCACATGAAATGCATCGCGCACGAGGCGGAGAAATCCATATTCCCTCAACTTCGGTGCGGTGGCGCTTAACCATCGGCGTGACCAGACGATCAGATTGTGCGCCAGGCTGCCGAGCAGCACGACCATCTGCTGCGCCTCAAATCTCTTCTTTGATCGTTTCGTCATGCCGACGCCCTGTTTGTCCTCCTTGATTTCGATCTCTACCGTTCCCCCGCGCTGATTGTAAAACGTCGCATACGCCCCCATCACCACACGCTCATTACTGACGCGATCAATCGGCTGTTTGGCCAACAGGATCACATCACGCGGCTCAAGCGTCGAGATGATCACCGCATAAGACATCTGCCCGTTCTTCTTTTTCCACCGCAGCGCTAGCCGGCGCACTGGCCGAATGTAGTCATCACCCGGTTCACTGACCCATCCCAACTCACGCCCGGCAGTATGTGGATCACTCACCCATGCTTTGACTGTCGCCGCCAGATTCTTCGCTCGCGCGCTGGAGAAGTCTTTGCAGTGCACTTGATAGTCATTGCCCAATAACCAATTCACTTCATCGACACTTCCTCCGCCCGCATCCACTCGAATGATCGTGCGCTTTCTCTTCGCCTCATCCAAGCCCAGCGCCTCCGCCTCCGCTCGCAGCAGGGAGCGCTGCGCCGTCAGTAGTTGGACATTGCCGTTGTAGAGCTTATCAACGACCACCTCTTCATATTCTGCGGCGATCACTCGCCCGAGCTGGCGCCCGTGTCGAATGCCGTCTTTACTGAAGTAGCCTTTGTCAGCTTTGACCGACTTCGCTCCACAGGGCAGCCCTGTCATATCCACATCCAGCACTTGCCAGCGCTGCTTGTAGTTGTGCCGATAAGCCAAAGAGTGGGTGTGAAAAATCTCTCTCGTGGCTTGCTCCATCTGTTTGACGTTTGTGGCGCTACAGGCATCGAGTGTCTCCTGCACGACCGACTGCTCGGCGCAGCCTGTCCGCCCAAAGGCCCGTTGCAAGGCTGGATCATTTCGCAACCGCGTATTGATTTCACAGAAACCATGCGCCCCGGCCAGGATGGTGATCAAACCGTCCATCAATTTCTGCGCGGGCGAGTATTTGACCGTCTTTTGCCGAATCCTCACCAGTTCCTCGATCGGTTGCAACAACTTGAGTGCGCGAATCTTCGTCCCGATTGCGACCAGTACGGCGCGCGGGGAATAATGCTTTTGAGTCGTGGCCTGTTTCTTTTTCATGGCGTTAGTCCTCCAGATCGTTTTGCGTTCGATTGGAAGACTATGCCGCAGGTCACGGCTTGCCTATACTTTAGGACTCATCTCATCACTAATTTGGGCGAAATTTGGGGGCAAGATCATCCGCGTTTTGACTTCCCGTCACGATTTGTCGGCGCTCTCAATCGCCCTGCTCTATAAAGAGCGGTGGTCGATAGAGAAATGGTGGAGATGGCTTAAACGGATCTACAAAGTCAAAGAGCCATTGGGCGAAAGCGAGAACGCCTTGCCCTTGCAAATAGTGGCGGCCTTTGTGACCGACCTGGTGTTGCGCGCCTTCAAACATTGCGGCGGATTCAAAGGCACGCTTTATGAATTTGTGAAAACGTGCCGCGAGATAGCTCTGATTCCGATCTCAGGAGTCATCGGCCGCATGCGTCAAGCGCTGGCGGCTGCTGCTGTATCACTTGAGCTACTCGAAGCCTTACCTCAAGAGCAAACTTGACAGTAACTTACGAGGGGTGCAGTTTCGGCCTGATGTACGCCCCAAACGCCTGGACCCGCGTCAGTTGCGGGTTTTAGCTGATTTGACCCAGTTTTATGCCCGATCAACTCTTGTGAACGGCGCTCAGAGTCAAGCGGTATAGGCTTACACCATATAGGGTACATCAGGCCGAAACTGCACCCCTTACGAGTGGCTCTCATATGGGACATGATTGTGGCGTACTGTATCGCGTCTAAGGTTACTAAAAGAACCCGATTTACGTTTGTCAGTGGCATTGTTACCTGCTTTTTAAAGCACGGTTTATTCGTTCTTTAATGGCCTGGTCTTTAGTCTCGAGTTCAATTTTAGAAAGAGAGGAGTGAGCAGCAGCAACAACATCTGGATCATGAAATGTGAGCAGATTGATCAACGCTTCGATTGCTTCTAGGCTATTTATTCGTGCAAGACCTTTAACGGCTTTTAGCTCAAGTTTTCTGCCACCTTTTGACACTCTTTCTAAATATGGAACGGCAACTGGATCATTAATAAAGCTAAGTATCGTTGCACGTTCCGCCGCTTGCGCATATGATGTTGATGTTATCACTTGATCTAGTAGATTCTTACATATCTCTTCTAATGCTTTAGGATCTCTTGGAAGAACTTGTATACTGAAGGTTCTACTCGCGCTCCCCGTGATAACTTGCCCCCTCTGAGACAGAATCGGTGTAATCATCTCTACCTTCACTATATAGACGCCAGGAACAGGAAATTCAAACCATTCGTTGATCAACACTTGTTGTGTGAAAATTTGCCCCGGCGGGATTGTTACCTCTCCCCCTCGCGCAAATCCACTTATTACTTGTTGTCGTGGTTTTGTTCGGGTCCCGTCAGGCAATGTAAGGGTGACCCGGAAACTCTCTTTTCTATCCGCCCCTAAATCAAACTTAATAGTTTCGGATTGAGTATTTTTCACGACAAAATTAATCAATACTGGCTCATGAAGTGTAACCTTTGCTGAGTCGATAGAGAATGAAGCGATATCCTCTAGTAGTTTTGCTGCAGTTTTTGTAGGTTGGTTTATTGCCAACGTGAGAGAAATTATGGATGCCGACAAATAAGTGATATATTTTCTTGGCATATATGCTCCTGTTTAAATATAAGATGACAGACCATCTGATGATAAGTTTTCCATAAATAGTCACCCTCATGGATGTGTCAGTGTCTATGAGGATGACTATTTATGGTCTAGGGAGTTAGCTGCCTGCCGCCACTTGCCAACCCACATTAACCATCAAAAAAAGGGCTACGGTCTCCTACTGAATCGGTTGAAGTCTTGCCATGGCTCCTGATTTAGTGACCGTGTATGTCCAATCAGTGAATGGTACAAGTTGAACTGTTCGGTCAATCTCAAACGGTCCTGCTAGGGGTTGCTCGGCACCACCATTCTTGCATGAACATGTGTAACGGTAATATTGAGTAGCCTTAAAGTTATTAAATTGATATGGCGTCTTGAACGCTGCGTGCTTGTGAGTGTCTGTTGTGTTCCCCGTCCCCTGTGTAGCATCTACCGCGTTTACAGTAGGGTTAAACTCAACATCGGGCATGTAAGGTGGGCTCGGCCACGTAAATGTGGTACCTCCCCCCGGATATTGAACTTTCTCGTAAATTATACAATTGGAGAGATCAGATAATCTACCAGGGCCGGAGCTCGAATCCCACTTATACCAAAATCGCAATAGTCCTCCTCCAATATCCTGATGTCTGTCCTCCCGAAAATTAACTGGGACGGCGCACTGCACATCGCAAAATGCCGCGCAGGCCGCCGCTGCTGTGACGGCGACACACACCCATTCACTTCCCTGCCACTCCTGCTGATAATAATTTTCAGTCCACCCGGCCCAGAGATATGCTGATCCCGGCGCGATGGCTCTTCCGGTTGCGGGAACCTCGAAAGTGGCCACGGCTGGGTTGTCCGAGGAATGCGTCACGTAGTCATTCACGAACCAGGGAGTGAGGTTAAACCATCCCATCTCATTACTGAAGCAGTCTGTATACCTGCTTTGGAGTTGGAAGACTTGCACATCACCTGGAAAGCCCGTAACTGTCCCTGGCAACATACGGGCTCCATCCCAAATGAAGCCACAGATACACTGACACTCATAGGTCGATGCTAGACCATTGCTGAAATCAACCGTCTGCGCCCGCCCTATTAGCACTTTGTCTTTGTTTCCACGGAAACTCCATGAAATGTGCCCTGATGTCACGTCGAGTGGAATCACGCTGCCTTCCGATCCATTCTCCTGAGAATCGCGTATCTTTCGCACGTCCAGAGCAACAGTCTGACCCGGCGCGAGCGTCCGTACGTTCGATCCCCAATGACCTCTGGGGAAGATAATGTTCAACATATACTCCTGTGTCTGATCGGTTACATTCTTGATGAAGACGACCGTTGAAGAACTCTCTTTAATGAACCACGGATACCCGCCCGTGCTGCTCAAACCAACTTTCGGGTCTTTCATCGGCAGCGCGAAGACGTGATTGCCGCTCTGCGAAACGCTCGACGCTGTAGCGATCACGCTGCCCGGCGCGCCCGTGTATCTGACCTCAAGCCCCGCAGTGGTGAAGTCGTTCCGCCTCAGTAGCGGATTCGACGTGTCGAGCAGCTTGATGGCGCCAGGCGCGAGCGAAACCTGCGGCAGCGTGATTGTTCCCGTGTCGCCGTTCTGCTTCGAGTAAGGAACGGTCGCGGTAACGGTTGTTGCGCTGTCGCCGATGTTGCGGACGGCGATCACGGCTTTGAGCGGATCACCATTGACGCTGCCGAGCCGTAGCCCCGCGCCGTGCCGCTCAGTGGTTTTTCCTCCAGGATTGGTGAAGTTGACTGATTCGGAGTAGCCACGGTCCGCGTCCTGAAGATGAATCATCGCCAGCAGCGCGCCTTTGGCCCCGTTGTGGCTGAGCGACACCGCTCCGGCTGAAGCCTTCTTGACCAGGCCGTGAGGCAAATTGACGATCTGCGTCTGGTAAGGTCCGAGTTCGCCCTGGATCGGGTGATGGCCGTTGGCCCCGGCGAAGATGGCATCGCCGTTGACGAGGATCGGCTGCACAGTAGTATTCGTCACGATCACGCTCACTTGCGAATCTTCAAAGGGAACGGCATAGACCGCTTCGAGTTGCGAGGACGGAAACTTCATCCCCGGCTCCAGCATCTGCTCGTCGAAGATCAGGCTCTTTTCGAAATCAACGATCCTCAAGCCGCCGCCCATCTCCAACAACCGTCCTTCGTAGGTGAATTCAAAACTGCCGGAGCGGAATTGCTGTCCGGCGATTGACGCCAACCTGTTCAAGTCTACTTCAGATGACGATTGACCGCCAACAGCGACAGGCGAAGCGGTGAATGTCTGACCGTTCTGACTGTGCAGAATCGGAGTGACCACGATCTGGTTCGGGCCTTTGTTGTTGAGAATGAGTGTGGATTTGAAGCCGTCTTCGGTTGTGTAGTACGTGCCGATCATCCGGCGGAAGATTGCAGGCTGGTTTGCGCAGCACCCTCGCTGTTTCTTTTTGGCGGGGTTGACGTCGTGCGCCGAAGAGCGTTTGGCAACGAAGATCGGAACTGCCAATAGAATCGCCATTACACTCACAATCGCGACAGCGAGAAACGGAGATTGCTTCGATCTGATTGAAAACTTGACGAGGTTGGCGGGCAAATTTACTATCCGCATGACATTCCTCCATATTGGTAAGGGATTGTTGTGAAAGCGGGTGATTCATCTTCTGGCGTCCAAACCGAGAATGAATTTGCCCGTTTTTGCTAGTCCACTTTGTACCCGATCAAATAGTGGTGGTTGCGCCGCCAAATTTGGTCAGAGAGAAACCGCCAGAGTGTTTGTTGTAGCAATTCCTCAAGTCCATGAGCGCGCCGAGGGCGGCGGCCTTACCCAATCTCAACTCCTCGACGCCGTCTGACCGCCAGTGCAAGCCTGCAACGTCGCGACTGATAGAGAATCTAGCGACGATTCATTCACCCTTCAGCCGTGTTACTCTTCTGGTTTCGCAGCAGATGCTTCAATTGACGATCAGTGATTTCGCGCGGCGCGCCGTTCGGCAACACCTGCAGTTGTTTCAGGAATTCGACAATCTCATTCTGCGACTCTTTGGAAAGGGCCGCGAAACGTTCACGCTGCGGCCGAGCTTCTCCCACGTGATGCAGAATCGCTTCCGTGATCGTCGTCAGGTCGCCACGATGCCCGTAAGGCGCGGTGTTACCTACATCCCAGAGTTTGCGCGTGATGAATTGATTCACCGGGACGCCGTTCTGAATAATTCGTTCGTTGCAGAAGAACGGGTCCATTTCGTCGCAGATGACGTGGCGTTTGAGATCCGTATAAGCGCGCACCACGGCGGTTCGCTTTCCATTCTCCCGGCGCTCAAGTCGCGGGCTGGGAATGTCGCTTGTCAGATCGAAGACAATCGGGCGCCGCACATCCAGCGGTCGCAAATTGCCGGGCGGGTTGAAAGGGTTCGGCTCGCTGAACAAGCTGGACTCCAAAGGCAATGCCGGCCTGTGGCATTCCGCGCACCCGATCTCGCTGAAGAACGATTCGCCTCTCCCGGCGGCGGCTCGCCGCACTGGATCGCTTGGAATCACACGTCCCGGAATATTCATTGCGGCTTGAAAGATCGTCGCCGCGGTGATGTCGCCGATAGTCAACTCGTCAAAGACTCCGTCCTCGTCAAAATCATTTGTCGTGATGACGTTTCCCCGGCTGTCTTTCTGGCCGACGCCGAAACGCTCGACCGCCTGCATGCCGTGATGATGGTTGTAGGCGTTGACCGTAAAGACGCGCACCGAGTTAACTACGCCCTTCTGATGAAAGGGCTTGATGATCAGGTCGGGATCAACGCCCTCAACCTTCGAAGTGTCAACGGAGCCATCGGGGCGCGCGATGAGTTGACCGAAGCTCACGCCCTTCGTGACCAGAGAAACCGCGTAATCTCCGCCGAATTGCCGGGCTTTGCTTATGGCGAGTTGGCGCAACGCTTGAAGATCGACCGTCATCTCGCGCGCCAGCATCTCGATGGCTCCGGAGCCGTTCATCCCAAGCGTATTTCGTTCATTGGAGAACTCCCCAGAGACCGAGTCCGTCACCGGGTCCAGAACCTGCGACAGCACGAAGACGTTGGCTACAAATCCGCCCGCCCCTCCGATCGTAGGCTGATGATGGCAGTCGGCGCAGGACGTAGCGTCAGGCCCGGAAGTGCGGATGAAAGGAACGTTGTTCAGCGGATTACGCTTCGTCGGCGCGCCGGCCCCGGTCGCCGCAGGACGGCCTTGACCGTCGAGTGAAGACCAGCGGGCGGCGAATATCTCCTCGCCGATTTCAAGCAGGTCGTCGAATTTGATTTTGCCTGATTCAATATCAATTTGATTCACGTGCTCCTCAAGCGCAGGCCGCTCGCCTATTCTTGAAGGCGAGTCTTGCGCGCTGGCCACCCGGCTGTGAAATAAAATCAGAGTGGCTGTCGCTAAAAATAGAAAGAGGCAAAACATTTTCAGAAGTCGCATAAAGGCACACCTCCACTTGCGAAAGTACCTTCCGCAGGCACTTTTGAGAGGAACGAAAAACAAATGGATAGCTAACGCGCGACATGAGTAACAAGTGGAAGCTACTATGTCTAGCATCAATCGCGCGGATTGCGTCAGACGCGCCAATTGCGCCAATTACATCTGCCCTTAGCTTCGCTTGTTCGATTTGGCTCGATGCTGTTTTTGTCCGTTGACGCGGTTCTTGAGGTAGGTCACGAGCGAATCAAGCCTGACCCTGCAAATTTTGCCGACGAATATGGCCTCGATATCTTTGATCTCGACCCAATATTGAATGGTGCGGCGAGACATGCCGGCAAGCTGCGCCGCGCGCTCGGTAGTGAGAAACTTCTGTTCGCGTTGATCTTCAGGAAGAGACAAATAATGCTCCAGCAAATCCTCTCTATAGTCATCAATTACGGCTTCTGAATGGTTGGACATTGATACAGCTCCTTCCAATTGACCTCAGCCGCTTTCGGAGCTAGGATCACGGCGCTGTGAACAGTGTATCCGACGTTGCCGAAAGCGACCGAGGTTACATTGATACCCTCTGTCATCACTTGGTCGTGATGACAGAGGGCGCAGACATCCCAGCCCTGCCCGGTATGAAAAATGAGCCTAAGGCGTCCGGAATCAATGAGTAATAGTCCGCACTGTTTGAAATAGGACCTTGAGAAACTGAGCGATTTCCTCCAACGCCCGCTGCGGTTCAGTCACGCCGAGGCGGACAAGCTGGGCTGAACACACTCCCACCAGTGACAGCGATTTGCTGACCTGCAAGCATAGCTCGTGAAATAGCGATTGGGGGATAAGGTTATTAAGAGGAAAGAGCGATAACAATTCGATGGGGCAACTCGCTCAATATTAAAATCTGTACGATTATGTGATACGTAATGACCTTCTGTCTTCACCAAGTTCGGCGACACACCGAACCGATTTTTTACTCAAGCCACTCAGCGCCTGTCAAGTTAAACATGCTGAAGGAAAAATAAACTTCGCATTTAAGCAATCTCCAGAACAATCGTCTGAAATGGGTTGTGAAATATTTCATCCCACTCGGCGGCAATCCACGTTGTCAAATGAGCA
>WNFZ01006872.1_pt1 | contig 10246 bp, 7 predicted proteins | sample 5400081 | NCBI WGS metagenome assembly WNFZ01 (sample SAMN13153365, study PRJNA577476) | soil metagenome | isolation source: 80 cm soil or saprolite under grassland replicate 1 | place: USA:California | collected 2016-06-15
GCGCCGGTCGGGTCCGGGCGCCGGTCCGGGGGTGAGCGCCGGTCCGGGACAACCGGGGGATTGACCGGCTCTTGACACTCCCCGGCCGCCCGTGGCCCACTTTGGCAAATGGACTGTCCTTAGCCCAATTAGGTCGGGAGGCGTTCGTGACGATCGACAAGCCGCTGGCCGAAGGCACCCCACCCGCCCCGCTGACGCACGACGAGAAGCGCCTGCACGAGATGGGCTACGCCCAGGAGCTGTCCCGCAGCATGTCGGGTTTCTCCAACTTCGCCGTGTCGTTCACGATCATCTCGATCCTGTCCGGCTGCCTGACGCTGTACGCCTTCGGGATGAACACCGGCGGCCCGGCAGTCATCGTCTGGGGCTGGCCGTTCGTCGGCCTGATGACGTTGCTGGTCGGCCTGGCCATGGCGGAGGTCTGCTCCAGCTTCCCCACCGCGGGCGGCCTGTACTACTGGGCGGCCAAGCTGGCGCCGTCCAACGGCGCGGCCTGGTCCTGGTTCACCGGCTGGTTCAACTTCCTCGGCCAGGTGGCGGTGACCGCCGGCATCGACTTCGGCGCCGCGTTCTTCCTCAACGCCTTCCTGGACCTGCAGTTCGGGTTCTCGGCCACCCGGCCGCACACCATCCTGCTGTTCGGCATCGTCCTGGTGCTGCACGGCCTGCTGAACACATTCGGGGTCAGGCTGGTTGCGCTGCTCAACGACATCAGCGTGTGGTGGCACGTGTTCGGCGTGGCGATCATCGTCGCCGCGCTGGCGTTCCTGCCCGACCACCACCAGTCGGCGTCGTTCGTCTTCGGCCACTTCGTGAACAACACCGGCTGGACGTCCGGGCTGTACGTGGCGCTGCTCGGCCTGCTGCTCGCGCAGTACACCTTCACCGGGTACGACGCCAGCGCGCACATGACCGAGGAGACGCACGACGCCGCCCGCACCGGCCCGCGCGGCATCGTGATGTCCATCCTCGTCTCGCTGGTCGCCGGCTGGGCGCTGCTCATCGGCGTGACGTTCGCCATCCAGAGCTACGAGGGCGCGCTCGGCTCGGCCACCGGTGTCCCGCCGGCGCAGATCTTCATCGACGCGATCGGCTCCACCGGCGGCAAGCTGCTGCTGCTGATCGTGATCGGCGCGCAGTTCTTCTGCGGCATGTCCTCGGTGACCGCCAACTCCCGGATGATCTACGCGTTCTCCCGGGACGGCGCGCTGCCGTTCTCCTCGTTCTGGCACCGGGTGAACAAGCGCACCCGCACGCCCACCAACGCCGTCTGGCTGGGTGCGGCCGGCGCGTTCGTGCTCGGCCTGCCGTACCTGTGGAACACCGCCGCCTACGCCGCGGTGACCTCGATCGCGGTGATCGGGCTGTACATCGCCTACGTGCTGCCGACGTTCCTGCGGCTGCGCCAGGGTGAGCGGTTCCGCCGCGGGCCGTGGCACCTGGGCCGGTGGAGCCGGCCGATCGGCATCGCCGCGGTGGCCTGGGTGTGCTTCATCACCGTGCTGTTCATGCTGCCGCAGGCCAGCCCGGTGAGCCGGACCAACTTCAACTACACGCCCATCGCGGTGCTGGTCGTGCTCGGCTTCGCCGGCGTGTGGTGGCTGGTCTCGGCCCACCGCTGGTTCATCGGGCCGAAGGTGCAGGGCAGTCCGGAGGAGCTGGCCGCCATCGAGCGTGAGCTTGGGGCGGTGTGATGCTGTCGCTGGACGACCTTCGCGTGATCTTCGAGCGCGGCGAGATCGACACGGTGCTCGTCGCGCTGACCGACATGCAGGGCCGGCTGCAGGGCAAGCGCTGCTCGGCCCGGTACTTCCTGGAGGAGGTGGTGCCGCACGGCGCCGAGGCATGCAACTACCTGCTCGCCGTGGATGTGGAGATGTCCACAGTGGACGGTTACCGGATGTCGTCCTGGGAGCAGGGGTACGGCGACTTCGGGCTCCGGCCGGACCTGACGACGCTGCGCCGGATCCCGTGGCAGCCGGGCACCGCGCTGGTGCTGTGCGACCTGGTCTGGGAGGGCGGCGAGCCGGTGGTCGCCTCGCCCCGGCAGGTGCTGCGCCGCCAGCTCGACCGGCTGGCCGAGCGCGGCCTGCGGGCGTACGTCGGCACGGAGCTGGAGTTCATGGTGTTCCGCGACGCCTACGAGCAGGCGTGGCGCAGGGGGTACCGCGACCTGGAGCCGGCCAACCAGTACAACGTGGACTACTCGCTGCTCGGCACCGCGCGGATCGAGCCGCTGCTGCGCCGGATCCGGGCCGATATGACCGGCGCCGGCCTGTACGTCGAGTCGGCCAAGGGGGAGTGCAACCTCGGTCAGCACGAGATCGCCTTCCGGTACGCCGAGGCACTGTCCACCTGCGACAACCACGTGGTGTACAAGACCGGGGCGAAGGAGATCGCCGCCGAGCTTGGCATGAGCCTGACGTTCATGGCCAAGTACGACCAGCGCGAGGGCAACTCCTGCCACGTTCACCTCAGCGTGCGCTCCGAGGCCGGCGAGCCGGTGCTCGCGGGCGGCGGCGAGCACGGCTTCTCCCCGCTGATGGAGCACTTCCTGGCCGGCCAGCTCGCCTGCCTGCGGGAGCTGACCCTGCTGTTCGCGCCGAACATCAACTCCTACAAGCGGTTCGTGGCCGGCAGTTTCGCGCCGACCGCGGTGGCGTGGGGGCGGGACAACCGAACCTGCGCGCTGCGGGTGGTCGGACACGGCGAGTCGCTGCGGGTGGAGAACCGTGTCCCCGGCGGCGACGTCAACCCGTACCTGGCGGTGGCGGCGATGGTGGCCGCCGGGCTGCACGGCGTCGAGCAGGAGCTTGCCCTGGAGCCGGCGCTGACCGGGAACGCCTACGCCACCGACAAGCCGAGGGTGCCGCACACCCTGCGGGACGCGGCGGCGCTGCTCGCGGACAGCAAGGTGGCCGAGGCGGCGTTCGGGGTCGAGGTGGTCGAGCACTACCTGAACGCGGCCCGGGTGGAGGTCGAGGCGTACGACGCCGCGGTGACCGACTGGGAGCGGTACCGCGGGTTCGAGCGGCTGTGATAGGTACGCGGGCGGCGCTGCGCGCCAGCCCGCCGCGGGGTCGGGTCCAGAACGGCCGCCTGGCGGCGGCGATCGCTTCGCGAGGGCCCGCCGCGGGGGCGGGTCCGGTACGGCGCTGCGCGCCAGCGACGAGGTGGCTGAGTGAACGGTGCATGCCCGGTGGTCGGGGTGACCACGTACCTCGAGCCGGCCCGCTGGATGGTCTGGGAACGGCCGGCCGCCGTGCTGCCTCGGTCCTATGTGGACAGTGTTGCCGCGGCGGGCGGGGTGCCGGTGCTGCTTCCCCCGGTGCCGGCCGGCGCGGTGGAGGCGGTGAGCGCGCTGGACGCGCTGGTGCTGGCCGGCGGCGCGGATGTCGAGCCGCACCGCTACGGCGAGGACCCGCACGCCAGCACGGTCAGCCGGCAGGACCGGGACGCCTGGGAGCTGGCCCTGCTGCGGGCCGCGCTGGACCGCGACCTGCCGGTGCTGGCCATCTGCCGCGGCATGCAACTGCTCAACGTCGCCTGCGGCGGAACGCTGCGCCAGCACCTGCCTGAGGTGGTCGGCGACCACGGGCACCAGCCGGCGCCGGGGGTGTTCGGGTCGAGCCGGGTGCGGATCCGGCCGGCCAGCAGGCTGGCCGGGATACTTGGCACCGAGATGACCGTGGCCTGCTACCACCACCAGGCGGTGCGCCGGCTCGGCGCCGGCCTGCTGCCGGCCGCGTGGGCGGAGGACGGGACCGTGGAGGCGATCGAGCACCAGGGTCACCGGCTGGTGCTGGGCGTGCAGTGGCACCCGGAGGAGCCGGTGTCCGCGGATGGTGTGCCCGACGGCCGGCTGTTCGGTGCCCTGGTCGGCGCGGCCGGCGGGACGCCCGCCCAGGCGGCGCAGGGTCCGGCGGGGCAGGGTCCGGCGGCGCAGGGCCCGACGGCACAGGGCCCGACGGCGCAGGGCCCGACGGCGAAGGAGATGCGGTGAGGCACGACGTGGTCAACCCGGCCACCGGGCAGGTCGTCGACAGCGTTCCGTTGGCCGGCGCCGAGGAGGCCGACCGGGCGGTCGCACGGGCCGCGGCAGCGTACCCGGCCTGGCGCGCGGTCAGCCCCGCCGACCGGGGTCGGCTGCTGCGGCGCTTCGCCGACCTCGTCGATGCGCACGTGGAGGAGTTGGCCCGGCTGGAGGTGGTCAACGCCGGGCACACCATCGGCAACGCCCGCTGGGAGGCCGGCAACGTCCGGGACGTGCTGCACTACTACGCCGCCGCGCCGGAACGCCTGTGCGGGCGGCAGATCCCGGTGGCCGGGGGGCTGGACGTCACGTTCCGGGAGCCGCTGGGCGTGGTCGCGGTGATCGTGCCGTGGAACTTCCCGATGCCCATCGCCGGCTGGGGTTTCGCCCCGGCGCTGGCCGCCGGCAACACCGTGGTGCTCAAGCCGGCCGAGCTGACCCCGCTGACCGCGGTCCGGCTCGGCGAGCTGGCCCTGCAGGCGGGCATCCCGGAGGGCGTGTTCACGGTCGTCGCCGGGCGGGGCTCGGTGGTGGGGGAGCGGTTCGTGGGACACCCCGACGTGCGCAAGATCTGCTTCACCGGCTCCACCGAGGTGGGCACCCGGATCATGGCCGCGGCGGCGCCGCAGGTGAAGCGGCTGACCCTGGAGCTGGGCGGGAAGAGCGCGAACATCATCTTCGCCGACGCTGACCTGGAACTTGCCGCCGCGCAGGCGCCGTACGGGGTGTTCGACAACGCCGGCCAGGACTGCTGCGCGCGGTCCCGGATCCTGGTGCAGCGCGGCGCGTACCAGAAGTTCCTGGAGCTGCTCGAGCCCGCCGTGCGGGCGTTCCGGGTCCAGGACCCGGCGCTGGAGACCGCCGAGATGGGTCCGCTCATCTCGGCCGGGCAGCGCGAGCGGGTCGCGTCCTATGTGGACGGTGACCGGGTGGCGTTCCGGGGGTCGTGCCCGGACGGCGCCGGGTTCTGGTACCCGCCGACCGTGCTGCTCGCCGAGACCGGCGGCGAGCGGTCCTGGCGGGAGGAGATCTTCGGGCCGGTGGTCTCGGTGCTGGCCTTCGAGGAGGAGGCGGACGCGATCCGGCTGGCCAACGACACCGAGTACGGGCTGTCCGGCTCGATCTGGACCCGGAACGCCGGCCGGGCGCTGCGGGTGGCCCGCGCCGTGGAGTCCGGCAACCTCTCGGTGAACTCGAACTCCTCCGTCCGGTACTCCACGCCGTTCGGTGGGTTCAAGCGGTCCGGGCTCGGCCGCGAGCTGGGGCCGGACGCGCTCGAGTCGTTCACCGAGGTCAAGAACGTTTTCATCGCCAGTGCAGAATGAGATGCGGGAGAGTGATCATGTCGAACCGACTCGCCGGCCGGGTTGCGGTCGTCACCGGAGCCGGCAGCGGCATCGGGCTGGCCAGCGTCCGGCGGCTGGCGGAGGAGGGCGCCGCCGTGGTCTGTGCCGACATCGACGAGGCATCCGCCAAGGCCGCCGCCGCTGAGGTGGACGGCCTCGCGGTCCACGCCGACGTGACCAGCGAGGACGACGTGCGCGGCATGTACGGGACGGCGCACGACCGGTACGGCCGGATCGATGTCGCGTTCCACAACGCGGGCATCTCCCCGCCCGACGACGACTCGATCCTGACCACCGGCATCGACGCCTGGCGCCGGGTGCAGGAGGTCAACCTGACCTCGGTGTACCTGTGCTGCAAGCACGTCATCCCGTACATGCAGCGGCAGGGCAAGGGCTCGATCATCAACACCGCCTCGTTCGTCGCCGTGCTCGGGGCGGCCACGTCGCAGATCTCGTACACCGCCTCCAAGGGCGCGGTGCTGGCCATGTCGCGGGAGCTCGGGGTGCAGTTCGCGCGGGAGGGGATCCGGGTGAACGCGCTGTGCCCCGGCCCGGTCAACACCCCGCTGCTCAGGGAGTTGTTCGCCAGCGACCCGGAGCGGGCCGCCCGCCGGTTGGTGCACGTGCCCACCGGTCGGTTCGCCGAGCCGGAGGAGATCGCCGCCGCGGTGGCCTTCCTGGCCAGCGACGACGCGTCGTTCATCACCGCGTCCACGTTCCTCGTCGACGGCGGCATCTCCGGCGCCTACGTCACCCCGCTGTAGCCCTCTGCCATGTCGCCGCCACGTCGCCGACCTGGCGGCGCGGTCAGCCGGCTGCGGGCGACCTCCTGGCGGGTACGTACGGCGTGGTGGTGGTGAGCCGGGTGAAGCCGAGCCGCTCCAGGATGGGCCGGCTGGCCGGCAGCGCGTCGACCTGGAGGTACCGGAAGCCGCGGCCGGCGGCCAGCGCGGCCCGGTAGGCGACCAGCGCCCGGAAGATGCCGCGGCCGCGCCACTGCGGGACGGTGCCGCCGCCCCAGAGGCTGGCGAAGTCGGTGCCGCGGTGGAACTCCACCCGCGCGGCGCACACCGGCCGGTCGCCGGCCATCGCGACCACCGCGGCCAGCGTGTCCGGTGCGCCGGCCAGCCGGGTCCGCAGCGCCCGGCCGAACCCGGTGTGATCGCGGCTGAAGACCTCCTCATGGACCCGCACCAGCAGGTCGACGCCGGCCGGGTCGGTCACCGGCAGGAGCCGGATGCCGCGCGGTGGTGTGCAGTCGAGCGCCAGGTCGGTGATCTCGGCGACCAGCAGCGCCTCCGCCGGCTCGGCAACCAGCCCGGCCGCGGCCAGCCGCAGGGGCAGGTCGGCCGGCCGGTCGTACCCGTAGTACTTCCACTCCCAGTGGGGCAGGCCGGCGGCCAGGGCCACCTCGCCCCCGATCGCGGCGTCCGCGCAGGCTGCGTCCAGGTCCGACCACACCACCCCGGACCAGCCATCCGGGTTGACGACTCGCACCACGCGGTCGTACCGCTCCACCCGGGCACCCGGGTCGTCCGCCGCCGCGTTGCGCCGCACCTGCTCGGTGAACGCGGCCAGCGCCGCCTCGCGATCCACCGGCCCAGTGTGCGTGACCCGCGGTCGGCCAGGCACCATCGAAGGCACCATGACGCTCACCGACCGGCTGCCGGCGACCCCCGACCCCGACCTGCTGTTCGACACGTTCTCCGGCTGGGCCGAGGAGCGGGGGTTCAGCCTGTACCCCACCCAGGTGGAGGCGCTCATCGAGGTGGTGTCCGGGTCGAACCTCATCCTGGCCACGCCGACCGGGTCGGGGAAGAGCCTGGTCGCCACCGGGGCGCACTTCACCGCGCTGGCGCAGGGCCGGCGCACCTTCTACACCGCGCCGATCAAGGCCCTGGTGTCGGAGAAGTTCTTCGCGCTGTGCTCGATCTTCGGGGCCGACCGGGTCGGCATGATGACCGGTGACGCCGCCGTCAACGAGACCGCTCCGATCATCTGCTGCACCGCTGAGATCCTGGCCAACCTGGCGTTGCGGCAGGGCGCCGCGACCGACGTCGGCCAGGTGGTGATGGATGAGTTCCACTTCTACGCCGAGCCGGACCGAGGCTGGGCCTGGCAGGTGCCGCTGCTGGAGTTGCCGGACGTGCAGTTCATCCTCATGTCGGCCACGCTCGGCGACGTGCGCCGGTTCGAGGAGGACCTGACCCGGCGCACCGGCCGGCCGACCGCGGTGGTGTCCAGTGTGGACAGACCGGTGCCGCTGGAGTTCCGGTACGCCGAGACACCCCTGCACGAGACGCTGGCCGAGCTGCTGGCCACCGACCGGGCGCCGATCTACGTCGTGCACTTCACCCAGGTCGAGGCGCTGGAACGCGCGCAGGCGCTGATGAGCATCAACGTGTGCAGCCGCGCGGAGAAGGACGCGATCGCCGAGCTGATCGGCAACTTCCGGTTCTCCGCCGGCTTTGGCCGGACGCTGTCCCGGCTGGTGCGGCACGGCATCGGGGTGCACCACGCGGGCATGCTGCCCAAGTACCGCCGGCTGGTGGAGCTGCTGGCGCAGGCAGGGCTGCTGAAGGTGATCTGTGGGACGGACACCCTCGGGGTCGGCATCAACGTGCCGATCCGTACGGTGCTGTTCACCGCGCTGTCCAAGTACGACGGGACGAAGACCCGGACCCTGAAGGCGCGTGAGTTCCACCAGATCGCCGGGCGGGCCGGGCGCGCCGGGTTCGACACCGCGGGGACCGTGGTGGCGCAGGCGCCGGAGCACGTCATCGAGAACGAGCGGGCTCTGATCCGGGCCGGCGACCCGAAGAAGCGCCGCAAGGTGGTCCGGAAGGTGCCGCCGAAGGGGTTCGTGTCCTGGGGGCGGCCCACGTTCGAGCGGCTGGTGGCGGCCGAGCCGGAGCCGCTGACCTCCAGCTTCGCGGTCAGCCACGCGATGCTGCTGAACGTGGTGGAGCGTCCGGGCGACGCGTTCGTTGCGATGCGGCGCCTGCTCACCGACAACCACGAGGACCGGCCTGCGCAGATCCGGCACATCCGCAGGGCGATCGCGATCTACCGGGCGCTGCTCGCGGCCGGGGTGGTGGAGCGGCTGGCGGAGCCGGACGAGCAGGGGCGGACCGTCCGGCTCACCGTCGACCTGCAACTGGACTTCGCGCTGAACCAGCCGCTGTCGCCGTTCGCGCTGGCCGCGGTCGAGCTGCTGGACCGGGCGTCGCCGACGTACGCGCTGGACGTGCTGTCGGTGATCGAGTCCACCCTGGACAACCCGCGGCAGGTGCTGTCCGCGCAGCAGTTCAAGGCCCGCGGCGAGGCGGTGCAGCAGATGAAGGCTGACGGGATCGAGTACGAGGAGCGGATGGCGCTGCTCGAGTCGGTGACCTACCCGCAGCCGCTGGCCGAGCTGCTCGAGCACGCGTACGAGATCTACCGGCAGGGGCACCCGTGGGTGGCCGACTACGAGCTGGCGCCGAAGTCGGTGGCCCGGGACCTGTTCGAGCGGTCGATGACGTTCACCGAGTACGTCGCGTACTACGGGCTGGCACGCTCGGAGGGGCTGGTGCTGAGGTACCTGGCCGATGCGTACAAGGCACTGCGGCAGACGGTGCCGGAGGAGGCCCGCACCGAGGAGCTCACCGACCTGATCGAGTGGCTGGGTGAGCTGGTCCGCCAGGTGGACTCCAGCCTGCTGGACGAGTGGGAGCGGCTGCGCGACCCGGACGCGGCGCCGGTGCCTACCGGGCGCCTCGACGAGGCTCCGCCGCCGGTGACCGCGAACGCGCGGGCGTTCGGCGTGCTGGTGCGCAACGCGCTGTTCCGCCGGGTGGAGCTGGCCGCGCGGCAGCGGTGGTGGGAGCTCGGCGACCTCGACGGCGCGGACGGGTGGGACGCCGAGGCGTGGGCCAAGGCGCTGGAACCGTACTTCGGGGAGCACGCCGAGATCGGCACGGGGGCGAACGCGCGGGGGCCGGACCTGCTGGTGGTGGACCGGCAGCCGGACCGTTGGCGGGTGCGGCAAATCATCGACGACCCGGCCGGCGACCACGACTGGGGCATCAGCGCGGAGGTGGACCTCGCGGCGTCCGACGAGGCCGGCACCGCCGTGCTCAAGGTCACCGCGGTGGGCCAGCTCTGACCGCCGGGGTTTGACCGCGGCGAACGGCTCCGGAGCCGGATCGGCCTGGTGCGGCCGGCGCCAGGTGGCATCGGCGGCCAGCGTTCACCCGCCACGCCGCCGACTTGTGCGACCACCACGGCGCCCACTCCGGCCCGGTGATCGCCACGGACGCCGGCCTCGCAAGCGGAGCCCACTCGTGCCAGGCACCGGCGACCGGACTGCTCGGTTCGTGGCGCGCGAACACAACGGCTCGAATCCCGCGGAGCCGTCCAATTGAGCATCAGCGCGTATCCGCCAAGATACGGGTGAGCCACGTGGAATCCACCCTCACAATCGCACATCGAATAACGGCGCACACACCGAATAACGGCGAGGGTTACCGTCCGCGCACCTCAGAATGGTGGTGGTTCGTCGGTGGGGTCGTACCGTTGTGGTTGTGGTTGTGGTTGTGGTTGTGGTTGTGGTTCGGGTTCGGGTTGGGGTTTGGGTGGTGGTTGTGGTTCGGCAATGGGTTCCGGTTCGCGTATGTATTGCAGGCCGTCGGGGGTGGTCCAGATGTGTCGGCCGTTGCGGTGTTCCACAGTCCATCCGCCCTCGTGTTTGAGCCGGTGGTGGTGCCTACATAGGCAGCCGAGGTTCTCCGCGCTGGTGGTGCCGTGGGGGTAGGGCTTGCGGTGGTCGATGTCGCAGGCGTCGGCGCGGTGTAGGCAGCCGGGGAAGACGCAGTGGTGGTCGCGG
>WNFZ01009201.1_pt1 | contig 10245 bp, 9 predicted proteins | sample 5400081 | NCBI WGS metagenome assembly WNFZ01 (sample SAMN13153365, study PRJNA577476) | soil metagenome | isolation source: 80 cm soil or saprolite under grassland replicate 1 | place: USA:California | collected 2016-06-15
GAAAAAATTTCAGCGCACCTGCAAACACTGCAAAACAAAGACGTGGGAATTCTGGGTTTGGCTTTCAAGCCGAACACGAACTCGGTCGCAGGATCCGCCGCCATCCAATTGGCTCAAGGATTAGTTGCTCGCGGGGCACGCGTGCGGGCCTACGATCCGGTTGCGATTCCTGATGCCAAACTTGAACTCAATGGCAGCGTGCACTACTGTGAGTCAGCGTACGCGGCAGCCGAAGGGGTGGAAGCTCTGGTCGTGGGAACCGGCTGGCCGGAATTTCGCGCGCTGGACTTTGGGAAGATTAAGGCCCTGCTTCGCCGTCCCTTGATCGTTGACACCAAGAACATTCTGGACGCCGTGCGCTTGCGCGCCATGGGATTTGAGTACGTCGGCGTGGGAAGAATGTAGTCGGGCATCAGGCTTCAGGCTTTAGTATTTAACCTCAGCGGTCATGCCTCACCACTTTTGCAACAGCAAAACGAGTGTCGGCAGCAGACGCCATCTGCTCCCAGCCGTTATAATCAAGAAGCCTGGTGGGAGTAGCTCAACTGGCAGAGCACCGGACTGTGGCTCCGACGGTTGCGGGTTCGATTCCCGTCTCCCACCCCAATGTTTCAACGGTTTACCTTGAGCTCCCTGCGATTTCCCTGCCATTCATTGAGGAATAGCTCTCGCCGCCACCTTCGCTGACGCTTCACGCAAGCCTTCTCCAAGGGCATCCCCGTAATTCATCGTCTTGCGGATGTCCCCGTGTCGCATGGCGCGTTGCTGCACAGTGATCGGCGTGCCCAGCTCATCTAGCCACGCACGATAGCTGTGCCGAAAGCTGTGCGGCGAAATGTGCGCGATGCCCGCATCCTGACACGTTCGCCCTAACTTCTCCCAGAATGAAAACGGTATAGCCTTCAGCTCTAAGATTTCGAAAATCACGCTTCGCTTGTGTGAGAGTCGAGACCTCAATTCTTTTAATCATTACTTCTCAGGAAATCGCGGACGTCTGGCGTATCCAAAGCATAATCGCACGGCGGCTGTCGACTCGGGGTGAATATTCCATCCCGTTATGTTCTCACCCCCTTCACGGTTTGGCCCAGTTTCTTTGAGCCTCTAAGATCGAAGTCCCCGTTGATCTTGGTACGATTCTGTGAGTTTGGCAATTGACGCAGGTTTCCCGCGTCGCTACAGCTCTCGAAGCTGTATTCTTCTACATGAGCTGGTAATTGAAATCTACTGGAAGACGACGAGCTTCCTGCGGGTCGGTCGCTATTCTGAACCAGCGACGAGGCCCGCTCTGGTTCGAACAGCGGAACTAGCTAATCGGTTTGCCTCGATATTGCTTTCCCGCGGAATGTGTGAGATTGAGAACTGCAGTGAGCGAGCCAACTTCCTGCAGGTCCAGTGCAGAGAATAAAGACGCGGGCTGCGACAGGCGTACACCCCGGTCATTTGCTTCACCACTAGCTCGGAGTCGGAAAAGACGTGAAGAGACGTCGCGCTTCGAATCACGCGAACTGCAAAGCTTCGAGGAGCGCGATGTACTCGGCCACATTGTTGTCCTGATGACCGATCCATTTCCTAATTCTGATCGTTCCATCGGCTGAACCGTCGATCACCACGCCAATACCAGAAGGACCGGGGTTCCCGAGAGAACCGCCGTCAATATATGCAACGAGATTGGAGGCATCCGTCACTGGAGCAAAGATGCGCGACATCTCTCTGAGAGTCAATGGATCAAAGTGGCTCCGCATCACGCGTTTGCGGCGACCCCGAGATAGTGCCTCGTTTTCCACAAAAGCATTCACAGAAATCTTGCGAATCTGGTGAAAACTGCGTTGACATCACTGTAGCGAGTCTTTAATGTTGCTCCCGTCGACGGCTGAAAGGGTTGGCTTAATAAGATTTGCCAGTCCGAAGTAAGCTGAGTGATCTGCTCGACAGGGCAACCTGGGGAGCAACCAGACCCGAAAAAACCGACTGACTCTGCGAGGAGAAGTTGGGGTTTGGAACTGCGAAAGCGGCGATTACATCGAGGCTGTGACGGTGCATGTATCCACGTTGTTGGCTCCCTCGCAGGAGCTGGCGGCTGGAGCATAACCAATGTCACGGCCCTTTCTATTTTCCTCCCCGCAATTCTGAGCTGGATTCCCTTTTTCAACATCTGTTGTGAATAACCGTTGCAAAGCGGGCTTGACCTGCCCTGTCGACGCGCCTTTCAGCGGTTTGCACCAGGAGCTGGGCGATATTGCAGAGGTGCTGATGTTTTGGATCGCTGGGTCGGCAATTCACTCCCGACCTATGGTCAATGAGTCTAATCGCTCTTTCACCAACCGGGCGCAACCCAGCTTCCGAGTTGCCAATCATTGCGACATTCAGCAATACAGGCACGTTTCTCGAGGGTTAACCAGGGCCAATTCTTTTGGCCCGATGCGCAATACGGGTGAAAACCGCGAGGGTAGGACTGGTACCGCATGGGGCTGTCCTAGCGACCGTAGCACAGCCGGCGTTCCGCTTGACGTCAACGTCGCTTCACTCAGCTGCACGACGATACGGCACTACTTGTCTGATTCTCGCGAGTCCGCCGAATGTTGGATTCACACAACTGCCAATTTCTTCTGCAACTCCTCAAGGGGTATGTTCTTGGTTTCAGGAACCATAGCTTTTACCCACAGAAGCTGCAGACACATCATGCACGCGAAGAATGAAAACACGTATCCAGCAGGAAAGGCTGAGACCATCTCGGGGAAAAACGTTGTGAGCAGGGCGGCAAAAATCCAGTGGGTGGAGCTGCCCAGGCTTTGACCTTCCGCGCGATGGCGGGTGGGAAATATTTCGGAGATGAAGACCCAGATCACCGCGCCTTGGCCGATCGCATGTGCGGCGATAAAAGCAAAAACGCAAACGGGGATGATTGAGTAATGCCTCTGGAAAAAGCTCCAGGCAATCAGGCTGAGAGAAGCAATGTAGCCGAATGATCCGATGTAGAGGAGCGTGCGGCGCCCCAATCGATCAATCAGCCAGAGACCTACAAACGTAAACACAAGATTGGCGATTCCAATCCCGACAGATTGCAGCAGCGCAGCTTTGGCTCCCAGCCCCGTAAGCTCGAAAATCCGTGGCGCAAAGTACAAGATGGCATTGATGCCGGACATTTGGTTGAAAAATGCGATCAGGATCGCAAGCATGATGGGCTTCCGAAGTTGACGTGTCCAGAAGTGCCCAGACGAATACTGTTCCGCCGACGCGGCGATGATTTCGTCAGCTTTGGCGGCAATCTCCGATGCTGGAGCATCAGGTTCAATTCGTTGCAGTATCTGCAAACCCGCTTGACGGTCGCCCTTCTTGCTCAAGAGCCAGCGCGGACTCTCGGGAAGGTACAGGCAAGAGAGAGCATAAAAAAAGGATGGAAACGCCGCGACACCGAGCATCCAGCGCCAGGCGGTTGGGCCGATTCCCGCAAGTAGAGCGTTCGAGACGAAGGCGATCAGAATGCCAAGCACAATATTGAACTGAAACATGCCGCCGAGCCGGCCTCGGTTCTTCGGCGGTGCGATCTCAGCGATGTACATGGGCGCAACCACAGTCGAAACCCCAATTCCCAACCCGCCAACGAAGCGCGCGACAATGAAAGTTCCAACATTCGGGGCCAACGCCGAACCTGCTGCACCGACGATATAAAGCAGGCCGATGCACAAGAGCGTGAATCTTCGCCCGAACCGATCAGCGGGCCACCCTCCCAGCAGCGCACCAAAAACGGTTCCATAGAGAGCTGATGCAATCGCAAAGCCGTGCAAGCCGGGACTCAGGCCCCAGAGCGATTGAATTGTCTTTTCGGCCCCAGAAATGACTACGGTATCGAACCCAAACAAAAAACCGGCCAGAGCCGCCGTAAGTGACCAGAAGAAGATTCGAAGATTCATGGTGTTGTTGAGTCCATCACGCCATTGTCGCAAAGACATTTCGGTTCAGAAAGTCGTTACGCATTTTTCCCTTGGGATCGTATCGCCTGCACAATTCAATAAAGTCTGGCAATTTTTCGTAGCTGGAACGGAGCTTTTCCGGGCTGATGGTGAACAACTTTCCCCAGTGTGGACGGACATCGAAGGGCGCCAGTTCTCTTTCGATCACTGGCAGTAGCTTGCTTACAGCGGGCCAATCCTGTTTCCACGTGAAGTGAATCGTCACGCGGGGTTCCTTGTAACAGGTGCTCATCCAGAGGTTGTCGGCAGCAATGCTGCGAATCTCTGAAATCAGCAGGTGCGGGCCAACCTGATCGTGCAACCGCTCGACGGCCAGGATTGCTTCGACAGCATGGCGGCGAGGCACGAAGTACTCCGATTGCAGCTCTTTGCCCGCACTCGGAGTGAATCCCATCCGAAAGTGAGGAAGCCGTTCATACCAGGGGCCAGGTACGCCCATCTGCGGAGTACAGTTTTCAGCGGAAAGTTCGGCAATGGGGTGAAGATTTTTGGTCGCGCGCTTCGCTCCGAAGAATTCACGAGGTGCCTCGACGGATTTTCCGTCTTGAACGCGGCTCTTCAGCCAGACTTCGTTGACGCGTTGTTTTTGCCAATCGGTGAACAGGCTCACGCTGTACGCACTAGACATGATCGCATCGAAGTGCTGCTTCACTTCTACGAAGGGCAGGTTCTCGTACGCGTACTGGCGCATCTGGTAGGTGGGCTGAATGTCCAGTGTGATCTTGGTGATTACACCCAAAGCGCCAAGTCCAACCACGGCGCCGTGAAACGCATCGCCGCCCGATCGCGACAATTGCACCGTGTCGCCAGATGCGGTGAGGAACTCGATTGCGGAGACGGCTGTTGCCAGGTTGCCATTGGCATCGCCGGATCCATGAGTTGCCGTGCTGCACGCGCCGGCTACCGAGATATGAGGCAGCGAAGCGAGATTGTGAAGCGCGAATCCCTTGCGGTCCAAATACGGGCACAACTGTCCATACGTCATGCCTGGCTCGATGGTCACGGTGCGATCGTCGGGATCGAGCGCAACCACTTTGTCCATCTTCTTGAGGGAAAGAAAGTGATTCGTGCTGTCGGCGATTCTGTTGAAGCAGTGGCGCGTGCCAAGGACTTTGAAGTTTCCTTTTCCACTGACAAAGTTCTTCACCTGCTCTATCGAGTCGGCCGAATACAGCTGTTCTGTGCTGTACTCGATATTGCCGGCCCAGTTCTTTAGCTTGTCGCCTAATGCCCATGTGAGCAAAGGAGAGAGGACCGGCGTTGCCATCAACATGGACGACAGTTTGAGGAAAGTGCGTTTGTTCACGGGATGAATGGCCTCGCTCAGCTGCCGGGTTAAGTCGAATCAACGAGCCGGAGCAGACGCTGCCCCGACGTACTTGTCAGCACCGCCATAGTAAAAAAGCCAGCGATTGCCATCGCGGACCAGGCCCTCGACGAAAACGACGTTAGGCACCTGGCCGATTTTCTCCCAATCGTGCACCGGTTCGAAAATCGGTTGTTCTGCACGCGCCAGTACTTTGATCGGATTACTCTTATCGAAAAGTACCCATCCCGTACGGTACACATTGTCGTCATCCGCTCCGTTGTAGATCAGAAAGATACCTTCTTCTGTGATAACCGGAGCCGGTCCCGGTTCCACCACCTGCGAATCGAACTGTTTCGGCCTGCTGGACAGAACCGGATGATCGAGCGCATCAGTCCAGTGGATCAGGTCCTTCGAATAGGCAATGGACATCTGGGTCAGCCGATTGGCGCCATCGGCGAGGTAATACATCCAATACTTGCCATTGATCTTCTCAGGAACAATGGCCCCGGATTTTGTCCATCCAACGTTCCACTTTCCTTTGTACGCGGGCATGATGATGCCTTGTCGTTTCCAATGGACGAGATCAGTGGAAGTTGCCAAACAAAGCTGTGCGTCGCCATGGATCGATCCCGCCGCATGTGCCCCTTGACCGCCCTGATTGTTATAAGCCGTATATGTTAAGTAAAAGGTATGCCCGATTCTTACGACTCGGGGATCCTCCACGCCGCCGCCGGTCTCGTAAGTCGCCTCGGCAGCCATCACGGGCTCGGGTCGCTGCGCAAAATGAACGCCGTCGTCGCTGGTGGCGTAACCAAGCGATGACTTGCCATGAAGGTCCTGTGCTCGATAAAGCATTACGAACTTTCCGTCGTATTTCACCACAGTCGGATTGAATGTTCCCGCGGATTCGAATCCATTGCCCTGAGGAGAAATGATCGGTTTTTCGGAGAGCCGATCCCATTTCCCAAACGGCATCTTGAATTGAGTGGCCGTCGCGGCAGCGATCACTGTGAAAGCTACTACAATGCAACGAGTAGCTGCGCGAGTCAAAGTGTTCTGCATAGAGTGTTACCCCTTCTTTTGTTTTGGGCCCGTGCTTTCTTAGTTTCTGCGCCGCTACTTTCCAGGACTACCCTCAAAAATCCACGATCAAGCGCAACACTGCCCGCGCTGGAATATTTAACGTGGCCGGTACGACACTGCTGTTCTCAGTTATCCGGAAATTTGCGCCGTGGGCGGGAGGTATTGTGATCGTTCCGGATCGGGTCTCGGCCGTCGGGTTATAAAGCATGAAGTTGAGGCGCTTAGGAGGAAATTGCTTCGAATCAAAGCTATCTAACAGATCGAGGTTCACCAGCATCAGTTCGCGATCGCTCACCTGGCCAAGAGCTTCGAACATGAGGTACATCCAAATGCATTCGCCCGCCCCGTAGATTTCCTTGCCGACGTTCCCGGTCTGTCCCCCGAGCTCCAAAGTCCCAAGGTTTTCAAATGGAATAAATGCCATCGCGACATTGCTGCGGTCGCCCGAACAGTTCTGAAAGAAGCTGAAGTTGTTCCGGCGCTGCTGGTCCATAAAGCGGAGCAGACCTTCCAGAACAATTCCCCGCTTTATGATGGCGGTCCACGCCGTCTCCCCCCAATTCTTCAATCGTTAGATGGCCTTCCATACTTCAGCCTGACGCTACAGGTTCGTGATTCCCACCCTTGCAAAAGAACGCAAGGATGGGCACCCTCGTTCGTGATGTCGAGACATAAAAAGGGTGGGGCACTCGGGCATTTTCTATGGCGTATGTTGGCGCTTCTGTTTTCTTTGTTGCCGGTGACGCGAACCGCCTACAATCAGCATACATACCCTCCCCCGGTATAGATATTCTTACTTCGCGGAAGCAGTTCGATGGCACAACAGATTGCGAAGGCGGCTCGCCTTGATTGGCAAACTCTCGCGGCGCTCGTTGCTGCAGAGCAGGACCCGGAGCGAATCCTGGCTCTCTCAAAAGAGCTGGTTAAAGCCTTGGATGAGGACAGCAAGCAACGCCTGGAGCGAGTCACATCTGTAAGCAAGAAGACAGCGATGAGCGAGAAGGAAGAAGACTCTGGCAAACACGCCGCCCCGCAGACGCCGCGCGCAAATGCTCGGGTACGCTGCCCTTACTGTGCAGAAAACGGGAAATTCCGGGAGATGATTGCGCAGTCAGATGGCGCCATGGTCTGTAACAATTGCGGGCACGCCACACTGCCACATGACCCGGAATATTCCTGTATTTGTCGCCATTGCGGCCAACTCGCGATGTTCACCCTCGGTCACTGAAGTTTAGCAATGGATGTCCTGCCCAAGCACTCTAAGGAACCGCTGCCGGTAGTGTTCCGTGGGAAAGCCCAGCCGTGCTAAAGGAAGAGGCAGGAAGTTTTCAATGCACACTGCAGAGACGCAGCTTTCTGGGCTACGTCGAGTTGTTTGTGATGGTCTCAGATTGATCAATTCCTGTGAACAGGCAATGCGAGTTTCTTTCGCCCCCTTCGGGGCTCGACTCTTTGCTGCCGTCTTACCCGGGGCTTGCGCCCCGGGCTGCATTCTTGCGCCGCTCCGCGGCTGCGTTACAACCGACTACCGACGATTCAGGGTAAACAACCAACGACTAATGGCAAACGACCAATCAGCAAGGGCAAACGAAATCGTGCCAGGGCAAACGACCATCGACGAGCGACCAACTAAATTTCCTTAAGCGCACAGTGCTGCACCGCCGGCAATCCCCGAATCCGCGCCGTAACATGCGGAGACGACCGGGACTTCACCCGCCCTGGGATTGACCGTCAGTTCGGGAACTCGGCACCGCAGTTCATCGAAGAACGGAAGGTAGAGCGCGGCTCCCCCGCCGCCGATGACGATCACCTCAGGGTCGAGCAAATCGATCATGTTCGCCAGCCAGACGGCAAGCATGGCAACCGTTTCCGTCAGCAGTTCTTTTGCTAATGGATCTCCAGCGGCAAAAGCTTTGGCCACGGTTTCGCCTCGGATCGCGTCCACTACTCCGCCCGCGAGTTCCAGCATTGAAGACTGGACGCCCGCCGCGATTCGTTCGCGTGAGCGCCGGGCAATGCCATTGCCAGATGCGAGCACTTCGATGCAGCCGGGCTTGCCGCATCCGCAGATTGGTCCACGGTAGTCGATGCTGGTGTGACCGCCTTCTCCCGCGGCGCCTGTGCGTCCGTGAAAGATCTTGCCGTCGAGAACAATTCCTGTGCCGATACCCGTGCCGATCGTGACGTAGAACACGTTGTTATAGCCGCGCGCCGCGCCCCAGCGCGTCTCAGCCAGTGCTGCCGCATTGGCGTCGTTAGGGACGCGAATGTGCGACAAGATCCGACCATTTGCGTCCACCAGGCCCGCAGCAACTTTTGTTCCTCCGACATCAACCCCGACGTAACGCCTTGTTTCCACCCTAGGAGCGCGCCCCCGCAGCGCCATAGCGCTCACTGTTTGGCTTGGAACCGCTTACGGCATAAAACAGGATGTAGAGATAGCAGAGCGCAGCGATGATCAGCGCCCAGTGAATACCTTGTCCCCAACTGGTCTCGCCCTGCGTCATCGAAGGATAGTAAGAACGGTTGATCATGAGCGCTATCTTTCCGACTACATAGGGAATGATTGCGCCGCCAACGATGGCCATATTGAGAATGCCGGAGCCATCGCCCGTGAGCGGCCCGAGTTCCGCGATGCCGCTGGTGAAGATGCAAGGGAACATGATCGAATTAAAGAGTCCAATCGACAGCACGGACCACATTGCGATGTACCCACTGCTGAAGACTGAGACGATTACTAGAAGCGCCGCCATCGCCGAGCAGAAAGCAAGAACTTTCGATGTCCGCACTTTCTGAAGCACGGCTGAACCGATAAAGCGGCCTACCATTGCCCCGAGCCAGTACAGCGAGATATAGCGCGCCGCGACGGCCAAGGCTGCGTGGTATTGGGCTGCGGGGTCAGCAATGTTGGATGAGAAGTGTCCTATGTTCGGGAGGGCCAGGTAATTTGCGATATCGCTTCCGATCGCGACTTCGCCTCCGACATAAACAAAAATCCCAAGCGCTCCATAAATTAGGTTGGGGTGCTTCCAGATTGAGTCGCCCACCTTTTGGCCAAGGGGGTGTTCCGCCGCTTCCATTTTCGGTAGCTTGAAGAAGGCAAATAGGAGCGCGAGCAGCACCAGCACGATCGCAAAGAAGTACACATACAACTTGATCACCGCATCCTGCGACGCAGTCTGAGCGGCTGCGCTGACGGATTCACGAAGGATGAGCCGAGCTCCAACCCAGGGGAATACCGCAGTGCCGAGAGAGTTGAAAGCCTGCGTCAAGTTCAGGCGGCTTGAGGCGGTCTCTGGCCTGCCCAGAACGGCGACATAGGGATTCGCTGCAACCTGCAATACCGTGATTCCACCGGCAAGGACGAAGAACCCGGTCAGAAAAAACGGGAATGATGGAATCTTGGCAGCCGGATAGAACATCAGGCACGCGGCAACCATGGTTCCAAGACCGACGATGATTGCACGCTTGTACCCGAGCCAATCGATGATTTTGGCCGAGGGAATCGAGAAGACGAAATACGCCAGGAAAAACGCCGTTTGAATCAGCATGCTCTCGGCGATATTCAGGTTAAAGGTGTTTTGAGCGAACGGGATGATGACGTCATTCAGCGACGTGAGGGATCCCCAGATGAAGAACAGAGTTGTGAGAACGGTAAGTGCCGGCCCGTAGCTGGCGCCCGTGGCGTTTGAACCGGGAGAGGTTTTTGAAGTGCTGACGTTCGTAATAGCCATAGGTCTGACGTGGACCTCGCAAGAGATATAAAAAGACTTACATTTCTATCACGAATTGCAGCCCAAAACGTGACTTTGTGGAGGCCAGCGGAGACGCTGCCTTTGGAAGACAATTATCAAGACCAAAAAAGAGGCCAGCCCAAGCGGG
>WNFZ01027978.1_pt1 | contig 10244 bp, 7 predicted proteins | sample 5400081 | NCBI WGS metagenome assembly WNFZ01 (sample SAMN13153365, study PRJNA577476) | soil metagenome | isolation source: 80 cm soil or saprolite under grassland replicate 1 | place: USA:California | collected 2016-06-15
CTGGTCGAAAGAATATCGCTTTCAACGAAAAGACGGGACCTACGCCGATATTATGGATCGCGCCTACATCCTCCGAGATGAGGCCGGCCAGCCCTCTCGTATGATCGGCGCCATGCTGGACATCACCGAGCGCAAGTACATGGAATCGACCCTGCTGCAGGCCAATGAACAAATGCGGCAGGTTCTCAACGAACTTCAGCTTCGCAACAAAGAGATTGTTTTGCTGAATGAAATGGGCCGTTTATTGCAAGCCTGTCAAACGGTAGAGGAAGCATATCAGATACTTGCTGATCTTTCGAATCAATTGTTCCCTCAGACCACCGGTGCGCTTTACCTATTGAATGCCGCGCACACCTCGGTCAGCGCGGTGGCTTCATGGGGCGATCTGCCCGCCGCCGAACAAACGTTTGCTCCCAACGATTGTTGGGGATTGCGCCATGGCCGAACTCATCCGCTCAGCGAGGATCAAGGCGGACTGCAGTGTCTGCATCTCTCGGAACCCCTGCCAGAGATTTCCTATTGTTTGCCTGTGCAAATCCAGGGTGAAATCCTGGGCATTCTGCATGTCCGATCCCAGCATAAGGAGAATTTGGAGGCGGCTAAATTCCAGTTAGCCTACACGGTCGTCGAACAGACGGGTATGGCTTTGTCTAACTTGAACTTGCGTGCAGCCCTGCGCGAGCAATCCATACGCGATCCGGTCACCGGATTGTACAACCGCCGCTATATGGAGGAAGCGCTGAAACAACATCTGAGCCGCGTGACCCGTCACTTGCATCCACTCGGAATCATGATGATCGATATCGATCACTTCAAGAACTTCAACGATGTCCATGGTCATGCGACAGGCGATGAGATCCTGCGTGAACTGGGCAAATTCTTACAAAGCCATGTCCGCGGGGGTGATACTGCCTGTCGTTATGGAGGGGAAGAATTCATATTAATCATGCCAGATGTCTTTCTGGAAGCGGCCAAAAACCGCGCCGAGCAACTGCGGCAGGAAGCAAGAGAACTGCGGGTCGAGGATGGCGGTCAGTCCTATGCAGGGATTACGTTATCTATCGGCATCGCCCTCTATCCCCTGCATGGCCGCACCATCGAAAATGTTCTGCGAGCCGCTGACGCGGCGCTCTATCGCTCCAAGCAGGAAGGCCGCGACCGGGTGGTGATCGCAGAAACCGCCCTCTGAGTTTTTGGTCCGTTCAAACTTTGCCTCCCAAAGAAAATCAGCCCAATGGACAGGAGCCTTTTCCTCATTGAGAAAGCTGTGTCATCTTAATAAGAACGACTTCTTCCTTGCCGTTCACGTCCATCTCTTTGAGCAAGCCGATGCCGGGGGCGTAAAACTTTTGCTCCTTTCCAGCTTCGATGTTTGAGAAGTCGAGGGTTTTCACCACCTGGTCAAATGATCCAAAAGGAACGGTCAGGCTCTCGTTCACGCTCAGCACCTGTCCCATATCTTCGGCTTTCCCGATGTAATACTCCTGACGATATTCTTCGTTGAGATGCGCAGACGGGTCTGCCCACATGAGGATGCCGGGCAGCGCGCCGTCCACGCCCCATTCCCATGACCCGGCGTGGCTCACCAATATACCGCCGAGGTAGTTATCCACGGATTCGCCCACATACCAGACGTTGCCGTATTTATCCTGTGCAAACCAGTCAAAGGTATCTTCTACGATCTGGCTCCCAGAAGACACTGTGTCCCGCACGACCGTGGCCTGGACTCCGTTCACCGCGCGCTTGTCTTTCAACACCTCGAGGGTATCTGTCTGTGTAGGGTGATTCCCGTTTCTGATTTCGTACTCCCATTTCGTCCCTGCAGGGAGTGGGAAGTAGGGGTTGTCAATCCCATCCACAAAATCCACGGGAGTGAGATTGACCGTATACACGCCACCTGATTCTGTAAAAAGTTCAACTGCTGGTGTTGGAGAAGGCGCACTCGTTGCAGCGGATGTGGGTGTTTCCGTCGGCGGGATTGCAGTCCGTGCAGGTATAGATGTAGATGGTAATTCCGTCGTGGGTTGCGTTTCGATTGGATTTGGAATTGTCGTGGGACTCTTGGCCTGGCTTGTGCAGGCAACTAAAAAAAGCAGAATGAGTACCAACACAGATCGTAAGGTAATCGCTTGCTTCACCAGATTACTCCTCATAGAAAGATTTCGTTTGTTACCCGGGAGATGGATTGTGCATCCAGCCATATTGGGAGGTCAAGCAGAGCGCAATGAATGTGTTGGTACTGTTTACAGGGGAGGAGTCTTCGCTCCTTGATTTCTCACTAATCGTGAGACCCTTCAGTCTTGGGGTTTTGCATAAATGGCGCCGCCTCGAAAGTCGATGCCCACCACAGGCTCATCCCCGATCACCCAGGCATCATGTCCCTCCGGTATTTCGCCGATATCACCTGGACCAAACTCTGTTTCAGAACCATCGTCCATGCGAACGCCCATACGTCCGGAGAGGAAATAGGTGAGGTGATGAACCTGGCAGCTATCGGTGTGTACGATCGGTTTGACGGATTCTGACCAGCGCCAGCCTGGCTCGAACGTGGTGCGCATGGGTTGCAGTTCACCGAAATTGAGGACCTCTACTTTTCCAGCGGGGATGGGTCGTTTTTCATCGGGGACATCAAAATTCTTCTTAATCATTTGGGCCATGGGTCACCTCCGTTTACCAGATTGAATTTGATATCAGTATAGAGCAAATAGGCTTTCTATTCAATCCCCATCTTTTTTCGGTTTGCTGCGGGGCAAGTTTCTACCATTCCTACAAGCCAATCTTTCCTTACACAGATGTGGGCAATGCCCAACAAAGTTGAAAACGTCCACTGCCTCCGTTCATTGTACAATTTGTGGCGCGGTTAAGATGCATGTGAATCCACAATAAAGCGTAAACCAACATTTTGATCCACATGTAGTGGAGGTGTTTATGGACTTGATCAGGGAGAAAGACGACCCCCTTCCCGGCCTTCCCCCATTTGTGTTCGTCGAATGGGGGAAGGAGAATGCTTTGTATTTATGAAAATTCTAATTCCTGCCCAAATTAAAATTGCTTCTCCCCCAATTATGATCTTTAATTGGGGGACGCCCGAATGCTGGGCGGGGAGGGGGATACACTTTCGGAATCAGCACGCAATTGGCAAGTATGTAGTGGATTTTTGTGCACCGCGAAAGAAACTCATCATTGAACTCGATGGCAGTCAGCATTTGGAACAAAAAGAATACGATTCTGAGAGAACAGTGTATTTAGAGTCGAAGGGATATAAGGTCATTCGCTTTTGGAACAGTGAGGTAATGAACGATATCGAAGGTGTGCTCCTTGCAATTCTTCAGAAATTGGAAGAGCAACCTTGAGAACCATCACTTTATTGCTTACGCTGTCCCTCCCTGGCGGCAAGGCTTTTGATTATCGAGCGCCGGGGACAGCGCTCGGAGCTTAGCAGCAACAACTTTTAGGAAACAGCATGGATACATTGCCGAGAATTTCCGCGATCACACAACCCAAAGTTTACACGTACGATTTTTTCTTCAACAAGATTGACTATTGCTTAAGCAAGAGCAAAGGCTTTTCTTTGTTCAATGCCGATGAGGTCGCCATTACAAGCTTCCTAAAAAGCTGTACTCAAAAAGGGTTTGCGCCTCTTACCCTCAGGCTCTCTTCTTTGGAAAGCGTATTATCCAATCAGCCGGCCTTTTCAAAATTTGTCGTCGTCATTCAGGACCTTTCCTATGCTGATTTTTTGGGGAAGGCGTCTCTGGTCGCGGATAAGCTTATCTTTCCGCTGTGGTTCCAGCGTATCCCCATTGTTTTCTTCTCTTACTTGAGCCCGGGCAGCTATCAGAGCGGACCTTTGGCTGGCGAAGACCTCCACAAAAATGTTTCCAGCGTGATCCAGGCACTCCTGGCTGAGCAAGTTTTCACGCTCCTGGAGCATTCTAATCCCCAATTCACCTCACCCGACTTTCTGAGCCTGAGTGAATATAAAACCGTTTTCACTCCCATCGAAGAAAAATTATTAGTAGCACTCGAGGCACATAAACTGACCTATCAGCCGCAAGTACGGATCGGTCCATACACGGTTGATTTTCTAGTGGAGACTCAAAACAACAAGGTCATCGTTGAGTGTGATGGCAGAGCGTTCCATAACCCATCCAAAGACTCTGAACGTGATAAAGTGCTTTCTTTGGAAGGCTACCCAATTTGCCGATTTTCCGGCTCAGAACTTTATGCCGATGTAGAGAAATGTATTGAAACCCTCCGGAAAACAGCGAGTTACACAAGTTATCCGTCCTATGGCGTGGATAACGATTTAGATCCCAGCCAGCAGGCAGCAGTGACATCCCTTAACGGTCCCATTCGGGTGCTGGCTCCGGCGGGTTCCGGCAAAACAAAGACCCTGGTCAATCGTATTCTTTCTATGCTCAATCAGGGGATCCCAGCCGAAAAAATACTGGCGCTGGCATTCAACAAAAAAGCTAGGGATGAAATGCAGGAACGACTCAATCGGAGAGGGGTCGAGGGTGTGGAAGTGCGCACGTTCCATTCGCTGGGTTATGAAATTGTGCGTGAAGGACTGGGATGGTCTTTTCAGGGATCCACTTCTAAGAAGACATCCAAAACGTTAATGAAGTCAGCGATTCTGCAACATACAGAGTTGCCGCCCTTACGTAATAAAGATCCCCTGGATGCATTCTTGGCTGGGTTACGAAGGGCAAAGATGGAGCTGCCAGCGCTTTCCGCAGTCACCGTTGAATATGGAGATCGGATCTATCCTTTCGAGGAGATTTTCTATTCTTATATTCAAAAACAGTTGAATGCAAACTTTTTAGACTTTGATGACATGATCTACCTGGCGATCCGCATCTTATTGGAAAACAGTTCGCTGCGCTCTATTTATCAATCCCGCTTTGAATATGTGCTGGTCGATGAGTTCCAGGATTTGAATGAGGCACAACTCCTTTTACTGCAAATCATTGCATTGCCTGAAAACAACATCTTTGCCGTCGGCGATGACGATCAAATGATCTATGGGTTTCGAGGCGCGGACGTTAAGCACATCCTCCAGTTCGATAAACGGTTCCCCATTTCCTCCAATCATGTGCTGAATACGAATTATCGATCCAGCCGGATGGTCGTCCGACATGCCGGGTGGCTGATCAACCATAATACAGATCGGATCCCTAAAAACATCCAACCGAGGCAGAATGCTCAAATCGGCAAGTTCGAAGTCTCAGGACATACTTCGCTCTATGAACAGGCCGATTATGCAGCCAAATGGCTGGTGAGGCACAAGCAAGAACACAATCTGCATTGGAGAGACTACGCGATCCTCTACCGGTCCAATGCCTATCAATTTCCGATCGGGGTTATGTTGGATACGATGAATGTCCCTCATACGCCACTCTCCGGTCAGCATCTCTTCCAAACGGCTGTTGGCATGGATATTTATTCCTATTTGAAAATCCTTTTGTTCCCGCAGGAAGCCACCGCTGCGGATTTCAATCAAATCCTCAAGCGACCGAATAAATACTTTACCAACCAACTGATTGCCCAAACGCGCAATTGGAATTCCTTCCTGCACCTGGCAGAAACTCCGGACCTGCGAACCTGGGAACAGGAAAATTTAACTGACCTGATCAGCAGGATTGATTTGTCTTCCAGGCAAGTACGCGCTACAAGCACTTCTGCCGTTGACTTCATGAGGGACCTCAAAACAGAATTTGGCCTGGCAGATTTTTACCGAGACCAATCCAGAAAATCAGATGACCTGGACCAGGCCAGCGACGAAGTATTGTTCGAGATCATCACTGCCCTGGCAGAGAACTTCAAAACGCCACTGGAGTTTTACCAATCCATGTGCAAATCCATGGATGATCATGACGGCGATGAGGAGAACAACGGAGAGGATAAAGTTTCGAAAAAGAGGGATCACGAGGAGAATGAGGTCTATCTCAGCACCATCCACAAGGCGAAGGGCAAGGAATTTCAAAATGTGATCTACTTTAACCTTAGTCAAGGAGAACATAATATTCAGAAAGCCCAATTCACCGAGGAAGAGAGGCGAGTGACCTACGTGGGCGCCACCCGCGCCAAGGATGATTTACTGATCACCTTCTCCTCCGCAAAACCATGTGACTTTCTTAGGGAAATATCTCTCAACCCGACCTTCCAGGCTTTCAAGAATGAGGAACTTAAACAAAAATATGCTGCCTGCACACGTCAGCTCGAAAAGGAACAAACTCTCTTAAAGCAGATGGAAGCCAGAAAAAGTATTTTTGCTGCACAGTTCAATGAACTCACGAAACAGCCAATTCACAAGGGACCGAACTGGCTATCTATGTTGCTCTGGAAAATCCAAAGCCGACACCTCAACAAAATTCAGGAGAAAATCGCACGGATCGAGATGCAAATAAAGAAGCACTTGGAAACGACGATCAACCCCCTGGTAGATAAGCTTCGTGAAATAGAAGAAGAAGGAAACATAAGAACGGAATTGGGAATGAAGCAATAAATCTTTTTGTCAGGAGCAATCGTCAAAAGGTTGGCGTATTGTCCAGTCCCCTCTGTCCTTCGGATATCTCCCCAAATGCCGGCGAGCACGGAATTTGGGGAGAGAAGCTTGGGGGTAGAATTGGCAGGAAAAGGAGTGTAGCTTGAAGAGATATCTGATCGAACCTGGAAGGAAGGTCAAGCTCTCGGAGTGGGATCCAAACGATACGAGCGAGTTCATAGGAAATAAAGAACAGGCGCAGATTGAAATCGAGAAACTGAACCACAGACTGGAACAATTACAGGAAGTGTTATATGCCGAGCACACGCATAAGATCCTGATCGTGTTGCAGGCCATGGATACCGGCGGCAAGGATGGGGCGATCCGCCATGTGTTCGAAGGTGTCAACCCGAATGGAACTCGAGTGGCGAATTTCAAAGAGCCCTCGGAAGAGGAACAGGACCATGATTATCTGTGGCGTATCCACAAGCAGGTTCCGGCCAAGGGTGAAATTGTGATCTTCAACCGCAGTCATTATGAAGAGGTGCTGATCGTGCGCGTGCATCACCTGGTGCCTGCCGATACCTGGAAGCAGCGCTTCGACCAGATCAATGCCTTCGAACAAATGCTCGCGGAAAATGGGACCACGATCCTGAAGTTCTATCTACACATCGACAAGGACGAGCAAAAGAGGCGTTTGCAAGCCCGCCTCGACGATCCGAATAAGCATTGGAAGTTCCGCCGGGGCGATCTGGAGGAGCGCAAGTTGTGGCCGGAATACATGCAGGCGTATGAGGATGTTCTGAACAAGACCAGCACCGACGCGGCGCCATGGATCATCGTCCCTGCCAACCATAAGTGGTATCGCGATCTGCTAAAGGTGAGTGTCGCTATACAGGAACTTGACTACACGCTTTACAATATTCTACAGAAATCAAAAGGCAAAGTAAATCATGGATGGACAAATCATCGCCCGCTACAATGACTCCGTTTTGCAGGAGGCCATGCGGCGGTATGGCATCACAAAAGATCAGATCCGGCCGCTCGACGCGTTCGAGAGTTTTATCTATGAATTCGAGCGCGGTGGAACAGATTACATCCTCCGCATCGGGCACAGCTTCCGCAAGAGCGAAGCCTTGATCCGGGGCGAAGTGGATTGGATCAACTATCTGGCGCGGGGCGGCGTCTCGGTGGCACAAGCGATCTCCTCTGAACGTGGGAACCTGGTCGAGGCGATCGAGGATGGACAGGGCGGGCAGTTTCTGGTTACCGCATTTGTGAAGGCGACGGGTCAAAAGCCATGGCTGGCAGGTTGGACGCCCACACGGTTCGAGAACTATGGACGGCTGCTGGGGAACATGCATGCCCTGGCAGTCGATTATCAACCAGTCCCTGCCTGGAGGCGGCCCGAGTGGGATGATGGCACGATGCAGTTCATGGAACTTTATCTGCCCGCTTCCGAAGCCCGCGCGCACCAGAAATATCAATCCGTGCTGGAGCATATTTACGCCCTGCCCAAGGACCGCGCCTCCTATGGCTTGATCCATCAGGATGCGCACCAAAACAATTTCTTTCTGGATGCGGATGGGACGCTCACCTTGTTTGATTTCGACGATTGCGTTTACAGTTGGTTTATCAACGATATCGCCATCGTGCTGTTCTATATCTCTATGGACGCGGAAGAATTAGGATTTCTCAGTGTCGCAGCGTTTACGCAGGAGTTCATGACCCATTTCCTGCGCGGTTATCGACAGGCTTATTCACTCGACAAAAAGTGGTTGAAAGAGATCCCTACCTTTTTGAAACTGCGCGAACTCGAATTGTACGCGGTTGTCTTCCGTGATTTCAATATCCAGGATATCGAACACTGGTCGCTTGAGAGCTTCCAGCGCATCCCCGGCTTTGATGTGGACAACAGCGGCCACATGTGGATCGCTAACTTTATGCGCGACCGTAAAATGAACATCGAGCAGGATCTGCCTTTTATTGATTTTGATTTTGAGAGGCTTGGATGATCGTTATTAGAAGACCCTAAAGGTTTTTCCGGTTGTCAATCCTCCTGACATGCCAAACTATCCAGCCAGAAATGACGAATAGCAATGCAAGAAACCTTTAGGGTCTATGCCTAAAATGGAACTGTAATTAGGTTCTCTTCCAAAGTAGATGATAATGGAGAACATGGAAGAAGTTTATACAGTGAGCCCCAAGAGAATCTATGGAAGGTAAATACGCTCCCCTTGAACAATATTTGCGCGACCTTCCTATGGCGGAGGAAGAAGTCACCCTCACGTTCGAGCGCGTGGAGGAGATCTTGAAAGATACCCTGCCCCCCTCGGCGCATGAAGACCGTCCGTGGTGGGGAAATCAAAAGCCGGGCATGCAGATCGAGCCCAGTGCCTGGATGGATGCCGGCTGGCTGGTGGAAATTGTCGATCTCGAGGAAAAGTGGGTTCGTTTTGTGAGACAGTGAGCCGGGGTTATAACCCCCTTCCTGGCCTTCCCCCAAATCAAAGTGCAGATTTAGGGGAAGGAGAATGTTCTGTATTTATGTAGAAGGTGTTGCCCCTCCGTCACTCCGTGACACCTTCCGCTCGCTCCGCCACCTGCACTCGATTTGCTTAGCAAATCGTGCCGGCGCACACCTGCCCTGGTACGGCTTAAGCCGCACGGTGCCAGGGAGTGTCGGGTACGCTGGCGCAGTCCCCCAAATACGACATTGGAAGTCTAAATGTCAATCAAAATCATAGCGTCGGATTTGCCCCCTGCGATTCACTGCGAGGATGCTCCGCGAGGGGAGACAATGGCAGCATCAAATAGAACGTGCTGCCGGTGAAATTCACTTCGTCATATCCGGCGCTTTCCACCCAGACTTTCCCGCCATGAGCACGGGCGACACCGCGAACCAGTGCCAGCCCTAACCCAGGTCCACCACCTTTAAAGGTGGTTTTGCCTGAGGAATGCAGCGCCACAGTCCCCACCTGATAAAACTTTTCGAAAATCAATTCATGGTGTTCCGCATCTAGCCCGATCCCTCGATCCCTGATGGCAATCTCCAGGCTGGGTGAATTGTCATCAAACACGGTCGGACGCGTGGTGATCAGAATTTTCCCGCCATCCGGCGTGTATTTGATGGCATTGATGATCAACTGATAGAGCGCCTTTTGAATCAGTTCGGGATCGCCTTTGATCTCCGGCGTGTCTAGCGCCTGCCGGACGGTGAGACGGATGCGGCGTTGCTTGGTTGTCTCTTCGCAATCACGGACCAGGTCCGTGAGGATACGCTTCAACGGCACGGGCACAGAGGCAACTTTCAACGTTTCGCTGCCGATCCGCGTCAGGTCCAGCATCATATTGACCACCTTATGCATGCGGTTCGTGCCTTTGAGGATGCCATCGGTCACTTCACCGAGCGCGGCATTCGAGGCCGTCTCAGGGAAGGAACGCATGACATTGACGTAACCATTCAAGACGGTGAGCGGCGTACGGAGTTCGTGCGCGGCGATCAGGATGAATTCCAGCTTATTGCGGTCCAACTGGCGCAGGACCTGGTTGGTCTTCTGCAGGTCTGCGATCATCTTTTTGTCGTTGGCGCGGATGCGGTCCAAGGTAATGCGGATGAGGTCAATCGCCATGCGTGGGCTTCGGCTGAGGATGGTCTCGAAATCCCGTTTCATCATTTCAAGCACAGTGCATTCGGTGGTGGTGCGAACGGTGGCGGCGCGGGGCGCGCTTTGGATGAGTGCCATCTCACCCA
>WNFZ01006876.1_pt1 | contig 10243 bp, 10 predicted proteins | sample 5400081 | NCBI WGS metagenome assembly WNFZ01 (sample SAMN13153365, study PRJNA577476) | soil metagenome | isolation source: 80 cm soil or saprolite under grassland replicate 1 | place: USA:California | collected 2016-06-15
TCGCCCCAGAAGCCGAGCTGGCGGCCACGGTCGGCGGCGACCTCCTCGGCAGCGAGCTCGAGGCGGCTGACCGCTCCGGACGGCTGGCTGGCCGCCTGAAGCGGGCCGGCTCCGCCCGCCAGCCAGCCGTCGAGCTGCCAGCGCACCCGCTCGGCCATGCCGACGGCCGGGGAGGGCATGCCGCGGCGCGACGGGACCGCGAAGCCGTCCTGGTGCCGCCAGACCCGGACCAGGCGCTCGCCGTGCTCGGTCTCGATCTCGACGCGCAGGGCCAGGCAGGCAAGGCCGAGCCGGCGCAGGCGGACGGCCAGCTCGTCGGCCAGCGACTTGGCGGCGAAGGCGGCCGCCTCGACCCGCCGCGCCGGCGGCTCGAGATTGGTGGCCACCCGCAGGTCGGGAGGGGGCCGGCGGGGGTTTCGCGGGCGCTCGTCCTCACCGCGGGCGAGCCGGTGCGCGCGGACGCCCTCGGGGCCGAAGCGGGTGGCCAGGTCGGCCCTTGGCAGGGCGGCCACCTGGCCGAGCGTGCGCAGGCCGAGCCGGGTCAAGAGGTCGGCCAGGTCGGGACGGTCCAGGGTGGCGACCCCGAAGGGGGCCAGGAAGGCGGCCACCTGCCCGGCGGGGACGATCACCCCGTGCCTGGCCGCCAGGCCGGCGGCGAAGACGCCGGCGGCGATCCCGACCCGGCAGCGGCCGTGGCCGCCGAGCACCCGGCTGGTGGCGGCCGCCACCTTGGCGACCAGCTCCCGCTCGCCGCCGTGGTAACGGGCGGCCCCGCCGGCCGGGAAGGCGCACGCGCCCGGCTGCAGGATCTCCACCTTCGGGGCGACCGTCTCCACCGCGGCCACCACCGGCTCGAAGGCGCGTGCGTCCCGGTCCGGGTCGTGGGCCACCAGCACCAGCCCCGGGCAGCGCCGCTGCGCCTCCCGGCGGCGCAGGCCGGCGGCGACGCCCTCGGCCCTCGCGGCCGGGCTGCAGGCGACCACCCGGCCGGCGTGCAGCACCGCCACCGGCACCTCGTAGGGGAAGCCGCTGGCCTGCACCGGCCAGTCGGGGCACCACGCCACCAGCAGGCGGCCCGGCCCGCCAGAGCGGCCGGGCAGCGCCGCGGGATCGGGTGCTCGATGGTCGTCCACGATCGTCGTGGTCAGGTCGCCGGCCGCACGGTCCCGTCCCGGAAGGGCAGCCAGAGCCTGGCCTCGTGGGGACGGCTGGCGGCGCCCCGGCCGCCGCTGACCACGCGCGCCCGGCGCCCGACGAGATAGCCGGCCCCCGCCTCCACCCCCGTCCAGTGCCCGCCGCTGACGTGGAGGCGCAGGTCGGCGTGCGGCCAGTCGCCGAGGACGACCAGGACGCTGCCGCGCTCCTTGGCCCGGGTGGCGAGCTGGTGCCGGACGCCCTGCCCGGCGGCGGCCGGGGACCTGACCAGGACCAGGTCGACCCCGGCGAGCAGGGTGGCGACCACCCGCGGCCACTGCCGACCCGGGTTGGGAACCAGGGCGAGGCGCTGTAGCGCGACCCCCGTCTCGGCGGCGGCGACCACGCCCAGCTCCGGGAGGCCGACGGCAGCCGCCCAGCAGCCGGCCTGGGTGGTGCCGGCGGCGAGCGCGAGCGCGAGGCGCAGCGACCCGCTGACGGCGACCACCGTGCCGCGGCGCAGACCGCCGTGCGGCAGGAGCTGCGCCAGCGGCGGCAGCACCGGCAGGAGCTGGTCGGCCGCGAGCGTGGTGGGCTCGATGCGCCGAGCTAGCTGTGTGCGCTCTTCGTGACGTTCGGACGCGCTCCGTGAGATCGCCATAGCGCATGATCGAACGTCAGTTCGCATCCTGCAAGCTTGGCGCCAGCGGTCACGCGGTGGCTCGGTGTGACTACAGACCTTAGTTGGCCTCTACAGAAGCTAGTTGGCCAGCGGGTCAGTAGCCACCGCACGCCTTTGGGACCGGAAGTGGTGCGGCAACATCGTCGAGACCGGCACCGAGTCCTACCGCCTGGCCCGTACCCGCGCTCGAGCCGACCAGCACGGCGCGTGAGCCGCCCGGACCGAGGCGAGGCGAGACGACCCCGGTCGGGCGGCGGTGCTCGGCGGCGGCGGGCGGGGCGGACTACCTGACCGGCTTCAGCGCGGCATCCACACGCACGACGCCCGCGCCGTAGCGCTGATCGAGCGCGGTCTGTGCCCGGTCGGCGCCCACGACGACCATGAGGTTCACGGCGTTGGCGTACTCGTCGAGCCAGCCCCACAGGACCTGCAGGCCAAGCTCCTTGGTCGCAGCGCCGGACGGTTGCAGCTCGCGTTGGACGCGGGAGAGCTCACGAAACGCTCTGGCCTTGCGGGTCACGCACAGTCGACCGCCCCAGCGCTCGCGCAGCTGCTGCTCGTGACGGTCAAGGTCGCCGGTGAACGCCACGGTGAGCACGAACTTGGTGGAAGCCGGATCCACGTAGCTGACCCACGCGCCGGCGAAGTCCGGCTGGGACCGGGCTCGGCCCAACGCCGCCTGCTTGTCCGCCTCGGTGGCTCGAGCCGGGTCGGGCTGCGGCCAGCCACCCGCCGGCTCTGGGCACCCCGGCCGGAACGGTTCCCTTTGCGTGGGCGGTGTCGGCTGGGACGGGGCGGCCTCGGCCACGGTGAAGGAGGTGCCGTCGTAGGTCCCCACGACGCGGTAGGTCCCCCAGGTGACGCCGGCTTGGTGCTGTTCACCATCGACGCGGTCCCAGTCCCAGTTGGTGACCGGCGTACCGCTGCACTGCGGCACCCACGAAGTGAGCACGAGGCCAAGACACAACTCGGGGCCACGGCCGTCTGCTTGCCGAACGATCCCGTTGGCCTCGTAGCGCTGCCGGGCACCCTGGGTGGCCGGCTGCCCGTCGTGGAGGTTGCCAAGCCACGGCATGGCCACGACGCCGAGCACGACCACCGCGGCCAGTACTGCGGTGGTGATCGCGGCCAGACGCCATGGCTGTCGGCGCAGGCGACGCTCGAGCCGGACCCGCGTGGCGGGTGACATGGTGACCTCGCCGGCGCGGCGGTGCAGCGCCGCGCGGAGGCGGTCCTCGATGCGGGTGCTGTCGATGTTGCCCATCTTGTGCGTGCCTCCTTCGATGCTCAGCGGCTGGCCGTCGGGCGCGTGGTGGCGCGGTCGAGGATCTGTTCGAGCTGGCGAAGCGCACGGTGGGTGGTGCTCTTCACGGTCCCGACCGGGATCCCAAGGGCCGCAGCGGTCTCCTGCTCGGACAGGTCGGCGTAGTAGCGCAGCACGACGCAGGCACGCCGCCGCAGCGGCAGGCCCGCGACCGCTCTTTCCAAGTCGATCCGCGCCGCGACGTCCGGGGTCGGCGCGGCCACGGCGCCGGTGGCCGCTGCGACGCCCGGGAGGTGCCGTTCACGCATCCGCCGGCGGAGGCTTCGCCGTGTCAGGTTCAGCAGGGTCGTCCGCAGCCAGGCACGCGCGGCGTCCTCGTGGCGGAGCTGCCCCCAGGCCCGCCAGGCTCGCACGAAGGTCTCCTGGACGAGGTCCTCGGCCAGGGCGCGGTCCGAGGTGAGCAGGTAGGCGATGCGGAGCAGGTCCTGCCCATATCGGTCGAATGGTCCCACGACCGCCTCCGCGCGGCGTGGGTCGTTGGTGTTCATGCCCTATGAGATCCCATCAGCGCGTGACAGGTTCCCGACAACCGCGACGCGATCGGTCGTCGCGGCCGATGCCGGGTCAACGCGATCGCATGAACCGGCTCACGACCAGGACACCTCCGGTCCGCAGCTGCCACGATCCACAACGCTGGTCGGGGCGACTTGGTGGTGTCCGCTCTGGCTTGCTTTGATTACGCGGTGTCCTCAAATGAGCCGTTCTCGGCTGTTGGGGTGCCTGCGGTCATCGGCAGACCCAACGCGGCCCGCGCCGTCCCGTCAGATCGCTGCGGGATGCAGGACCTGTGGCGGCCGTTTGATCCGGGCAGCGAGGCAAGGGTGGCCTTGGACCTGCGGGCCGGCTGGGTGAGGCGGTGGTCGGCGTCGTGGCGGGTGGCCGGACAGGAGGTCGTCGTCCCGGTCCGCGACCTGGCCTCAGGGCCGCTGGCGGTGTGTGAACCGGTCCGCCGCTTCGGCTGGCATCCCAGGCAGCGGCACCGTCCTGGGCTGCAGTTCATGGTCTCGACCGGGCAGCACCACGGGTTCGAGTCGCTGGCCGAGCAGCGGCTGCTGCTGGTGCTGGACTTCGCCGGCGCGGCACGGGTGGTCTCCCAGCCGTTCCGGCTGCGGTTCGTCACCTCCGAGGGGCGGCGGGACCACACGCCGGACTTCGTGGGGGTGCTGCGCGATGGGAGCACCTGGCTGGTCGACGTGCGCCCGCTGGACCGGGTGGACGAGCAGGCCCGGGTGTGCTTTGCGGCCACCGCGGAGGTCGCGCTTGCGGCAGGGTGGCGCTACGCGGTGGTGACGGGGTGGCGCCGGCAGGTGCTGGCCACGCTGGACGCGCTGTCGGCGCAGCGGCGCCCCCTGACCGACCGGCTCGGCGTGCAGGTCGAGCTCATGGGGGCTGCGGCGGCGGGGCGGTGCGCGTTCGGCGCGCTGGTCGCGGCGACCTCGCTGCCGGCGGTGGCCCGGGCGCACGCCCTGCACCTGCTGTGGCGTCGCAGGCTCGGCATCGACCTGGCGGCGCCGCTGAACGACGGCTCCCTGGTCTGGCCAGCCTCAGCACTAGCGGGCCAGCGGTGAGGGCCGATCCTGGGCTGCTCGACCTGTCGCCGGGGGCGCGGCTGCTGCTCGGCGGGACCGAGGTCCTGGTCGAGTGGGTCGAGCCGCAGCACGGCCTGGTGATGCTGTGCGGCCCGGACGGCCAGCGGCGCCAGCGCAGCGTCCGGTCGCTGGTCAACGATTCGGACTGCCGGCCGGTGGCTGGTGGGCTGCCGTCGGTGGATCGTGGCCGGCAGCCGGCCAGCCTGGCGGACCTCCCGCCGGTCCGTCGCGACCAGGTCCGGCTGCGGGTCGCGCATCTGTTGGAGATGGAGACCGGCTTTCGCAGCGGCGACCCGCTGCGCCCGCTGCCCGGTGAGCCTCGCGCTGCCTACGACCCTGCGGCCACGACGCTTGCGGCGAGGCGGCAGGCCAAGGCGGCGGAGCTTGGTGCCCTCGGCCCGGACGAGGCCAAGCTGCTGGGGTGGGAGTACGTCAGCGAACGGACCCTGCGGCAGCTCGCGGCGAACTACCACCGCTTCGGGCCGATCGGCTGCGTCGACGGGCGGTGGCTGCGCCGCCGGAGCGGGCATCGCTGCATCAGCGAGCAGGTCAGGGAGGCGATCTTCGCGGTCCATGCCGAGACGCTGCACCGCTCCAAGGTCAGCATGCGGGCCAGGGAGCGGCTGATCCACCAGTACGTGCGGGAGCGGTTCGCCCCCGGCGTGCAGCTTCCCGCCTACGAGACCCTGCGGGTCGTCTGGGCCGAGTGGTTCGGGCCGGGCGCCGCCCGGCCAGCGGCCAAGGCGAAGCCCAGCGGCGGCAAGCGGCCGAGGAACACCGTCTTCGACGACCAGGGCCTGCCGGCAGCGGCAGCCGACACCTGAGGCCGCCGTAGAGGATCCCATGCCCACCATCCGGCCGCTGCCCCGCAGCCTCGACCCGCTCCCAGGCGAGTCCCTGCCCGGCTTCCTCCTGCGGCTGGCCCACCGGCTCGACCTGGCCCCCGGCCGCGTCGCGGTCCTGACCGGGCTCGGCAAGGCGGTCCCGGGCCGCAGCAACATGCTCGTCCCGGCCGGCCGCCTGCTGCACCTGGACGCCCCGACCGCGGCCGCGTTCGCGCAGGCGACCCGGCTGGAAGCCCACGAGGTCGCCGGCCTGTGCCTGGACAGCCTGCGTGGCCGCTACCCACCCCTGGACGTCATCAGCCGGCAGGCTGACGGCGTCGCTCGTCAGCCTGCCGGCACCATGGGCCTGGCCAGGTGGGTGCTCACCCGCTCGACGCGGTACTGCCCCCAGTGCCTTGCCAGGACCGGCCGCTGGATCCAGCAGGCGCACGGCGGGCCTTGGGAGAAGCGGTGGCACCTGCCGGTGGTGTTCGCCTGCACCGTCCACCGGCGGCTGCTCCTGCACCAGTGCCCCCAGTGCCGCCGGCCGGTCGGCACCCGCCGCGGCGGTGGCCTGCTTGCTCGCCTGCACGACGCCACCCTGCACCCCGCGCAGTGCCGCACCCCGGTCGGGGCCGGTGCCCACTGGCGCGACCAGTCGGCCTGCGGCGCCCGGCTCGACCTGCCGCCGGCGGCGCCCGCCACCGTCCCGGACCCAGCGCACCGCCACGATCCGACCGAGGACCTGATGGAGGGTCCGCCGCTCGCGCGGCTGCTTGACCTGCAGCACAAGCTCGCCGAGCTGCTCGAACCCGGCGGTCCGACCGAGCTTGGCAGCGCCGGCCGCAGGACGACCGCCGCGCAGTACGTCCTCGACCTTCGCCTGCTGGTGGGGCTGCTCCAGGCGTCCTGGCCGCGGGCACGCCCCCTGGCCGAGCCCTGGATGCAGGCCGACGCGATCGACCGTCATCTGGACCAGCAGCGCCGACGCACCGCCGACGCCCAACGGGCCAGCCGCAAGCGGCCCGACCTGGTGGTCTACGACCGGCCACCGGCCGACCCTGCCGCCTGCGCCGGCCTGCTCGCGCTGGCCGACCAGATCCTCTCGCTGGACGACCCGCTTGCCGCCCAACAGCTCCTCGATCCCCTGGTCGCGCGGGTGGCCGCACGGAACCCGTGGGTGCTGCACCTGCTGCGTGCCCAACCGCACTGCTCTGACGGGCTGCGAGCAGTGATCACACCCCAGCTGCGCAGGCTGCGGCCCACCAGCAGCTCCCTCCGACCTACACCCGCCTACCGCTTCGGCGCCCAGCACGTCCCCCAATACCTGCCCGTCGACTGGCACGACCGGCACTTCCGCGGCCTGACCGGCCTCAACCCCCGCCTGCTCCGCCGGCTCGCGGCGATCAAGCTCGTGCAGCTGACCCAGGGCGGCTCCCAGCAGGCTGCCGCCAGGCACCTTGGGCTTCCCCCGGGCATTTACCCCGCCGCCGCCAGCTCCCCCGTGCAGCGGTGGGCCAGCGACAAGGCGAACTCGCCAGGCTGCACGCGGCCCTGGCGGCGCTCGCCGCCGAGTTGGACGCCGCCCCCGCCGGCGACCTGGTCGACTACGGCCGACGCCGCGCCGCCCTCCACGCCTGGTCCTTGCCCACCCACGACTGGCACGAGCTGGCCGCCGACCTCCGCAGGCGGCAGGACATACGCGCGCGGGTCAGCACCAGCTGGGGAGAGCGCAAGCGCCTGGTCGCGTCGGTGCTGGTCTGGGCACGCGTCACGCAAGGCGAGCACCTCTTCGCCCCCCTGGTCCTCCAAGACAAGCAGCCATCAGGCCGCAGCCAGCTTGCCCACCGGGTGCAGCAAACGATCCGCTGGAGCCGCACCGGCCGCCCCGACCACCACTACGCCGCCCTCACCGCGGCACTGAACGACTACGCCGACCACCTCGCCGCCCGCATCGACGCCGGCTGACCTGCCGAACTCGGGGGCTGGCCAACCAGCACCCGTAGTCCCGGCCAACTGAGAACTGCAGCGGGCACTTCGCTGCACGTCAGAGGCTCCCTGCTGGCCAGCTAAAGTCTGCCGTCACATCGGGGATCGGGCAGATGCTCGTCGAGTGATTCCGAGCGCGGTCAGTCCGGCGCGAACGATCCTGTGACGATCTCGCCTGCTGGCTCGTACGTACCGATCACGACTCCGGTGGTGGAAGTCTTGCTGTCGACGAGCTTCAGCCCGGAGGGGATGGTGCCTTCGGCGAACAGGCGTTTGCCCGACCCGATGACCAGGGGGAAGACCCACAGGCGGTACTGGTCGACAAGGTCGTGGCGCAACAGCGTCTGGATCAGGTTGGCGCTGCCATGCACCTGCAGCTCTGGCCCATCTTCCTTCTTGAGCGCCGCGATGCCTTCGGCCGCGTCGCCCTCGATCAGGACCGAGTTGCTCCACTCCAACCTGGGACGACTCCGCGACACGACGTACTTGGTGGCGTCGTTGAGTGGCTTGCCACCGGCCTCCTCTGGGGCGTGCGGCCAATAGGCGGCCATGATGTCGTAGGTCCTGCGGCCCAGAACCATGGCGAACGGCGTGCTCGTCGCCTCGTCCATGACCTGTCCCATCCGCTCGTCCCAGTAGTTCACCGACCAGCCACCGTGCGCGAAGCCGCCGCTGTCGTCCTCTCCGGGTCCGCCGGGGGCTTGCATGACCCCGTCGAGGGTCACGAAGGTGCTCATGATCAGCTTTCTCATCGCTGGTGTCCTTCCGCTCGGATCCGTAAAGGGGAGTTGGCGTCGCCATGCACGCGGTCGGGCGGCTCGCCGCCCCGGTTAGCCGGCGAGCAGGGCGTCCATCTGGCCGACCGTCTGCACAAACACCTCCGTCGCGCCCATGTTCACCAGCTGCTCCATCTGCTCGAGGGAGTCGAAGACCGAGCGCACCACCATGCGGGTGCCGCCGTCGTGCTCGGTGAGCTGCACCTGCACCCTGGTCGTCGGCATGCCGGCGATCGGTGTCCCGTCGTGGTCGGCGAACCCGTCGGTGAACTCCAGGGACTTCGGCGGGTCGACCGACGTCACCCGCCACCAGCCGTGGGACCGCTTACCGTCCGGACCGGTCATGACGTAGGTGACCTCACCACCGGGGGTCAGGTCGTGCTCCTCCACGGTCGCCGGGTGGCTCGGCGGCCCCCACCAGCGCTCCAGCTGCCGCGGGTCGGCCCACAGCTGCCACACCCGCTCGGTCGGGGCGTCGAAGTCGGCGACCAGGGTGAAGGTCAGGCTGTCGAAGTCCTTGACGACGCTGGTGACGCTCATCTGCCCTGTCCTCTGGTCGGGTTGTCTGCTTCCGGGTCGGGATCCTGCGCGAGCAGGTCGGACATCCGGTCCACTCGCCCCCGCCAGGCCGTCTCGAGCTCATCGAGGGCCTGCCGTGCCCGGCCTACGGCGTCGGGGTCGGTGCGCACGAGCTGCTCCCGTCCGCGGCGCTCCTTGGTGACCAGGCCGGCCCGCTCCAGCACCGCGACGTGCTTTTGCACAGCGGCGAAGCTCATCGGGTAGACCTCGGCCAGTCGCGACACCGACAGCTCGCCCCGGACGCAGCGGCGGAGGATGTCGCGGCGAGTGGCGTCGGCCAGTGCGTGGAACAGGTGGTCCACGGCCTCGTTGGTCAACTCATCTACAACCATCTGGTTGTAGATTAGCGCGGCTCCTCCTCGCTGTAAAGCCTCATCGGAGAACAGCTACGCCGACCACCTCGCGGCCCGCATCGACGCCGGCTGACCTGCCGAACTTGGGGCTGGCCAACAAGGATCCGTAGTCCTGGCCAACTGAGAACTGCAGCGGACACTTCGCTGCACGTCAGAGGCTTCCTGCTGGCCAACCAAAGCCTGCCGTCACAGCGGCGGTCACGCGGTGGCCCGGGGCGCTGGTGGCGGTGGCGGGTCATGCGGCGGGTGGAGAGTGGCGGTAGTGGTGGCTGTGTGGCGGGGCCAGGGTGGCCTGGCCGCTGGTGGCGTCGCGGGCCAGTTGCCAGCCGTGTTCGTGGACGGCGCGGTGGTGGGTGCGGCACAGCAGCACCGGGTTGTCGAGGCTGGTGGGGCCGCCGTGGAGCCAGTGGTGCAGGTGGTGGGCGTCGGTCCAGGGGGCGGGGCGGTCGCAGCCGGGGGCGGCGCAGCCGCCGTCGCGCACCGCCAGGGCGCGGCGCAGGGCGGGGGTGACCACGCGGGTGGTGCGGCCCAGGTCGAGCAGCTCGGTAGGTGCTCCGAGCGGTGGCGGTAGCAGCGCGAGGGTGTCGCGGAGCAGGGCGGCCAGCCCGCTGTCCCCGGCGTCGCCGTCGTGGGTGATGGCGTGGTCGGGGTGGCGGTGGACGAGCGCCTCGTCCCCCTCGACGAGGCGCTCGACCCCGAATAGTCAGGCGGGGCCGAGCGGTGGCAGCAGGCCGAGCTGCCGCCGGTCCTTCGCGCTCAGGCGGCCCAGGCGGGCGGCGGTGGCAGGGGCTGGCCGGGGGCCAGGGCGGTCAGGGTGGCCAGGACGCGGGCCGCCGGGTGGCCGCCGGCGGGCAGGGGGTAGAGGACCGGCAGGTCCACTCCGGCCTGCCGGTAGGCCTCGAGGCGCTCGGCCACCCGGTCGGTGGAGCCGGTCGCGACCAGCGTGTCGACGGTCTGGTCGCTGACCAGGCCGAGGCGCTCGCCGGCCGCCGC
>WNFZ01013176.1_pt1 | contig 10243 bp, 11 predicted proteins | sample 5400081 | NCBI WGS metagenome assembly WNFZ01 (sample SAMN13153365, study PRJNA577476) | soil metagenome | isolation source: 80 cm soil or saprolite under grassland replicate 1 | place: USA:California | collected 2016-06-15
GTGATCGTCATCTCGCCAGGACCCGGCCCCGCGCTGGCAAGGTTGGAGCGTCAGGACCGGGCCACGGTCCTCCGCCGCGACTACCAGCCGGGCGACCTCGAGGGAGCCTTCCTGTGCGTGGCCTCCTCCGAGAACGCGAACGTCCGCGCGGCCGTCCACGCCGAGGCGCGGTGGCGAAGGGTCCTGGTGAACGTCATGGACGACATTCCGCACTGCGACTTCGCCGCCCCAGCACTGGTACGGAGGGGGGACTTGGCCATCGCCATCTCGACAGGCGGGCGATCGCCGGCGCTCGCCCGGCGCCTTCGCGAGGAGCTCTCCCGACAGTTCGACCCCAGGTGGGAAGAGTTGGTCGACTTGCTGGGCGAGGTCCGGACGCAGACCCTTCCCGACCTTCCCAACTACGGGGAGCGAGCGCGCAGATGGCGGGAGGCCCTCGACGTCGACGTCCTGTTGGAGCTGATCGGACAGGGGCGGCAGAGCGAAGCTCGAGCCTTACTGGTTGGACGACTGCTGGGAAGCGGGGCGGCGTGACCGGAAGAGTCTTCCTGGTAGGAGCGGGTCCCGGGGACCCCGGCCTCCTCACCTTGCGAGGGGCGGACGCCCTCAGGCGGGCCGACGTGGTCGTGTACGACCGGTTGGTCTCCGGCGAGGTGCTCGACCTCGCGCCCCCGTCGGCCGAGTGCGTCTACGCCGGAAAGGCCCCCGGACAGGCCGCCATCGACCAGGAAGACATCAACGATCTCCTGGTGCAGAGAGCCAGAGAGGGCAAACAGGTCGTCCGGCTGAAGGGGGGCGATCCCTTCGTCTTCGGACGAGGGGGCGAGGAGGCGCTTGCATGCGCCAGAGCGGACGTGGCCTTCGAGGTCGTGCCGGGTGTCAGCTCTGCCTTCGCAGCGCCGGCATTCGCCGGCATTCCGGTGACCCATCGCGGCCTCGCGGCCAGCGTCGCCATCGTCACCGCCAGCGGGGCGGGAGGGGAGCCCGTGGAGCTTCACCGTGTGGCCACGGCGGTGGACACCCTGGTGGTGCTCATGGCCGCCGGAAGACTCGCCGAGGTGTGTCGTTCGCTGATCGAGGCGGGCCGGTCCCCCATCGAGCCAGCGGCCCTCGTGCAATGGGCGACCACGTCGAAGCAACGGGCGGTCAGGGCCACGCTGGCCGACCTCACCGAGCTGGCCGCTCAGGCCGGCATCAGGGCGCCGGCCACCCTGGTCGTCGGAGCGGTGGTGAATCTGTCCGCGTTGCTCGATTGGTTCGAGGGGGATGGCCGGGGTGAGCCGCCACGGGAGGGGAGCCTCCGAGCCGCGCACGCGCAAGCGCCGGCGCTCCAAGGAGCGCCGGCGCTCGCCTTGTCCCGGTCTCGCTCTCGCTGACTACGACGCCTTCTTCGTCAGCTCAGCCTGGGCCTTGTGGATGCCCTCGGAGAACTCCTCGATCATCTTCTTGCAGAAGGCCGGGAGGTCGTCCGGCTTCCGGCTGGTGACCAGACCGTTGTCCACGTGCACCTGTTCGTCGACCCACGTGCCTCCGGCGTTGCGGATGTCGGTCTGAAGGCTGGGCCACGAGGTCAGCGTCCGGCCTCGAACCACGTCCGCCTCCACCAACGTCCAGGGACCGTGGCAGATGGCCGCCACGGGCTTGCTGGCCTCGAAGAAGTCGCGGACGAAAGCGACAGCCTTCCTGTCGGTGCGAAGCATGTCGGGATTGATCACTCCACCCGGTAGCACCAAGCCGTCGTACGCGTCCACGCTCACCTGATCAACGGTCTTGTCGACCTTGAAGGTGTCGCCCTTGTCGTGGTGGTTCATCGCGTAGATCTTCCCCGACTTGATCGATACCAGCTCGGGCTTCCCCCCTGCGTTCTCCACCACTTTCCAAGGCTCGGTCAGCTCCACCTGTTCGAAGCCAGGAGCGACCAGGAACGCGATCTTCTTCCCAGACAATTCAGCCATGATTTCCCCCTTTCGGTCGCAGCGTTGAACAAGACCGCTCCTCCCCTCAGGCCTACCCCGGCGCTTTCAGGGAGTAAACGCAAACCAAGCACGGACACGAGCACATCGCGCAACGCGACTGGGGCAAATGAATTGGGAATCCCCTTGGATTGTCCGGGGACGCCTGCACCGTGCTCGAACCCTATTCGTAGGCGATAGCCGATAGCACGTCGAGTTTCGCCGCCCGCCTCGCGGGGAACAGCGCCGCCAGCACCCCGGCCAGTCCCGCCATCACGATGTAGATCAGCAGCTGGCCGCCGGGGATCGAGAGCTCGGTGATCCCCTGGTCGCTGAGCGCCTGAACCATGGCCCATCCGAAGAAGACGCCCACGGCCGTCCCCAGGAGCGCCCCGAACACCGCGATGATCACCGACTCCCATCGGATCATCGATTTCACCTGGCGGCGAACCATCCCCACAGCCCGGAGGAGCCCGATCTCGCGGGTCCGCTCGTAGATCGACAGCGCCAGCGTGTTCACGATCCCGAAGAGGGCGATGAGGATGGCCAGGCCGAGCAGGGCGGTGATCAAGCCGAGGAGCTGGTTGATCTGATCGGCCTGGCTCTTCCGGAACTGAGCCTGATCCTGGAGCTTGACGTTCGGAAACGCCCTGGCCGCGCGGTCGGCAGCGGCCCGGGCCTGGGCCTGGCTCACTCCGGGAGCGGTCTTGACCAGCACGACATCGTCGAGCTGCTGCACGAAGTTCTTCTGGTAATTCGAGAGCGTGATCACGTACGGTCCGAGGATTCTGTCATCGGTATAGATACCGACGATCCGCAGTTTCTGCCCACCGGTCCGGGCGAACCTGGCATCGATCGTGTCCCCCACCTTCCACCCGTGAGAGGTCGCGGCGTCCTCGAACACGAGGATGTCGTTGTCCCCCAGGGCCGACAGAGTCCCCTCCTTCATGTCGACCTGAACCACGTCGTCCACGTTCGTCGGATCCACCCCCTGGACCTGCTGGGCTCGCCCTCGGTAGCCGAAGAGGCCCTGGCGGAACTCGGAAACGGTGGCGAAAGCAGGATCCGATCGAAGCCGGTTGGCCACGTCCAGGCTGAACCCAGTGAACTGGGAGGTGGAGACGATGTAGTCGGCCTTCAGCGTCTCCCGGAGGATCTTGTCCGAGGAGGCCTTGATGGACTGAGCGAAGACGCTGACGAAGGCCACCAGGCCGAGCCCGATCATGAGAGCGGCTGCTGTCGAGGCCGTCCGCTTGGGATTGCGCATGGCGTTCTCGCGCCCGAGCTTCCCGGAGATCTTGTTCAGCGGCGCGCCGAGGAATCGCGCCACAGGCCGGACGATCAGAGGGCTCAGCACGGCCACGCCGAAGAACACGGTGGCCGCGCCCAGCCCGACCATGGCGGCGGCGTTGGCCGCTCCTCCGAGCAACCCGAACATCAGCAGACCCACACCGAGCGCGGTGACAGCAGACCCACACCGAGCGCGGTGACGGCGAGCCCGGTCACAGTGCGCTTGGGCGAGCCGCGATACTCGACCGGCTGGCTTTCGCGAAGGGCAGAGACCGGCGGCACGCGCGAGGCGCGGAACGCCGGCATGATCGAAGACACCAGCGTCGTCCCGACGCCCACCGCGAATGCGGCGATGATGGTCCTGGGCAAGAGCTGCAGCGTGGTGCTGGGCAGGTCGATGCCGAAGACCTTGAGCAGACCCTGAAGCCCCAAGGCGAGCAGGAACCCAGCGGCCAACCCCGTGACCGATGCGGCCAGCCCCACGATGAGGGCCTCGGCGATCACGGAGCGCCGGACCTGCGCGGGGCTGGCTCCGAGGGCTCGGAGCAGCGCCAGCTCCCGGGTGCGCTGGGTCACCAGGATCTGGAAGGTGTTGAAGATGATGAACGCGCCCACGAAGAGGGCGATGGCGGCGAAGACCAGGAGGGCAATGTTGAAGAAGGACAGCGCCTGCTTGATGTCGTCCGATTGTTTCTGGGATGCCTCCTGTCCGGTCTTGGCCTGGAAATCGGCAGGCAGGGCCCGTTGGATGCGGTCCCTCAGTTCCTCCGGACTGACGCCTGACTGAGCTGTGACGTCGATCTCGTCGAACTTCCCCTGGCCGTTCAGCGCCTGTTGCGCGGTCTGGGGATCGAACGCCACCAGCGTCGCCCCTCCCAGGTTATCGGCCTGGCCGAAGCCAGCGATCCCAACAATGGTCGCCTTCATCGGGGGACCCTCCAGGAGCACCGTCACCTGATCTCCCACGTTGAGGTCGTGGGTCTTGGCGGTGTGGGCGTCCACCACGATCTCCCCTGAGGCTCGAGGAGCGCGCCCCTGCCGGAGGACCAGCGGGTTGAGCGCGGGATCACTGGTCCAAATCACGCCGAAGGTCGGGGCCTGGCCGGTACTGATGGCCTTCCCTTTCTTGTCAACGAGCTGGGCGTACCCGGTGAGATTTCCCTCTGCCGTCTTGCCCCCATCGACCTCCCGGATCGTCCCAAGAAGCTCTGCCGGTACCCGGTCGGCTGTCCCGGCCATGTCGCTATCCGGTCCGCTGGACTCGAACTTGGGAACGCCGCTGACCTGCACGGCCACGCCCTTGTTCACCGTGGCGAACAGGTCGTCGAACGCCCGACCCATGGTGTCGGTGAGGATGAAGGTCCCGGCGACGAAGGCCACGCCCAGCACGATGGCGAGGGCGGTCAGGGCGAGGCGAACCTTGTGGGCCAGAAGGCCCTTGATCGTGGCCCGCCACATGCTACTCGCCACCCAGGGACTTCATCCGGTCCAGCACCCGGTCGGCCGTCGGCGCGTCCATCTCGTCGACCACGCGGCCGTCGGCCAGGAAGACCACTCGGTCGGCATAGCTCGCCGCGATGGGGTCGTGGGTCACCATCACGATGGTCTGGCCGAACTCGCCGACGGCCTTGCGCATGAACTCCAGCAGCTCCGCGCTCGCCTTGGAATCGAGGTTGCCCGTGGGCTCGTCGGCGAAGACGATCTCAGGCCGGCTGACCAGGGCCCGGGCCGCGGCGACCCTCTGCTGCTGGCCGCCGGAGAGCTCGGAGGGCCGGTGGGTCAGCCGGTCCCGGAGGCCGACCGTGTCGATCACCGTGTCGAACCATGACCGGTCCGGCTTCCGGCCGGCGATGTCGATGGGGAGGGTGATGTTCTCGGACGCGGTGAGGGTCGGAACCAAGTTGTAAGCCTGGAACACGAAGCCAACCTTGTCCCTCCGCAGGATGGTCAGTTTCTTCTCGTCCAGCGTGGAGAGGTCGACGTCGCCGATGAACACCTTCCCGGCAGAGAGTCGGTCGAGCCCGGCCATGCAGTGCAGGAGGGTCGACTTGCCGGAGCCGGACGGCCCCATGATCGCCGTGTACTTGGCCGAGCCGAACTCCACTGTGATCCCGTCGAGCGCCCGCACCGCAGCGTCTCCATGTCCGTAGATCTTCGCTGCGTCAACGGCGCGCGCCGCAGCGACTCCCTGTTGGACGTGCATGAGATCCGTTGCCTCGTTCATCGCTTCCCCCCAAAAACCGGATTGAATAGGCAGTCGCCCTGATGGGGCACTGGACTCATGGTATTGGCCGGATATCAATGTTGCTTGGAGCACCTTCGGAATCGAGAGCGAGTTCATCATTTTTCCAACAACTGTTCCCTTTGCGTTCATTTCCGCCCGGCGCGCTGTTCCTTCCCTTGAGTTGCGTGGCGGTGCGGCCCTCAGGACCGCGCACACTCCCATATCTCTCTCCTTCCAGCAACCCGAGCGCAACTGCGCCGTCGACTGCTCCCTGAGTCCGACCGGCGCAACGACATCACCACAATCGTTCGTGCGGCGCGCGCAACTTATCTGTCTTCCCTGACGTACTAGTGAATGGGGGCAGGAAGACCAGCACTTCCCCGATCGATGCTTCGTGCTGCTTCGGCCAGGCCGCTGTTCCCCCAGCTCTGCACCGGCGTATGGGTCGGCTACCCGAGCGCGGAGATCCGGATGCGCGACGTCCACGGCCTGAGGGGATTCGGAGGGGTCCTCGCGGCCCCCATCTGGCACGACTACATGGCCAGGGCCACGAAGAGCCTCCGCGTAACAGGCTTCCCGACACCACCTAGGCCTCCGCAAGGATCCGCTCGAACCCTCCCGTAGCAGTCCTCGGCCAAGGCCGGGAAGATGGTTGATCGGAGCCCGTGGGGTGGGCATCCTGACCAGAGACGACCCAGGCCACACCCTGAGAGCCCGGGCAAAGGGGGCGAGCGTGCCATTCACCGATGACTCCGATGTCGTGGTCAAGGAGCTCGACGACCGGAACTGGCAGCTGATGAGTACCTTGACATACCAGGGCAAGCAGGATCACTTCGTAGTCCGGCCCGGCATGCACACGGACTTCGCATCGGTGCCGAGGGTATTCGTGTGGCTCCTTCCGAGGTATGGACGCTACACGAAGGCAGCGATCCTCCACGACTACCTGTGGAGGGAGGAGGTTCCGAAGGGACTCAAGCGGGCAGACGCAGATGGGATCTTCCGGCGGGCGATGAGAGAGCTCGGTGTGGCCTTTCTCCGTCGCTGGATGATGTGGACGGCGGTGAGAACGGCCGCTTTCTTCAAAGGAGGAGGGCGGAAGCGCTGGCTGAGAGACAGCTGGCTGGCCTTCCCGGTCGCGATCCTGGCGCTTCCCATCGTTCTTCCTCCGGCGGCGGTCATCATGGCCGCGTTGGCAGCGTTCTTCTTGCTCGAGTTGGCGTTGTGGATCCCCATGAAAGCGACGTTCGAAGCGAGGACGGCGATCCAGAAACGGAGGCCTCGCAAGCAGGTCAACGTGCCGCGGCTTGACTGGAGGCTTTCCTAGGAGGTGCCGCAGGTAGACTGCTGTGCAGAGCGCCGGTAGCTCAGTGGATAGAGCGGCTGCCTTCTAAGCAGCGGGTCGCAGGTTCGAATCCTGCCCGGCGCGCTTTTCGCAGGTTAGAGCGAGCGATTGGCGGTCCCATGGTGAGCCTGCCGCCCGGGTTCAAGGCCCGCAATGACCTCGCATATGGGTATGCCGAAGGCCCGGATGGGTTGCTCTATTCGCTCGCCGACATCCCCTCTGGGAACGGCGATCAGCCCGACGAAGTGATCACGGCCATGCCGAAGACGTCGTGGTCACCGGTCGACCTCGCTCAGATCCTCTCGGGGAAATATCAGGAACAGCCACCCACGCTGCTACAGCGCTCAGATAGCGCCGGGCTGATCTATCGGGGCAAGGTTCATCTCTTCCAGGGCGAGCCCGAACACCTGAAGGGCTGGGTCGTCCAGTACGGCGTAGCGCAGGTCATCAGGTCAGGCCAGAACGTCGTGTATATCGACTTCGAGGACAACCCCGCTTCCATCATCGAGCGGCTCGAGGCCCTCGGAGTGGTGGCCGGTGACCTGATCACCAACCTGCACTACACCTGATCACCAACCTGCACTACATAAGACCAGAGGAACCCCTAACTGGACGGGCGATGGCCGAACTCAACGAGGTCATCACCACGAAAACCCCCGGGCGGCAAGCCGCCAGAAGGGAAGGTAAGGGAATGGCAACCACCATGTTGAGCAGCGACCTGCGGGGTCGCTTGCGAGCGGCGCTGGGCCAGCTGCCGGATGAGGACGTCGAGCGACTCGGCTTCAAGCGGGGATCTCGTCCTGGACGTTCTCAGCCAACTTGCTCACGAGCGGTCCCAGAGGGCGGCGCTGCGCCACGAGCTCGCCGACGTCGAGGCCCAGGCCGGCAGGAGCGCTCGGCCCTGGCGGAGGCTGAGAAGGCCCTGGCCGCGGCGCAGAAGGAGCGGTCCGACGACCCCTGGGACCATGGCCGACGGGTGTCGGAAGCGATGAAGGTCGTCTCGGAGAAGAAGCGAGTGGTCGAGGAGCTCGAGGAGGCCGTCAGGAGCATCAAGCGGGCACTTGCGTAGCGGTTCCGGGGGCGGCGAGGGTAGGTGCCTGCTCGGCTTGCCGAACCGCCCCCCGGCCCATCGCTGGGGGCTCTCGGGCCGGGCACCGGGGGCCTCCAGCATCATCACCCCGTCCGGGTAAGTGAGCAGCTCCTGCGAACGGGCTAGCATTTTGAAGCCGTGTCGCCGATCGCCGACCCCCACGTCTGCAAGCCGCCGCCGAGCGCGGAGCGCACCGAGTACGCCGAGTGGCATTGCTGGTGCGGCCGGGTGTGGTACCTCTCGTGGTTCCCCATGCCCGACGGGCCCCCCTGTAGCACGTCGCGGACGTCGCCTGTACGCTCCGGCCAATGGACCTGGACGACGCCATCCATCTTCTTCGCGACCCGCGGCTCGGTAAGAGGGGGATGATCCTGGCCGCGAAGTTGGCCGCTCGCGAGGTCGGGCCCGTTGTCTTCGCCGAAGGAGGCGGGGTCTGGGACACGGAGAAGATGACGACGGACGAGGAATGGATTGCGTTCGCCCAGTTTCTCCGTGCCATGGTTCGACGGAAGAGATTCGGCGCATGACGCCCATCTTCTTCGATCCCCACGTGTGCTGCCCGCCGGCCACCGCTGATCTGATCGGGCGCGAGATGGACTTTGAGTGCCGCTGCGGCCGCCGCTGGCGGCTAGAGCACTACTTGGGGAAGGACGGCTCGCTACTGGGGCCGTCGTGGATCATGCTCTAGGCCGCTCACACCGTCAGCTCCCTGATAGCTGTATCGCTGATGGCCATGAACCACGGTCCAGGCCCTCGGTTCGCGAGGATCTCCTCCACGTCCTCCCAGCGTCGGACCAAGCGGACGACGTAGTCCCAGTTGCTTAGGTCCTTCCTGCCGGCGATCCAGAACAGCCTCAACCCGTGCTGCCGTAGGAGGTGGATGACGTCTCTTCGGGCGATCGCTAGGGCCTTTCCAGGCCGAGCGAGGTCTCGTCGACGAAGAATCGGAGCCTCGCCGGATCGGCGGTCACCGGGGTCTACGCGGCTGGTTCCGCTACGGGTTTCCCTCTGATGAGTTCATACCGGATCGCCGCTTCGACTTGATCGGGTCTCAGCTCGTATAGCTCGGCGATCATCTCGATCCGATCTCCGGCACGTATCTGCTCGGCGATGACTTCGGTTGGCACGCTCCGTACCACCGGCTCTCCAAACTGTCGAAGGGGGTCGATGACAACTTCGCGGAGGTCGGGCACCGGGTACATCCGCTCAGCGATGCCCGTGTCCCTGTGGAACTCGATGGAACGGGTGAACTTCTCCGCGGGCGGCGCCAAGACGACCTGGTTGTTGCGGACAACCACGAGGCGGAGCTCCTGCTCTAGGCCCACGTCCTCCTGGACACGATAAACGAGCTCTCGACCAGCCACTTCGAGAAATGGCCGGGCGTGGGCGAGGGGATACTTCGTGTCGAACTGCTCTCGGAGGCGTTCCACAGCAGGTCTCATCCGGTGCATCGAAACACCGGCATCTCGGTACTCGGCCAGGAGCCGGGCTTCGACGAACTCGCCCCATGTCACGATGTCTTCCCCTGTGGGATCTTCTCGAACGACCGGGGGATAAGTGCGGCTCCCCCGCTCGTATCCCTCAATCCAACGGCGAGCCGTTCCAGCTTTCAGTCCGATGAGGCGATCGACCTGCGAAAGGCCGTAGACGGGTCGCTCGAGGATTTCGACGGGGGCAGCCATGGCCAGCGCATCATCTCACCGGTCGGTGACGTCGCAAAGCAGGGCACCAGGGCCTACGGTCCCAGGCTGGGACATCCTCCCCGGCATGCCCTAGGGACATTCCTGTACCCCGTTGCACAAGGGGGTTGCGGCTAAGAGTGGTTATGCGAACGCCTACCATGCACTCGTGACCCCGATCGCCGACCCTCAAGTCTGCAAGCTCCCGTCCACATGGGGCAGGACCGAGTACGCCGAGTTTGAATGCTGGTGCGGCCGCCGCTGGTTCCTCTCGTGGTTCAGGATGCCGAACGGCTCGGTGGCGGGCCCGAGCTGGACCTTGGAGGAGGATAGGTTTCTACGGCGGATCCAAGGAGGAAGGCTGGGTGATTGCCGTGAGCCCGCTGTTCATTGCCCTCTTCATTGCCGGCGTGTTCATCCTGGCCGGTGGCTGAGGCGCGTCTTTCGGCCTCCTCGCGACCGCGATTAGTCGCTAGGGCTTCGGCGAAGCGTGATTAGCCGCCTGCGCTCACGATGGCGCGAACTTATCGAAGAACGCGTCGGTCTCGGCGTCGTTCTCCGACATCCCCCACGCCTCGGTGACCTTCCCGTCCCGGATGTGGAAGACGTTCACGAACTTGTAGTCCACCCGATCGCCGTCAGGGGCCACCAGATGCGCCGTGCCCA
>WNFZ01006877.1_pt1 | contig 10242 bp, 10 predicted proteins | sample 5400081 | NCBI WGS metagenome assembly WNFZ01 (sample SAMN13153365, study PRJNA577476) | soil metagenome | isolation source: 80 cm soil or saprolite under grassland replicate 1 | place: USA:California | collected 2016-06-15
CGGAGTTTCCAACCGAGGGGATGGAGCTCACCCATCTGCTCGTCGTGAGCGACCTGAGTCGATCTGTTTCCTTCTACCGCGACATGCTCGGGGCGGAGCTGTACCGCGAGTACGGTGGTCCTCGGCCGTGTTCAGGCTCCTGGGCAACTGGCTCCTCGTGGTCGCAGGAGGAGGGCCGACCGAGGACAAACCCACGGTCACGTTCGCGCCACCCGCAGACCCGGACACCGTCAGCACGGAGATGATCTTTCGAGTCCCCGACTGCCGGGGCGCGTACGAACTGCTGAAGAGCCGAGGTGCGGAGTTCCTCACCCCACCAGTGGACCGGGGCGGTGAGATCCGAGCCTTCTTCCGGGATCCGGACGGACACTTGTTCGAGATCAGCGAGCTGGTGGCACGGCCGTAGACGGCCAGAGCCGGATTGGCGCATCCGAATCATGCACCCCGCCCGTCCGCGTAGGCTCCAAACGATGCCGTCGCCACGGGATCCCGAAGGTCCCTACCCCCGCTTCTCTGAGGAGGAGCATGATCGGCGCCGCCGCGAGGTCCTCGCGGCGATGGAGGTGGCCGAAGTCGAGCAGCTTGTGATCTACGGAGCCAACCGCTTCGGCTCCGCCGTCCAGTGGCTAACCGGATGGCCAGTTACGCGAGAGGCGGCGGCTCTCGTCAGCGGGGATCCGCCCGACGTGCTCTTCGTTCAGTTCCACAACCACGTGCCCAACGCCCGGGAGCTAGCTCCGCGCTGCGAGGTCCATTGGGGAGGGGTATCGACAATCCACACGGTCGTGGAGGAGCTCGAGCGGCGTGGAGCACGCGGACGGATCGCCGTGATAGGCATCCTCCCGGCCACTCATCACCGAGCCCTGTCCTCCCGGTTCGACCTCGTCGACCTCAACGAGGCCTACACGCGGATACGCTTGATCAAGTCCCCCGAGGAGATCCAATGGGTACGGGCTGGAGCGGAGCTGACTGACCGCGCCGTCCACGCGCTCAGGAAGGGGGCGCGACCAGGTCTCACGGAGCACCAGCTCGCCGACATGGTCGAGCACGCGTACGTGGCCGCCGGCGCGACGACGCTCATCCACTACTTCGGGCTCACCCCTATGGCGGCGCCCGAGCGATGCGTGCCGGCCCAACACACCTCGAACCGCACCTTGCAGGCCGGCGACGTTCTTCTCACGGAGATAAGTGCTTCCTTCTGGGATTACCCTGGCCAAATCCTGAGGACCTTCACGATCGCGGCCGGCCCGACGGCCCTATTTCGCCGACTGCACGAGGTGGCACAGGGCGCCTTCGATGCCATCGTCGGCTGCCTAAGGCACGGGACCCACGCGAGCGAGGTGGTCGAGGCAGCTTCTGTCATCGAAGAGGAAGGCTTCACGACCTTCGACGACCTGGTGCACGGATTCGTCGGGGGCTACTTCCCCCCGGTGTTGGGCAGCCGGAGCCGCAGCCTCTGGCCGGTTCCGGACTTCGAGTTCCAGGAGGGGATGACCGTGGTGGTCCAGCCGAACGTGGTCACCACCGATCATCGGGCGGGGGTCCAGACGGGAGAGCTCGTGATGATCACGCAAAGCGGGGTGGAGCGGCTGCACCGCGCCGAGCCGGGCCTTCACCGGATCGGCGACTGAAACGGAAGACGTGGCAGGAGGGGAACACATAGAGGGAGGGCGCCGTCTCGGCCGCCATGTTGGTCTCTCCATCCCTCGGATCGAGGATCGGGACCTTGTTACCGGGAGCGGCCGTTTCGTCGCCGATATCGTCTTGCCCGGCTGCCTGGAGGCGGTCTTCGTTCGCTCGGCCCTGGCTCATGGGGTGCTTCGGTCGGTCGACATGACCGAGGCCCGAACCCTAACGGGAGCGGTCGGCGCCTTCGCTGCGGCCGATCTCCCCGATCTCCCCGCCCTCACCGCACCGACCGGGATGCCTCCGGTGATGGCTCGCCCCGCCCTGGCCCGGGACCGGGTCCGCTTCCTCGGCGAGGCAGTGGCGGTGGCGGTGGCCGAGGACAGAGCCCGAGCCGAGGATGCCGCGGAGCTCGCGGTCGTCGAGGCGGAAGCGCTTCCGTGCGTGCTCGACCCGGTGGAGGCACCCGATGACCTCGGCGTGCGGCTGTTCGAGGGCTCGGCCAACATCGCTTCTGAGAGTACGTTTGGTGAAGGAACGCCCGAGGCGTTCGACGATGCGCCGATCGTGGTGGAGCTCTCGATCCGGAACGGGCGAGTGGCTCCCGTATCCATCGAGCCGCGCGGCTTCCTTGCTGCTCCGGACCCCGACGGCAGGCTCACGGTGTGGTGCTCTCATCAGGCCCCTCACAGGCTTCGAGATCATCTGGCCAGCGCGTTCGGGCTGGACCGAGACACCGTCCGGGTGATCGTGCCGAAGGTCGGAGGCGCGTTTGGGGCGAAGAGCCAGACCTACCCGGAGTATCTGGTGATTGCCCACCTGGCCATGACACTCGGCCGGCCCGTCCGATGGATCGAGGGCCGAAGTGAGGCGTTCGTGGCGGCCCCCCACGGCCGGGGACAGAAACAGCGCCTCCGGTTGGCCGCCGACGGCGAGGGGCGGATCCTTGCCCTGGAGGCACACATCGACGCTGACGTGGGCGCGTATCCGCAGACCGGAGCGGCAGTCCCCACTTTCACCGCGTGGGTCATGTCCGGCCCCTACCGCATCCCCCGCCTCTTCGTTCGGGTACGGACGGTCGTCACCAACGCTCCGCCCACGGCGTCCTACCGGGGCGCTGGGCGGCCGGAGGCCGCCTTCGCCCTCGAGCGGCTCATGGACGAGCTGGCTCGGAAGCTCGGCTTGGATCCTGCGGAGGTCAGGTACCGGAACTTCATACCCCCCGACGAGTTCCCGTACCGATCTCCCACCGGGGCGGTGTACGACAGCGGCCGCTATGCCGATGCGCTCGAAATGGCGCTCGACCTGGCCGAGTACGGCCGACTGCGGGAGGAGCAGAAGCGACGTCGAGACCATGGTGGCGGCCGACTGCTCGGGGTCGGCATCGGCAGCTTCGTGGAGCGGTCCGGGGGGCAGGCAGAGACCACCGAGTTCGGGAGCGTGGAGATCCGCGCCGACGGATCCATCGTGGCCAGGACCGGGGCTTCCTCGCAAGGCCAGGGGCACGAAACGGTCTTCGCTCAGGTCGTGGCCACCGCGCTCGACATGGAGCCAACCGGGATCCAGGTACGCCAGGGGGATACGGCTGAGGTACCCCAGGGAACCGGCACGTTCGCCAGCAGGTCCGTCCAGATCGGGGGCGCTGCGCTCTTCCTGGCGGCCCGGCACGTCCTGGAAGAAGCTCGGCGGAGGGCCTCTGAGACTCTCGAGGTCGCACCCGAGGACATGGATTACTCGGAGGGGACGTTCTCCGTGATGGGATCGCCAGACCGAGCCGTCACGCTGCGCGAGGTAGCAGCCGGGGACCCGCTACTCCGGACCGAAGTCTTCCAGTCGTCCCAAGCCTTCCCCTTCGGCACCTACGTCGCCGTGGTCGAGATCGATACGGACACCGGGAACATCGACGTCAGGAAGCTCGTGGCCGTGGACGACTGCGGCGAGGTGGTCAACCCGCAGATCGTGGAGGGGCAAACGGTCGGCTCGATCGTCCAGGGGTTGGGCCAGGCCCTGTACGAGGGAGTGATCCACGACGAGTACGGCCAACCTCTCACGGCTTCGCTCCTCACCTATGCGGTGCCCTCGTCGACAGAGTCGACCGAGGTCGTCCTGGGCTCGACCGTAACGCCCAACCCCCACGGGCCCCTGGGAGCGAAGGGTGCTGGCGAGGCAGGGTGCATCGGCACGCCGCCGGCCGTCGTGAACGCCATCGTCGACGCCCTGGAGGGGTACGACGTGAGCGGGCTCGACATGCCCGTGACGCCCGAGAAGGTATGGCGGGCGCTGCAGCGCCGGATTTGACCACGGTTGCCCTCAGGTTTACGGTCATTGCCTGACGTTCAGATGATCTGCTGGTCTGACAGATTCACATGTCACGGATCCGAGCGACCAGAGAGGCCGTGTTTCAGCCGATCGAGCGGCGCAAGGTCTACGAGCAGGTTGCCGAGCGGCTCCTCACCGAGATCGCAGAGCGGCGGCTGAAGCCGGGCGATCGGTTCCCCCCTGAGCGAGTCCTCGCCGAGGCCTACGGGGTCGGCCGGTCATCGGTTCGGGAGGCGCTCCGGATGCTCGAATCGAGGGGGCTCATCCAATCCATGGGTCATGGCGCCTTCAAGGTCGCCGACTACGGCAATCCCCTGAACCAGTCGCTCGGCCTTCTTCTCTCGCTCAGAGACGGGGACCTTCTCGAGCTGTACGAGGTTCGAAGGATCATGGAGGTGGAGGCAGCGGGCCTGGCCGCTGCGCGTCGGACAGAGGAAGACCTGGCGCGGATGCGATCGGCCCTGGACGAGATGGTCTTGGGGCTGCCCTCGCGGGAGCGCTACATCGGGGCCGATGTCGACTTCCACCTGGCGATCGCCCGCGCCACCGGGAACCGGATCGCCTCCCACATGATGGACGCCGTTCGGGACGTGATGCGACGGGCGCTGAGCTCCATCTACAGCATCCCGGGAAGCCCGGAACGGTCCACGGAGCAGCACCGCTTGATCTTCCAGGCCATCGCCTCGGGCCAGCCGGACGAGGCCCGCAAGCAGATGCGCGAGCACCTGCTTCGAGTGGAAGGCGAGATCCGCGACGTACTGGGAGTGACGAACGGCGAGGAAATCACATCGAGCGGCGTGGAGGGCTCCAGCCCACCGGTAGCTCGCATGGAGGCGAGGGCGTGATGGCCGAGCTCGGATTCGTGGGGCTTGGTGTGATGGGCGGGCGCATAGCCAGGCGCCTGATGGAGGCTGGCCACACCCTGGTCGGCTACAACCGGACCCGATCCAAGGCCGAGTGGTTGGTCGAACTGGGGATGGCGCTCGCGGAGAGCCCCCGCGCAGTGGCCGAGGAGGCCGACATCACATTCAGCATGGTGACCGGGACCGACGCCCTCCTGGCCGTAGCCGAGGGCGGTGACGGGATCCTGGCCGGGCTGTCGGCGGGGAAAGTGTACGTGGACATGAGCACCGTCAGCCCGATGGCCAGCAGGGAGCTGGCAGAGCGGGTCGCGGAGATGGGCGCACGCATGCTCGATGCGCCGGTGTCGGGGAGCGTCAGCACGCTGGAAGAGGGCAGGCTCTCGATCATGGTGGGGGGTGATGAGGCGGACCTCGAGCGTGTCCGGCCGATCCTCCTGGAGATCGGCTCGAAGATCATCCATGTGGGAGGGAACGGACAGGCCGTGCTCATGAAGATCGCTACCAACCTGAGCCTACCCGTGCAGATGCTCGCCTTCGCCGAAGGGGTCCTGCTTGCGGAGAAGGCCGGCATCAAGCGAGAGACGGCAGTCGACGTCCTCCTCTCCAGCGTGATCGCGTCCCCCATGCTCAAGTACCGGGGTCCCTTCGTTCTCGAGATGCCGGAGGAGGCCTGGTTCGACGTGGACATGATGCAGAAGGATCTGGAGCTGGCGCTCGGGGCAGGTCGGCAGTTCGATGTTCCCCTCCCGACGACGGCGACCGTGGACGAGTGGCTCACCGCCGCCCGGGCGATGGGCCTGGCGAAGCAGGACTTCGCGGTGCTGTTCGAGGTGCTGGCCCGGATGTCGGGGCTCCAGTGATGGCGAGGCGGACTCAGGACATCGACGCCGGGGCAGAGGTCTCGTCCGGGCTCGCCAGGCAGATGCACGAACAGATGGTGCGGATCCGCCACTTCGAGCTTCACGTCAACCAGCTCTACCTGAGCGCGAAGATGCCCGGGCTCGCACACCTCTACGTGGGCCAAGAGGCAGTGGCCGTCGGTGTGTGCACCGCCCTCAGGCAGGATGACTACATCACGAGTACGCACCGCGGCCACGGGCACTGCCTGGCCAAAGGAGCCAAGGTCGACCGGATGTTCGCGGAGCTCCTGGGCAAGGAAGAGGGATACTGCCGGGGCAAGGGTGGATCGATGCACATCGCCGACCCCGAGAGCTGGAACCTGGGAGCCAACGCGATCGTAGCGGGGAGCACGGGCATCGCCACGGGGGCCGCCTTCTCGGCGAAGTTGCGCGGTACCGACCAGGTCGCCGTGTGCTTCTTCGGTGAGGGAGCCCTGGGCCAGGGAGTCCTGTACGAGGTGATGAACATGGCCTCGTTGTGGAAGCTCCCGGTCGTCTACGTCTGTGAGAACAACCTCTACAACGAGTACACGCATTACACCGAGACCACGGCGGGTTCCGTCCTCGACCGTCCCCGGGCCTTCGGTATCCCGGCGGAGTCGGTGGACGGCCAGGACGTCCGGGCTGTGTACACGGCGGCGGCATCGGCAGCGAGACGGGCCCGCATGGGCGAGGGACCGTCCTTCCTGGAGTGCCCGACCTATCGGTTCTTCGGACATCACGTCGGGGACATCGACCGCAGCTACTACCGCTCCAAGCAAGAAGAAGAGGCCTGGAAGGCGAATCGCGACCCCATCGAGATCATGGCCGACTGGATGGTCGAACGAGGGATCGCCGACCGGGAGGCGCTGCACCAGATCGAGGAACGGATCGAGGAGGAGGTGGCGTCTGCGAAGGAATGGGCGCTCAACGCTCCTTACCCCGACTCCTCCGAGGTGAGAAAGCATGTCTACGCCTAGCCGGGTGACGGCAGAGGCTCCGGCGAGCCAACGGGAATTGACCTTTGCCCAGGCGGTAAATGAGGCACTGGCCGAGGAGCTGCGCCGGGACCCGACCGTATTCATCATCGGCGAGGACGTCGGAGAGGCCGGAACCCCGTTCAAGGTACTGGCCGGACTCATCGACGAGTTCGGGCCCAACCGGGTGATCGACTCGCCGATCTCGGAGGCCGGCATCACCGGTCTCGCCGTCGGCGCCGCGATGACCGGCATGCGTCCCGTTGTCGACATCATGTTCGGCGACTTCATGGCCCTGGTCATGGACCAGCTCGTCAACCAGGCCGCGAAAGTCCACTACATGTCGGGGGGCAAGCTGAGGGTGCCCATGGTGGTCCGAACAACGCTGGGGGCCACCCGTCGGTCGGCCGCTCAGCACAGCCAGAGCCTTCACGCTTGGTTCAGCCATGCTCCGGGCCTCAAAGTAGCCCTCCCGGCGACTCCGAGGGACGGCAAGGGTCTGCTCAAAGCCGCCATCCGCGACGACAGCCCGGTCGTGGTGTTCGAGGACAAGATGATGTACCAGACCAAGGGGCCCGTTCCCGCCGAGGACTTCGTCATCCCCCTCGGTGCCGCCGAGGTCAAGCGGGAGGGCCGGGACGTGACCATCGTGGCCACCTCGAGCATGGTCCACGTCTCCCTGTCGGCGGCGGACCTCCTGGAGAAGGAAGGGATCAGCGCCGAGATCGTCGACCCGCGGACGACGGTTCCCCTGGATCGAGACACGCTCGTCCGGTCGGTCACGAAGACCGGCAGGGCCATCGTGGTCGACGAGGGCTACGAGGGATATGGAGTGACGGCCGAGCTGGCCTCGGTGATCGGCGAGGGGGCCTTCTACCACCTGGACACGCCGGTCAGGCGGGTCGGGGCGATGGACGTGCCCATCCCGTTCTCTCCCGTCCTGGAAGACCTGACCGTGCCGACGCCGGAATCCGTGGCCGCGACGGCACGAGAGCTCTGCGGGGGAAGGCCGAAGGAGTGAGGAGCGGATGACCGTACGCTACGCGAAGTCGTGGGGCGTGATGGGGACCGACTGGGAGCAGCGGATCGACTACGAGCGACTCCGGACCGAGCGGCTCACCCGGGTGAAGAAACTCCTTGCTGACTCGGAACTGAGCGCCCTGCTGTGCTTCGACATGAACAACATCCGCTACGTCACCGCAACGCACATCGGAACGTGGGCCATGGACAAGCTCGTCCGATTCGCCCTACTCCCGCGGGACGATGATCCGATCCTCTGGGATTTCGGGTCGGCCGCCCGCCACCACCAGCTCTACTCCCCATGGCTGGGCGATCGTTCCCGGGCCGGCATCTCCATCCTGCGAGGAGCTCTCGGCCCCGACGTCGGCCAGGCCACCGACGTGGCGGGCAAGATCAAGGCGGAGCTGCAGGAGCGGGGGCTGACCCGCGAGCCGGTCGGGGTGGATGTCGCGGAGATTCCGGTCCTCGACGCGTTGCGAGGGGCCGGCCTCACCGTTGTCGATGGGCAGCAGCTGATGCTGGAGGCCCGGCGGATCAAGACCGAAGACGAGGTCGCTCTGCTGAATACGGCCTGCGCCATGGTCGACGCGGCCTACGACGACCTCTATCGGGCGATGCGCCCGGGGATGCGCGAGAACGAGTGCGTCGGCCTGGTGAGCAAGGTCTTGTACGACCTCGGCTCGGAGCACGTCGAGGGGGTCAACGCCATCTCCGGGGACCGGTGCAATCCGCACCCCCATGTTTTCACCGACCGGCTGCTCCGTCCCGGTGACCCCGCATACTTCGACATCCTTCACGCCTTCAATGGCTACAGGACGTGCTATTACAGGACGTTCGCGGTTGGCAGCGCGTCCCGGGCCATGGTGGACGCATACAAGAGGTGCCGGGAGATCCTGGACACGGCGATCCACATGATCCGGCCCGGCGTCACCACGGCCGACGTGGTTGCAACGTGGCCCCGGGCCCAGGAATTTGGTTTCGCCAACGAAGAGGCGGCGTTCGCCCTCCAGTACGGGCATGGGGTGGGCCTGTCGATCTGGGAGCGGCCGATCTTCAGCAGGCTCACCTCCCTCGACCATCCGGAGACGATCGAGGAGGGGATGGTCTTCGCCCTGGAGACATTCTGGCCGGCGAGCGACGGATATTCGGCAGCACGCATCGAAGAGCAGCTCGTGGTCACCGCCGATGGGTGTGAGGTCATGACGCGGTTCCCTGCCGAGCAGCTCATGGTCACCGCCGGCCGGTACATCACAGCGATGGGTCCATTGCCCGCCACCCGCGAACACCAGTCACATCTCAACCGCGAGAGGGCGCGCCCGGGAGAAGACACGGAAAGCTGAGGCAATGGTCACCGAGCTGGTCATGCCGGCCCTGGGGATAGCCCAGGAGACGGGGAAGCTCCTTCGGTGGCTCAAGGCCGAGGGCGAGGAGGTCGCCCCAGGGGAGCCGGTGATGGAGATCGAGACCGACAAGGTGACCGTGGAGATCGAGTCGCCGGCCGCCGGAACGCTCGCCCACGTACGCGCCTCCGAAGGAGAGGAGATCCCGGTGGGCCAGGTGGTGGCGGTGATCCTGGCCCCAGGCGAGTCCGGCGGAAACGGAAGCCAAGGCGTCACGGCGCCGGGTGGGCAGATCCTGGCATCCCCGCTGGCGAGAAGCCGAGCCAGAGAGGCCGGGATCGACCTGTCCACGCTCGTGGGTACGGGGCCGCAGGGAGCTGTCACCCAGGCGGACGTCGAGTCTGCCCTGGCAGCACGGGGTGAGCCTCCCCCGGCCGAGCGAGCGATCGAAGCCGAGGCTCCTCACGAGGGGGAGCCCGTCGAGATCGGTCCGGTGTGGCGGAGGATGGCTGAGCGCACCACCGCGAGCTGGACGACCACGCCGCACTTCTACCTCCAGCGGGAGGCAATGACCGATCAGCTCCTCGTCAGGCGCCAGGCGCTGCGCCAGAGCGGACAGAAGGTCACGGTCACAGACCTCCTGGTCAAGCTGGTGGCCACGGCGCTTGCTGAGCACCCGGAGATCAACGCCTGTTGGGAGGACGAGAGGCTGGTCCGGCAGGCGGATGTCAATGTCGGAATGGCGGTGGCCACCGACGCGGGGCTCTTCGTCCCGGTGATCCCGCGCGCTGACGCGCTTACCGTGGGCGAGATCGCCGCCCATCGCAGGGACCTGGTGAGGAAGGCCCAGGAAGGGGCGCTTCGGCTCGAGGACGTACAGCGGGGAACCTTCACCGTATCCAACCTCGGGATGTTCGGGATCGACGCGTTCACCGCCGTCATCAATCCACCCCAGATCGCGATCCTCGCCGTAGGCCGGGTCGCTCACCGGGTAACGGCGGTGGACGGCCGGCCCGGGGTCCACCCCACGATGTTCCTCACGCTGGGCTGCGATCACCGGGCGGTGGACGGGGCTCGGGGGGCGCGCTTCCTGGGCGAGCTGGTTTCGCTGATCGAGAAGCCTCCGCAACTGTCTCCGTGACGTGGAGCGAAAGGCCATGAAAGAGCAGACCGAGCGGGACGGCTCGGAGATCGAGGGGGGTGGTGGAAGGAGCAAGGG
>WNFZ01007397.1_pt1 | contig 10242 bp, 10 predicted proteins | sample 5400081 | NCBI WGS metagenome assembly WNFZ01 (sample SAMN13153365, study PRJNA577476) | soil metagenome | isolation source: 80 cm soil or saprolite under grassland replicate 1 | place: USA:California | collected 2016-06-15
GCGACGGCTCGTACCTGACGCTCATCGGCGGGTTGCGGGTGCGGGTCATCGAGTGTGAGATCACCATCTCCACCACCGCCGGCAACCACACCGGGATCTACCGGCTGGGCACCACACTGCTTGACCCGCAACGGTTTCCAGCCTTCGCGATCGTGAAGTTGTATCACGAGAGGTGGGAGGTCGAGTCCACCTACTTGGAGATCAAGTCAACGCTGCTGGGTCGGCGAGTGTTGCGCTCACCCAACCCCGCGCTCATCGCCCAGGAGATCTACGCCCTCCTCGCCATCTACCAGGTGGTGCGGATCGCGATCACGGATGCCGCTGAGGCAACCGATGGCGTGGATCCAGACCGGGCCAGCTTCACCAACGCGGTACAGACCGCCCGGAACCTGATCGCGCAAGCCGCGAACGTCATCGCGGAAACCACCATCGACCTGATCGGGACCATCGTACGCCAACTCCTGGACAACCTCATGCCAGCCCGTCGGCTACGGGTCAGCCCTCGCGCGGTCAAACGGCCGCTGTCCCGCTACGCCTACAAAGTCTGGGAATCGATCGCAAGAGCTACCTGGCGACCCTACGCATCGACATCCTCGCAGGCCAACCGACCTTGACAAAGCAGGACGATCCCTAAACTTTATGACCTTGGACTAAAGATCTCTGGTGGTAGACGTCAGGGTGGTTGAGCAGGTCGAAGTGGTGCAAGCCACCGAGGTGGCGTCCGTTGTCCGGCGCGAACGGGATACGGCGGCGCCGCCCGGTACCCGAGGCGCTGGGAAGCTGCACGAACAGATCGCCGATGATCCTCGCCACGGGGTGGTCGCGGTCGGCGGTCACCGTGGTGCCGATGAAGTAGTAGGCAGCGTGCGGCAGGAAGGGTACCTCGGTGCAACGGTCGCGCAGGAACTCGTCGGGGTCACAGTCGCGCCAGTCCTGCTCGACCAGCGACCCATAGCGGAGGTCCTTCACCCCGGCACTGCGCCGGTTGGCCAGGCGGGCCAGCGGCCGGGACTCCGGGGCGTGGGCCGCCAGCCAGGCGGCGGCGTTGAGCCCCTGCTCCAGCGGGACTCCCAGGTGCGGGGTACCCAGGCAGAAGACGTGGCGGATGAGCGGTGTGCACGGGTGCCCGCCGGAGGCGGCGTGGTGGCAGGCGCTGCGGGCGACCAGCCCGCCCATGGAGTGCCCGATCAGCACGATCTCGTCGACGGTCACCGGCCAGCCCGCGACCAACTCGTCGAGCAGCCGTGCCAGGCGACCCCCGTTGTCGCTGACGTGCAGGCCGCTGTTGTAGCGCACGTACACCGGGGTGTATCCGAGGTCGTGCTGCAGGCGCGAGCCGTGCGTGCTGTGCTCGGTGCCGTAGTGCCGACGCGCGGATAGCGACCAGTACTGTTCGGTCTCGGACAGTCCGGGCACGAACACCGCGATCCGCGAGGTCGCCGCCGGGTAGGCAGCGGCGAGCCCGCCGACGGTGGTCGGCACGTCGCCGCCCAGCGCTCGCACGCTCATCGTCAGCGCCAGTTCGGGATGTCGCTGCGCGAGGGTGTCTCCCCACAGGCCGTTGAGCACGCCGAGGATGAGCCCGGCCGGCGGGCTGTCCGACAGCGGCGACTGGTCGGCCAGGCCGGCGCCGACGGCAGCCACCGCGGTCGCGCCCCGCGGGAGCGCGGCATGGGCGCCGCGAACCACCCCGTACACCCCGCTGGTGATGCTGTCATGCACCACCCGGACCGGCGCCGCCACCGGTCCGACCGCCGCAAACACCCGCCGCGCGACCGCCCGGTGGACGTCGCGTACAGTGTCCACCACCCCCACGAGTACGTCACCGGCCAGCCGCCCCACGGCGCGGATCTCCTGGCTACGACTCATTCCGCGCCCCCTTGGACTCGATGTCGGTGCCTGCCGCTCAGCGGTTTCCGCGGGGATCGGGCTGTTTCGGTCTGGTCCGGTGTGTCGAGGTAGGCGACGGCGTCGCGCGCTCCCCGCACGTACCCGCGGTGGTAGTCACCGTCGTCCTCCCGTCAACGGGTGCGACCGGTGCGCGGCGGCACCGATCGGATCCGACACCCACAGGTGCAGCCCCACCACGCGTCGGCGCGCAGAGATCGAACCGAACTCCCTTCACGTCGTACCTACGGTACCGTAGCTTACGGCACCGTAGGTAGTGCAACGAGCGTCCCGTTCCCTGTTCACGGCGCCTGGTCCGCCATCCAGTCTGCCGATGTGGCGCCTGTCCTGCCCCGCTCTGGATCGAACCCCGGGCCGTAGCGCGACGTCCTTGTTAGTCAACGGATTTCGCCGTACCGTGCGTCCAGGAGGGCGCCTACATGGTCGACATTCCGGCAACCGCACGGGCCGTCATCGAGTCCGGACGCCTCGCGCATCTGGTCACGATCAACGCTGACGGCAGCCCGCACGTGACGATCGTATGGGTGGGGCTGGACGGCAACGACATCGTCGTCGGAAAGCTGTTCGTCGACCAGAAGGTCCGCAACATCCGCCGGGACCCGCGGGTGTCCGTGTCGCTGGAGGCCGAAGGCCACCAGCACGGGATGCAGCACTACCTGGTCGTCGAGGGCACGGCGCGCATCGACGAGGGCGGCGCGGCGGCGCTGCTGCACCGGCTCGCCCAGCGCTACATCGGCCCGGGCACGGACTTCCCGCCCATGCCCGACCCGCCCCCTGGATACATCATCCGGATCAGCCCAACCCGTATCCGTGGCATGGGTCCGTGGGGTACCAGCCTTGGCTGAACGCGGTACCGCCAGCCAGGAGCCGGCCTGCCAGGAAGGTGGCCTGTTTGCCGGTCGATCCCGACGCCGGTGGCGCAGCCCGCGACCAGGGCCGCCCGGACGTGTTCGAGGTCGCGGTTTCCAGCACGGCAGGCGCCGCCGCAGTCAGCGGGAAAGGCGCTACGGCCCCGTCGAGCAGGTCGGCCGTGCCGGCCAAGCGGGGTGAATTCGCAGAGCCGCAGGATTGCGTGGAGGTGGCGAGCATGCACATCGTGCGGGACAGGGTCCGCTCCGACCGTCTTCGCGCGCAGTTGCTCGGTCCGAGGAAGTACGACGTGCTTAGCCTGGGCGACGTCATCGAGGCTGGTCGGGTGTTGACCGGCGATCCGGAGGGCATGGCCTTCTACGGGTTGGCGCCGTCCGCGTGGTACGCCCGCGGTATCCGGCTGTTGGGTCGGACGTGTGTTGAGGCCACGCCCGACGTGACGGCGCGGCCGATCGCACGAACGGCGCATGCGTTGCTCGGCCGTCGCGAAAGGGTTGGCGTGGTCGATCTGTTCGCCGGCTCGGGCAACCTCATGTTGCATATCGCGCAGGCGCTGTCCGCCGAGGCGTGCGGCCTTGACGCGGACGAGGCCGTATGGAGGCAGACGACCGCCAATCTGCGCATCATCGACGCACCAACGCCCATGCGGCATGGCGACTGGTCGTCATACTTTGATGATCCGCTCGATGTTGACTGCACGGTCTACGTGGTCTCGCCGCCGTGGGGTAGCGCGTTCTCGTTCGCGAGCGGCCTGGATCTTGCCCGAACTGATCCGCCCATCCCCCTGATCGTCGACACGATAGCGGCGCGCAACCGCTCGACCAGCTGCTATGCCGTGGTCCAACATACGCCTGTCGAGCCGGTCCAGAACGTGTCGGCGGTGACCGACCGCTACCCCGTCGTCGGCTCTGGTCAAGGTTGCATCGTGGTCTGCGTCCGGTAGTTCCACCCGGTCGGCATCCCGGCCCCGCCAGCGACCACCTGCCGGCTGCGCCTCGACCTGTCCGAGGCCGATGTGCCGCCGTTTACCGACCCACGATCGACGAGTCGCAGTCCGGCCCGCGACGTGCTTGTCGCCCGGTTGGCCAGGAGGGCGGCGAAGGCGATTCCCCCGCCGGTCCGTCATGCCCCTGGCTGCGGGCTGTCCAGCCCGAGCACCCCCGCGGCCGCGCGGGCGACCAGTAGCTCGTCGTGCGGTGCCTGCCCAGCGAGCGCGATCACCGCGCCTTCGACCGCCCCCAGAAAGGCCAGCGCAACCGCTTTGGCCGGCGGCCCGGGCGGAATGGACCCGTTCCCGCGTCCCGCCTCGATCAGTTTGGCGCAGCGCTTGACCAACGTCCTTGAGATCCGCTGGACCTCGCGCCCGACGGGATGATCCTGACCGCTGAACTCTACCCTCAGCGCCATCATCACGCGGGCAACGTCTCGGCGGCAGAAGACGGCGTGGCCGCGCGCCAGCGCGATCAGCGCCGCCACTGGATCGAGGTGGCGCTCCGCCAGCTCACCCACCTCGTGCCGCCACGTCCTGTCGACCCAGTCGACCACTGCAAGGGCCAGATCCTCCTTGTCCTTGAACTGGTGATACAGGGCGCCGCGCGTGTAGCCCGCCTCCCGCGCCACCTCTTCGAGCACCAGGTTGCCGTAGCCGTAACGGGAGAGGCCCTTCGCGGCCGCCTCCAGTAACGCGCCGCGCGTGCGCGCGCTCCGCTCGATCTGCGTTGAACGCCCGCGACCGGCCTGCGCCGTCGTGCCCGCCACCGGCATACGTACATGCATGTACGTATGTTATCATCGCATAGTCATGAGGACCTGACCAGAGGAGGTCCCGATGCATCCCTTCCGCGCAGCGGTCGAGGCGCACGACGTCCAAGCGGCGGCCGCCGTGCTCGCCGACGACGTCGTCTTCCACAGCCCGATCGTCTTCAAGCCGTACATCGGGAGGTCCGCCGCGTGTGCGGTGCTCCCGGCGGTGTTGCGAGTCTTCGACGACTTTGCCTACGAGGGCGAGCTGACGTCGAAGGACGGTCGTGACCACGCGCTCATGTTCCGCGCTCGTGTCGACGGCAAAGACATCCAGGGCTGTGACTTCTTGCGCCACGACCAGAGCGGGCGGGTCGTCCAACTGACCGTGATGGTCAGGCCGCTCACAGCCGCCATGGCTCTACGCGACCGCATGGCTGCTGAACTGGCGCGGGCATGAGGCTGCCGAACACGGCGCACACCTCCCAGCCGTGGCGGATCCACGAGCTGACGCCGGAGTTCCGCCTAGAGGACGTGTGGGCGCTGCAGACGCCAGGCGGCCCCGACGACTTTCATCGGCTGGTGCAGGCAATCGCCGCCGGTGACCCCGCCCGAGGCTCCCCCCGCGCCGCCCGAGCGCTCTGGGCGATCCGCTGGAAGCCCGGCGAGCTACTCGGCTGGGACCGCCCGCAGACGGGCCTCGGCTCCAGGACGCCCACGCTGCGCGACCGATTGCCGACGGATCTACGCAATGCCCCAGGCCCGGACTTCGAGGCGCTCCCCTTCACCCCGCTGTACCTGATCGACGACGAGTTCGCGGCCGAGATCGCCAACCGGACCATGCACGGTGTCCTCCACCTCGGCTGGGTCCCGGACGGAACCGGCGGCTACCGCGGCCAGATGGCGGTGTTGGTAAACCCGAATGGTTTGCTCGGGAGGACCTACATGGCCGCGATCAGGCCGTTTCGCCACCTGATCGTCTACCCGCCAACCTTGCGAGAGATCGAGCGGCGGTGGCGGCCCCGGACTGGCGAGACGTCACGTGCCGCACCCGAAACCTGACCAGGCTCAGGGCCCGCGCCCGTGCGATGCGATAACCAGGGCCGGCTCAGTGCGGAAACGCGCGGGGCGGGCGAGTGGTGACCCCGGCGGGGAACTGCTCGATGCGGCTGGCGACCTGGCGTATGCCATAGGTGTCCTCCAGCCGGTCCAGATACCGGCACCGGCTGGCCGGTGCGTCGAGGCTAACGGTGAAGTAGATGGCCATCAGCGCGTTGACGAACAGGACGCCGCCTCTGGTGCGGCCGGTGAAGTGGAAGTCGCCAAAATGCCCGCTTGTGGGGGCGGCGATCTGGCCGTCGACGATGCTCGATCGCATCGCGGTGACGGCCCGGGCGTCTGCGACCGCGTCGCGATACAGGACGGCTTTCCTGGGACGACGCACCCGCAGCGCCTGGCCGGCCGCAGGCGACGAGTACCCTGGGATCGTGCCGGGATTCCTCGACCTCGCCCTGGCCTGATCATGTCGGTCGCCACGGCCTGGGGGATGGAGTCCGCGGAGATGGTCGCCATGTACCCGTGCGACCAGGTCGCCCCGAATCCGGCGGAGGTCTGGTTCCGCGCGGTGAGCGTGCATGCGCCGCGGGCGGCTGTGTTCCGCTGGCTGTGCCAACTCAAGAACGCGCCATACAGCTACGACCTGCTTGACAATTACGGCCGGCGCAGCCCGCGCACGCTGACCCCCGGCGCGGAGAGGCTGGCGATTGGCCAGCGGTTCATGACGATTTTCGAACTCGTGGACTTCAGCCCGGACGAGCAGCTCACCCTGCGGATGACCGCGCCGAGGGCGCTGGCGCTGTTCGGGCCGCTGGCGCTCACCTACGCGGTACACGACACCGGCTCCGTCGGTACCCGTTTGAGGGTGAAGCTGAACGTCGGCGAGCGCGGCGACGGCCTCCTGCGCCGCGCCCGGCGGCGGGCCTTGGCCTGGGGGGATCTGTTCATGATGCACCGCCAACTGAGCACGCTGCGCAGGCTCGCCGAGGCCACCGAAGCTCAACCGTAGTCCCGCGGGCAGGCCGTCGGTGGCCGGCACCGGTTGATCAATGACCGACAATCGTTGGCGGAGTCCCCTTACCGGGGACGGGCAGGCGCTGCCGCTTCCGATCCTGCCGCGCCCGATCCTGCACGTGGTTCGCGTTGAGGTTGCCGGTGTGACTGCCGCTGGCCGCCGTCGCGCCCACCGCGGGCGCGGTTGTTCAAGGCCGCGATCTCACCACGGGGACGTCGGAACCGGCGGCCTGACCGAGCCGGCGCGTGGTTATGCTTGCCGCTCGTGACCGAGGAAGTTTCGCGGATCGCCGGTCTGCTCGACGCCGGTGATGTCGCTGCCGCCGTCCGCCTGTTGCGGATGAACGCCGAGCGGGCCGCGCTGCCCGAGGTCGCGGCTCTCCTCCACCGCGCCGCGACGATCGCCGGGTTCGACGACGACCGTGTCGCTGCTGCCGGACCGGTCCAGCCGGATCCTCGGCCTGGCGACGGCGACGGTACTCGGCCTACCGGCGCAGCCGTGGCAACCAGGGCGCACCGACACCGTTATCGTGGCGTACGACCTGCGCGGACTCGATGCCGAACACCTCGGACGACCGCGTGACCGGGCCACCGGCTCGATCCTGGTCGAGCACGCTACCGCCACGGAGACCGACGAGCCGGCACCGGGCGACGCCGACGCGGACCTGCAGTCGTTCGCCGGCGCGGTGGCGCGGGCCTGGCCGTGGGCCGACTCGCGGCCTGACCGGATGTGGCCACCCGACCCGGTGCCCAGCGCGTACTTCACCGGACCAGGGAGGTCGGGGTGCGGATCGCCACCTACAACGTGGAGAACCTGTTCAACCGGGCCAGGGTCCTCGACCAGCGGACCTGGTCGGCCGGGCGGCCGGCGCTGGAAGCCTACGAGCAGGTTTGCCAACTCCTGGAAGAGCCGGTCTACACCGCCGAGGTCAAGGCGGGCATCGAGCGGCAACTGCGCCGGCTCGACCTGTGGACCGGCGACACCGCGCGCTTCGCCCGGCTCCGGCAGAACCGTGGCCGGCTGCTGCGACGTCCGCGCACCGGTCCGGTACGGATCGTCGCGGGCGGCCGCGGGGACTGGATCGGCTGGGTCGAACTGACCACCGACCGGGTCGACGAGCAGGCGATGCTCAACACCGCCCGGGTCATCCACGACACCGGCGCGGACATCCTCGGCGTGATCGAGGCGGAAAGCCGGATCGCCCTCAAGCGGTTCACCGACGCCGGACTGCTGGTCGCCGACCGACCCCGGTACCCGCACGTCATGGTCGTCGACGGCAACGACGACCGGGGCATCCATGTGGGCATCCTGGCGACCGCCGACTACCCGCTCGTCGCCCAGCGCAGCCACGTCGACGACACCGACGCGCAGGGCCGGATATTCAGCCGCGACTGCCCCGAGTACCACTTCCGCACGCCCACCGGCCACCCGCTGGTCGTCCTGGTCAACCACCTCAAGAGCAAGGGATATGGCGGGAAGGCGGCCTCCGACGCGATGCGCCGGCGGCAGGCCCACCGGATCGCACAGATCTACCAGAACCTGCTCGACGACGGGTTGACCCGGATCGCCGTGCTCGGCGACCTCAACGACACACCCGACAGTGAGCCGCTCGCGCCGCTGCTGCGCGACACCGACTTACGCGACATCTCCACCCATCCCGCCTTCGACGACGCCGGCCGGCCAGGCACCTACGGATACTGCACCGCCCGCAACAAACTCGACTACGTCCTGCTGTCCCCGGCGCTGTTCGCGCGCGCCACCGGTGGCGGCATCTTCCGCAAAGGCGTGTGGGGCGGGCGGCGCGGCACCCTGTGGCCCATCTACGACACCATGACCCGGGAAGTGCACGCCGGCTCCGACCACGCCCTCATCTACACCGACCTCGACCTGTCTTGACCACCCCGCGGACCGCGGCTCGGGGACGACGATGGCTTCCCCGCCCAGGCCGGTCTGAGTCTCGACCCACGACCGCCGTAGGTGAGACGGGGCAAGACCAGTCCGACCGGTGTCGGCGTCAGCGGGTGGAACAGAGCTGTTCGCTTGACCTCGTATCTCGTAGCATCGCGCCGGTGTACAGCGTCGGTGCACCCGAGCGTGAACTCTGCGAACGGCCCCTCTCCGCGCTGGCACTGCGCCAATCCGTGCGCGGCTAGTGTGATGCGCCTGAGATTCGTTGAATAAATCGTCCGAGAGATTCGATGATCTCTTCTGCGGTCTTCGTCCACACGAAGGGCCGTGGGTTGTCGTTCCAGGTGGTGATCCAGGATCGGATGTCGGCTTCCAGTGCCTGTACGGATTTGTGGGTACCACGGCGGATCATCTGGTCGGTGAGGAATCCGAACCACCGTTCCACCTGGTTTATCCACGACGAGCTGGTCGGGGTGAAATGCATGTGGAAACGCGGGTGCTTGTCAAGCCACGCCTTGATCGCGGGGGTCTTGTGGGTGCCGTAGTTGTCGCAGATGAGGTGGACATCCAACCCGGCCGGCACCGCAGCGTCGATGCGGGCGAGGAACTTCTTGAACTCCGCCGCCCGGTGGCGGCGGTGCAGGGCGCTGATGACGGTGCCGTCGGCGACGTTGAACGCGGCGAACAGGCTCGTGATGCCGTTGCGCACGTAGTCATGGGTGCGCCGCTCCGGCATGCCGGGCATCATCGGCAACACAGGCTGCGACCGGTTCAGCGCCTGAATCTGCGCCTTCTCGTCTACCGACAGCACCACCGCGCCTTCGGGCGGATCCACGTACAGTCCGACCACGTCGACGACCTTCTCCATGAACAACGGGTCGGTCGACAGCTTGAACGTGTCGGCCTGGTGCGGCTTGAGGTTGAACTTGCGCCAGATCCGCCCGATGGTCGACTTCGACAGGCCGGACTTCTCGGCCATGGACGTACGAGACCAGTGCGTAGCGTTCTCCGGCGTCTCCTCCAACGTAGACACCAGGACCTCTTCCACCTGGTCGATGGTGATCGACGGCGGCCGGCCCGGTCGATCCTCATCGACCAGGCCATCCAGGCGCCGCTCCACGAAGCGGCCGCGCCACTTGCCCACGGTCGGCCGCGACACCCGCAAATCCGCCGCGACCTGATTGTTGGTGGCCCCAGGCTCCGCGCACGCCAACACGATCCGACACCGCAACGCCAACGCCTGCGACGACTTCGCCCGCCGTGACCAGCGCACCAGCGTCGTGCGCTCCTCGTCGGTCAACACCAACTCCGCCTTCGGCCGCCCTGTCTTCGCCATACGACGCACACTACACATAGTCAACGAATCTCAGGCGCACGACACTAGCACGCTGTCCCCCGTACCTTCGCCGGGAGCGTTAGGGCCTGTCAGCCAACAACATGCCCAAGTCAGGGTGATCTCTCGGGCCTGAGCGTGTAGTAGTTCCAGTCGCCGTGGAACTGGTGGCGGGTGATGTGCTGCTGTTCGAGTTCGGCATCTGCTTGTCGGATACCTTGATGCCCGCGTTGGTTGCGATGAGGGAGGCCGCCGGTTCTCCGGCGGCCTCCGTCGACCTGCTGACGGTGCTGCTTCAGTGTCCGAATGTGGCCAGGAAGTTGGCGCTCGGTGTCCCGAGGCCGGTTACGTTGTCCCAGCCGGGGCCGGTGTGCTGTGAGGGCGAGCCGGAGTAGTCGTCGAAGGTGCGCAG
>WNFZ01006879.1_pt1 | contig 10241 bp, 10 predicted proteins | sample 5400081 | NCBI WGS metagenome assembly WNFZ01 (sample SAMN13153365, study PRJNA577476) | soil metagenome | isolation source: 80 cm soil or saprolite under grassland replicate 1 | place: USA:California | collected 2016-06-15
AAAATCCTGCCACTGCTCGTATAGGCGCTGGCTGGTCTTCGAGAATTATCCAAAATTCGTCACAGCGATCAAACGTGTGCGAAAATTGGACGCGAACCGTTTCGTCGCGTCGCTTGGTTTTAACGGAAAGCAATACGACACCACCACCTTCGCTTCCATCGTTAGGTAACTTCAGGCCGTTGCTTTAGTCCGGGGTGCACGGCGTTCGCGCAGTTCCCGCAAAAACTCATCCGGCGGCACAAAGAACGGGTTCTCCTGGACGATGCCGCCGATGAGAATCATCGGGTGAGTTCGCATGACGTCGATGATAAGGTTGCCGCCACACTTCGTCAGATTATAAAGACAGATTACGGCATCCTTATATTGCGGTATGATATCGTTCAGCCGGCACTCGTATTCGAGGAAATCGTCTACCCCGGGCCAGTCGCCTGAAGCCCATTCGGCGTGGCCCATGACGCGGGCGAGGGGGAAGCCGTCGCGCTGGCTCTGCTCCAATACGTCCTGCATGCAGGCCAGCATCCGGTCCTTGTCGAAACGACCGTCGCGCAAATAAACTTCGTGCCAATGGTGCAGCTCGAATTGTCCATTCTTCTCGACCGAAGGGACGTCGACGCCGCCTGAGGAAAGTCGCTGTGAGTGCTCGTCGCGTAGTTTTGGATCGACAATGTGAAACGCCTTCTCGCCGCGCGCGAGCCCTTCCTTAACGAACGGAAGTAGCACACGATACTCCTCCTCCGCGCCGTGAAAAAACGCGCAGACATGGCGATGTTTGCCTAGCGTCGCATTGGCAAACCGCATCGGTTGGTTGTTCTCTTCGCGAGATTTAGTTTTGGCTTCGGTCGGATTCATGGGGTTTTCCTTTCTTGGCTAATTCATAACGGAACATGACTTGTTCGAAGATTCGATACGAGATGACCGGCTCGGAACTAATTCCGAGATTCGCTGCCCCTTCACCGAACCCTTTCGAAGCGGACTTCATGAGAATCTCGCAGTAATTGATCGAGTTCGCCGCGGTGAAAAGTATAACTACCAGCCGTCACATTGCCACTTTTGTTTTCTCCCTCGAAAGAGGTACTGAAAAACCCCGCCAGTGTTTCGTGGTGAGGAACGGAATTGCGTTTAAAATTTTCGTAATCAATGAAAACCAAACAACATGAAAACAATTTCAGGAGCAGGCTGCGCAAGCTCTTTCGAACACGCGCATCCAGGCACGACCCCATTCTCGTATTCAACATGTCGATCTTTAATTTCACAGACGGATGGAGCCGCACGTTTTCGAAATATGAATACGCGCGTTCCTACGCCTAACAAACAGATGCCAAAGAAGGGGAGCAGACCGCCGGCGATGAACGCCGCGGAGGGATCAATCGTGGTCAACGCGCCAGTTGCCGATGTCTACGAACGCTGGCTGGCGTTTGAGGATTATCCAAAGTTTATCACTGCGATCAAACGCGTGCGAAAATTGGACGCGAACCATTTTTCCGCGTCGCTGGCATTTAACGGAAAGCAATATGAGACGACGCTTGAAATGATGTTGTGTGTTCCGGAGCGGAGACTCGCCTGGCGAACTCTGGCCGACCACCGCGCTCCTGATCATCTCGCCGCGGGCGTTGTTTCTTTCGTGTCGCGTCCCGACCAAAGCACATCCATTACCTTGAAGCTGACCTCAAGCTTCGGCGGCGCCGTCTCAAATCGGGTCGATAAGTATCTCCACAATTTTAAGAGATTAGTTGAAGCGAGATAACAATCATGATCACCGTTCTGCTGCTCTTCGTCTCGAACATCTTCATGATGCTTACTCTCTCTTTCGAGACAGAACGCGCGTTTCATTCGAGGAGCCTGCTCGACGCAACGCTCATCAGGTCTTCATGACAAAACGCCATGCGCTGCCGATGCACCACCATGGCGCGCGCGCGTGGAACTTTATGGTGTTATGCGGGAGGCGATCCCAGCCACCTCTTTCGGGAGAGGGTGAGAGACTGTTTTGGTTGTGCCCGCGTCGCGAGTCCGCGGCGGACGCACCAGGATCGGCAACAGCGTTGAAATCGCCATGACACCTGCGATGACATGAAGGGCGCCGCGATATGAACCGGCTGTTTCGCGCATGTGCGCGATGAGCAGGGGACCAAACGCGCTGGCAAAACCCCAGGCCGTCAACATCAGGCCGTAGATGGGACCGACATTCTTCGGACCAAAATAATCAGCGGCAAACGCTGGCATCGTGCCAAATCCGCCGCCGTAACACATCAACACCACGAACGTAACGATCGTCATCAACGAGGCAGTCACGATGTTGGGGAAGAACCAGAACAACAGAACCTGGGCAACGAACATCACGAAGAATGTTGCGCGCCGCGTGATCAAATCGGAGAGCCACGCCCAAAAGACGCGCCCCACTGCGTTGCCGATACTCGCCAATCCGACCATGCTGGCAGCGACTATCGCGCTTACTTTGGTGAGTTCCTGAAAAAGGGGCGCCTCCTGCGAAATGACCGAAATGCCTGCGCACGTGTTTAGAAAGAGAAGCAGCCAGAGCGCCCACCACTGCCAGGTCTTGAGTGCCTCGCTCAGCGTGAAATCGTGGCTCGCACGGTGCGACGTTTCGGTTGCTGTCGGCGTCCAACCCTTGAGCTTCCAACCGTCGGGTGGATTCTGCATAAAGAATCCGCTAATAAGGGTCACGATTAGATATGCGATCCCGAGATAAGCGAATGTGCTCAAGACACCAACGCTCTGAATGAGTCGCGTAGCCACAGGCGCGGTAATGAGCGCGCCAGCGCCGAAACCGCCAACCGCGATCCCGGTAATGAGTCCTCTGCGGTCCGGAAACCACTTCACTAGCACGGCCACCGGAACGATGTATCCAAGACCGAGACCGATTCCGCCGGTCACGCCGTAAGTTAGATACAACCACCAAAGGTTATGTGAGAAACTGGCGAGAAAAACTCCCAGCCCGTAGAGCGCGCCGCCCGTCAATGCGACGATCCGCGGTCCCTTCCGGTTGAGCCACAGGCCACCGAAGAACGCGGCGAACCCCAGAACAAAAATGCTGATTGTAAACGTCAGCGTTATCTCCGAAATGCTCCATCCGAATTGCTTTGCCAGTGGAACGCGGAAAACGCTCCACGCATAGACCGCCCCGAGCGCGATCTGGAAGAACACTCCCGCGATTGCGATTACCCAGCGATTATTTGTTCGCATAAAGTCCTCCTACGACAGGGGCGTTACCGAAACGCCATTCTTGGGAATCGCATCGAAGGTTGCCTTATCGATGTGCAGGTGCGCCATGACCAGTTCCGGCGGCGTGTGAGCCAGCCACTCCGAGTACGAAAACTCCTGATAGCGATCGGCCTTGAACATCTCCAGGAAGATCAGATCCGTATCGCCTGTGTTCTCGATGTAGTGCAGCAAAGTCTTCTGCACGTACCCGACGTCTCCCTCCTGAAAGTCCATCGTTCGAGCTTTGTTGCCTGTCGCCACCACCGTCATTCGTCCCTTGCCAGTGATATAGTACTGCCATTCGTCCGCGTTCGGGTGCCAGTGCAGTTCCCGCATTCCGCCCGGATGAACGGTGACCATGGCCATCGCCGTGGTTGAGACTTTGAAATTGCTCGAATCAACAATGCGCACGTTGCCCCCTTTCGTCTGCTTCGTCGGCGGTATTTCCATCGTGCGAAAAGCAAAATCTTTCGGTGATTTTCCAAGCGCTCCTGCCGCTGCTTTCTGATCGGCCTCCAGTCCCCCTGGAACATCCGTTTGGAAAATAAACAGCTCTTCCTTGGGCACATTCTTCAACGCCTGTTCGCCAACGCCGAAATTTTTTGACAGCACCTCGGGCGGTAGATGGGCCACCGTGTCGCTCAACAGCACCGTCTCTGACTCCGAAAACTCACCGTCTTCGAACACGAGCATGAATTCGCAGCCGTCGGGATTGAGGCCCTGAATCGAGTGCGGGATCCCGCTTGGGAAAAACCAAAGATCGTTTTTCTTCACATCGGCGACAAAACTCTTGCCGTCCGCGTCAATTGCCGTAATCCGCGCCGTCCCGTAAAGCATGAGGGACCACTCGCCGGCGGTGTGCCAATGCAACTCCCGGCAGCCTCCGGCTGTGAGTCTCATGTTTACGCCCGCCAGGGTCTTGGAGACGGGCAGTTCCCGAACAGTCACCTCGCGTGACCATCCGCCTTCATAAGTGCGCTTGTTCGCAAAAGAGAACGGATACTTGAAGTTTTGGACCAGGCTCTTGGAGTCCGTGGCGGGTGGCCAAATGGAATCCGGGTTCTGGCCATCAAGCGCCGGATTGGCGGGGCCGGGATCACTTTTGCTTCGGTCTGCGCCTACGACTTTTTGCAACGCGGCAAAGCTTCCTATCGCTACCGCGGTTTTTCCGATGAAACTTCGACGAGTGAATTCGCTCATGATTATTTCTCCTGAGGGTTTTGAGTTTGTGTTTTGGGTTTGAAGTTGTTCATGTCATGCGCGCCACACCTGGTACAAGATGCCGATCAGGACCAGCATTAGACCGCTCCAAACAAAGAGGATTTCCTCCTCACGATTGTGTCGGACAACGGGTACATCGTTCTCGACGTTTGGATCGCGATCGAAAAATTGATGTCGCCTGCGGAAGATGAGAACTCCGGCATACAAGAAAACGAGGACGGCAATGCTGAAGGCGACGCGTAAAGCGGGGAGGCCGGCCTGCTCAATCACCGCAACGAACGCGGTCACTTGGTTGGTAACTAGCATGTTCATTTCGATTTTCGAAGCGTAGTCCGAGCCCAGTCATGTCTTTCCTCCCCGATTACGATGATGCGATCGGGCGGGTAAGGTTTGCTGGGGTAGGGCGACCGGAGTACCGCAAACGCGTTCGATGCGAGGATCGATACGAAGATCGCCGCTATCGCAAAGGAACTGCTCGCTTTCATGCGAAAGGGTACTGGTGCGTTCAATCCGTTTCTACGACACGTCCGGGGGATTTTCTGATGCTACCGAAGGACGGATTGCGAGTCCCTCTTCAGGGGGGGTCAACGCAGAGAACGAGAGCCTCGCGATTTTGGCTTCGTCGTTAGTAGCGTTCCGCGGCGAAAACAGATTCCGGATCGGCGCCGGAAACTTTGCCCACCGCAATCCAGCCAACGCGGCTGACCAGCGCGCCGATTAAAAACGAAATCGCTGCGAACGGAACCAGGCCGAAAAACCGGAGGATGAGCGCCAGCGGGCCGTTCAAAACTTCGCCGATGCGAATGAGCCAACCCGAACTGTGTTCGTGTATCGCGCGATCGGCAACGCCGTGTTTATCGACGCTGAGCCAGATCAGGAGCGCCGATTCAACGCCGGCCGCGTAAAAGCCGAGGAAGTTGAGCGCGGGGATTCGGTGGCCAAGCAATTCCAACACTGCCGCGGCCGATCCCAATCCTGCGGTTCCAAAATGGATCGGCAGCAGCACGCGATGCAAAAACCACGCGGGAATCGCGGTCGCCCCAATCAGCACGCCCGTGTAAGTCGCGAGTAAAGTGCCGAAGATCGCTGAGCCAAAAATGAAGGCGCCGGCCGCGAGGCGCAGGAGTTGATCGAGGCTGCCCGCGAAAATGTGATGAGCGTGCAGTTCGAGCGCAATCAAACCCGGAACTGCGCACGCGCCGAACAAACTGAGAATCCAGGCGCCCATCGACATGGCTGAGCGATGTTTGAACACGCGCAGCATGTTGAGGAAGAGCTGGGGCCGGCCGAGATCCATGATCAGCAAAATCGGCGAGAGGATCGCCCCAGCGACGGCCGCCAGCCACATGGCCGCGCGCGCAAGATCGACATGGTGAAAGATAACGGCGCCGCTTGCGATCACCGCTGACATCCCGGCGATTCCGCCCATGAAAAAGTAGAGCGGAACTTGCCAGGTCCACACCGGCGGTTTGACCACGGGCTGACCGTAGTAACCGGGTTTGCGCGGAATCGGGCCACCGGCAACGTCGACGCCTTTGCCCGGAACAACGCCCTCTTTCCAAGCTTGCTCGCGCAGTTCTTCGAGTCGCTTTTCGGATGGCGAATCAGTCGTCATGAAAAAAATGCGAAGGCCAATAGCGTCGCGATGATGGATGCGATCGCTGTCGCGAACGCCGAGGTCCATGCGGACTTCAGGTAAATGGTTGGAACCTGCGGCTTCGGTGGAAGCCCGTAGGCTTCGGGTTCACCGAGAATCAAAAAGAACGCGTGAATGCCCCGCACGGAAGTTTCCGTCGGATCGTAAAGTTGCGCGTCAGTGTAACCACTTTGTTGTAATTGCTGCACGCGCTCCGCTCCGCGTGCGCGAAGATCATCGAGCCGGCCAAACACGATCGAATCGGTCGGACAAACTTTTGCGCAGGCCGGAACGAGTCCGCTCTTTTGTCGATCGTAACAAAACGTGCACTTGAACGCGCCGCCGGCATCGGGAAGCGGCTCCGGTCGGCGATCGATCACGCCGAACGGACACGACACCACGCAGTAACCGCAACCATTACAAACGTCGTTCTGCACCAGCACCGAACCAACTTCAGTGCGCACGATCGACCCGGTCGGACATGCCTCAAGACAACCGGCTTCTTCGCAGTGCTTGCAGACATCGGACAAGAAAACCCAACGGAACGGATCTTGGTCCAGTGACATCGGACCGGCAATTTGATTTCCTTTCGCGCGGTCCTGTTCCAGAAACATTACGTGTCGCCACGTCGATGCGCCAAGGTGGCCGGTGTTATCGTAAGAATTCCCCGACCATGTGAACCCGTCGTCCGGCACCTGATTCCATTCTTTACACGCGACCTCGCAAGCTTTGCAGCCGATGCAAACGCTCGGATCGGTGAAGAAACCAACCTCGATGCGATCTTGCACGTAGGAGTGCTTCCGCTGATTCGTGCTCTGGATTCCTTCGCCAATCATACGTTCACGCGCGGTTCAGCGGATTGGGTAGCGCACGCGTCTCGCCATCGCGGACTTTTCTTCTACCACACGTGCATGGGAAAAGACTGTTTCGGCGAGACGCCGAAACCAGCACGCGAGACGCGTGCGCTACCCGGAAAAATTCGCCGATCATCGATTGTCGATCTTTCCTTCCAAGCCGTGACCACCACCGGCTCTGCCGCAAGGCGCACCTGGCGGCGGTTGTTCCGGATGCAAATTGGGTGGGCCACCCTTCGGCACGTATTTGTTGAGCCAATCTTCGAAGGCAGGACCGCGCGGCAACCGGCCAGGCACAATGTTGCAGGTGAAGGCCTTCGCTTCCATGATCGTGACGTTCGGCTCGCCCGAAATCGGAACTAAATCGTTCGTGGCGCCGCCCTTCACCGGTCCGGCCGAACCGAAATGAAACGGCATCGCGATTTGGTGCACGGTTTTCCCGTTGAGATGCAGTGGCCGGATACGGCGGCTGACGAGTGCGCGCGCTTCGATTGCTCCGCGTAAACTCACGATCGAAATGTGGTCGCCGTTGCAGATCTTTAGCTCGACGGCAAGCTCGGGGGACATTTCGGCGAACAGCTCCGGTTGCAACTCCGCGAGATGACTGAGAAAGCGCGACATGCCGCCGGCGGTATGGTGCTCGGTCAGCCGGTAGGTTGTAAGAACAAAAGGAAATCGTGGGTCACCCGGGGGCGCGAACCGATTTTCCTGGCGGGTAAACCAATGTACGGCAGGGTTCGTGTCGCGCGAGTAAAGCGCGTTGTGTACGGGCGACTCGAGCGGTTCGTAATGTGTAGGCATCGGTCCATCTTGCAAACCGCTCGCGACATAAAGCCAGCCGAGGCCGTCTTCATGCAAAATGAAGGCAGCGTCGCCGCGAATTGCATCGAGGCCGCTCTCGTTTCCGGTTGGTCGAAACTCTGGCGATTTCTCCACCGGAAAATCGGGGTTATCAACGCCCGTCCATTTGCTCTGCACCTGGTCCCACCAGATCAGTTTTTTGCGATCGCTCCACGGCTCGCCGGTCGGCGTGGCGCTCGCCCTATTATATATGATGCGCCGGTCACCCGGCCAGGCGAAGCCCCAACCGTGGCCAAGATAATCTTTTGAATTACGTGAGTTCGCCTTGTTAACCTTATCTGCACCGAGGACGCCTGAGTAAATCCAGCAGCCGCTTGCCGTCGAACCGTCGGACTTCAGTCGTGGATAGCCGTCAATTTGGGGACCGTGATGCGGATTGCCTTCGCGATCAACACCGAACACGACTCCGTCTGCATTAGGTTGAGGAGCGGTGTACCAGCCGTTGATCTCTGCCAATACGGCTTCCATGTGGGGTTCAGCGTGCTCATCTTCCGGATACCACCAGTCGAGCGCGCGCAATGGCTCATCGAGCGGGTCGTCCGATCCCTTCGCCTTGGCAATGAGACGCAAAGCGAGTTGATGCATGAACCAGCCTTCAGATCTCGCGTCACCCGGCGGGTTGACCGCCTTCTCTCGCCACTGCAACAGACGCTGCGTGTTGGTGAACGCGCCTTCCTTTTCGGCGTGACCAGCCGCCGGAAAAAAGAAAACTTCCGTGTCGATTTCTTCCGTCTTTAATTCGCCGTGCTCAATCTCGGGCGAATCACGCCAGAACGTCGCCGCTTCGATTTCGACCATCTCGCGAACGACCAGCCATTTCAATTTCGAGAGCGACGTTCGCTGGAATCTCGAGTTCGCCGCAGCAACTGCTGGATTCTGGCCCATCATGAACATGCCTTCCATTTTTCCGTCGGCCATGTCGTAGAGGTATTCGAAGAAGGAATGGTTGCTGGTGATCTTCGGGACCCAGTTGTAGCCAAAATCGTTTTCGGCCGTTGCGTTCTTGCCGTAGTACGCCTTGAGCAAGCTGATGAAGTACGCCGGAAGATTATGCCAGAGACCAGTTGGCTTCGTGTGACGGGTCAGGTAATCGCGCAGCGTCGCTTCGCTGCCATCGCCACGCGGCATTGGCAGATAACCGGGCAAAGTATCGTAGAGCGTCGGAATGTCGGTCGAACCTTGAATTGATGCGTGACCACGCAGCGCAAGAATGCCGCCACCCGGGCGACCGATATTGCCGAGCAAAAGTTGCAGGATCGACGCGGTGCGAATGATCTGAACGCCTTTTGAATGTTGCGTCCAACCGAGTGCATAACAGATTGCGGCGGTTTTTTCGGGACCTGATGCAGCAACCAGCGCGTCCGCAACTTTGTGAAAAAGCGCCGGCGAAATGCCGCAAATTTTCTCTACCATCTCTGGGGTGTAACGAGCGAAGTGGCGGCGCAGCGTTTGGAAAACGCAGCGCGGATGTTGCAAGGTCAGATCGCGCTCGGGGAAACTAAGGCCGCCATCGCCTTTGTAGAGCCAGGTCTTCCTGTCGTAGCCGCATTGCTCCCCGCTCCAGCCGGAGAAAAAGCCGGTCGCACCTTCTTCCGCGTCGCGAAAATCTTCGCGCAGAATGCAGGAGGCATTCGTGAAGTGCACGACGTAATCGCGGAAGAAAAGATTATTCTCGATAATGTGCCTGACGAGGCCGCCGAGCAATGCGATGTCGCCGCCGGCCCGGATCGGCACCCAAATATCGGCAAGCGCGCTGGTGCGCGAAAATCTTGGATCGACATGAATGATAGTCGCGCCGCGCTCCTTTGATTTCATGACCCAGCGAAAACCGACCGGGTGCGCTTCGGCCATGGACGAGCCTTCGATCAAAATGCAATCGGCGTTAGCGAGATCTTGTTGCGCAGTCGTAGCTCCGCCCCGGCCGAAAGAGGTGCCCAGACCGGGCACCGTACTGCTATGTCATATCCGCGCCTGGTTGGATATGCACACCATCCCCAGGCCGAGAGTGAAAAGTTTTCGGATGAGAAAATTTTCTTCGTTATCGAGTGTGGCACCGCCGAGATGACAAATCGCGGTCGTGTGATTAATGGTCGCGCCGTCTTTTTTGTGCACGAACGTCCGCTTGCGCGACTCCCAGACGCGATCCGCCACCATCTCCATCGCGCGGTCTAGCGAAATTTCCGTCCATTCTTTCGCGCGCGCCGCGCGATATTTCATTTTCGTTTCGCGCCGATCGTGCGTGAGCAGCTGATATGACGCTGCGCCTTTCGGGCAAAGATTACCCTGGCTGATCGGACTCTCCGGGTCGCCTTCGATCGAAATCAGTTTGCCGTTCTTGTGATAAATGAGCTGACCGCAACCGACTCCGCAGTAAGGGCAAATCGATCGCGCCACTTGCGCGCCGTCGATCCGTGCGTGCATCGCGCGCGTTTTGTCCGACATCGCTTCCA
>WNFZ01012262.1_pt1 | contig 10241 bp, 11 predicted proteins | sample 5400081 | NCBI WGS metagenome assembly WNFZ01 (sample SAMN13153365, study PRJNA577476) | soil metagenome | isolation source: 80 cm soil or saprolite under grassland replicate 1 | place: USA:California | collected 2016-06-15
AGTTCCAGATCCGCATCCCGCCGAGCCTGGCGACACCACGTCGATCGGACACGAGCCAGCCGGGGTCTCTGTCGCAAACACGTTGACACCCGGACGCGCCCGGTTTGAAATGGGAGCGTGAACGACGTCTGGATCGCCGGAGCGGGGATGACGCGCTTCGGGAAGCGCGACGAGAGCCTTCCCGATCTCATGACCGAAGCCGCGCTGGCGGCCCTGGCCGATGCCGCCATCGAGCGCCCCGACACCCTCATCGTCGCGGCCATGAACCCCGAGGAGTTCACGGGAGAGGGTAATTACGGCTCGCTGATCGGCACGCATCTCGGGCTGTCCCAGGTGCCCGCCCTCCGCGTGGAGACTGCCACCTCCTCCGGCATGGCGGCGGTGTACACGGCCTTCGCCATCCTCGCCGCCGGGATCCATCGCTCCGCCCTCGTGGTGGGCGGCGAGAAGATGACCCATCTGCCCACGCCCCGCGTCTCGGAGATCATCGGGCGCTCCATCGACCCTCACGAGCGGAGCTACGGCTCGACCATGCCGGCCCTGGCCGGGCTCATCACGCGCGCGGCCATGCACCGCCGCGGCTTCGCGCTCAAGGAGATCTCCCTGGTGGCGGTGAAGAACCACGCGCACGGTGTCCGCAACCCCTATGCGCACTTCCGGGAGCCGGTCACGCTCGAGGCCGTGATGGAGAGCCGCCTGGTCGCTGACCCGCTGAGGCTCTTCCACTGCTGCCCCATCTCCGACGGCGCCGCCGCCCTCGTGCTGACCACCGAGCCGGGGGCGGTCCGCATCGCGGGCATCGGGCAGGGGATGGACTCGATCGCCGTCCGCTACCGGTGGGACCTGACCTCGTTCCGCGCCACCCAGGTGGCCGCGGAGGCCGCCTATCGCATGGCCGGCTTCGGGCCCGAGCGGGTGGACGTGGCCGAGCTCCACGACGCCTTCGCGCCCTTCGAGCTGATCTCGCTGGAGGACACCGGGCTCGTGCCGGCCGGGAAGGGCGGGCGCGCCACGGTCGACGGCGAGACGACGGTGGGGGGGCGGCTGCCCGTGAATCCGTCCGGCGGGCTGAAGGCGCGCGGCCACCCGCTGGCGGCCACGGGCGTCGCCCAGCTCGTCGAGCTGGTGTGGCAGCTGCGCGGTCTGGCGGAGGGACGGCAAGTCGAAGCGCGCGTCGGCCTCGCCCAGTCCATCGGGGGCCTCGCCACCAACAACTGGGTGACCCTCCTCGAAGCGAGACGGTGATGCAGGACGTGCTGGGGGCTTCCCGCTGTCCCCGCTGCCGGAGAGTCGTGGCGCCTCCCGCGCGCATGTGCCCCGACCATCCCGTCGCCATGGAGCCTCATCTCGTGCCGGCCGTGGGGGAAGTCGTCTCGTTCACCACGCTCCACTCTCCACCCGAGGGATTCCGCTCACCGCTGCACATCGCCATCGTGGAGCTGCAAGGGGGGGCCCGCCTGTTCTGTCACGGCGAGGAGACCCGCGGCGTGAAGATCGGATCGCGCGTGTCGGTCGAGGATGTGAACTCGATCTTCTACTTCTCTCACATGGGGTTCGCCGACCGGGCACGTCTCTTCTGGCGGCGGGCGGGATACCGCGGCGAGAAGGTGGCCGCCATCGGCAAGAGCTTCGTGAAGGGCTTGTGGAAGGGGAGATCACATGGCGAGCGCTAAGCGCAAGTCCGTCGCTCCTGGGCGCTCGCGCGCCCCCCTCGCCGGCGTGCGCGTCATCGACTTCACGCGGATCCTGGCCGGCCCGTTCGGCTCCATGTTCCTCGGCGACATGGGGGCGGAGGTGATCAAGGTCGAGGAGCCGGCCAAGGGCGACGACACGCGCGGCTGGCCGCCGTTCGTCGGCGGCGAGGCGACCTACTTCCTGTCGGTGAACAGGAACAAGAAGAGCCTCACCCTCAACCTGAAGGCTCCCGAGGGGCAGGCCATCCTCCGGAAGCTCATCGCCAGGGCGGACGTGGTGCTGGAAAACTTCCGCCCCGGCACCATGGAGCGCCTGGGGTTCGGCTACGAGAGGCTGCGCGCGGTCAATCGGCGGCTCGTCTACTGCTCGATCTCGGGGTTCGGCGAGAGCGGCCCCGAGGCGAGCCGTCCCGGGTACGACCTCATCGTCCAGGGCGAGTCGGGGATCATGGACCTCACCGGCTTTCCCGACGGGCCGCCGGTCAAGGTCGGCAACTCGATCGCCGACCTCGTGGCGGGAATGGCGGCTGCCCAGGGCATCACCCTCGCTCTTCTCGCCCGCGGGCGGACCGGCCGCGGCCAGAAGGTCGAGATCGGCATGCTCGACGTCATGGCCTCGCTCCTGACCTACCAGGCGGGGCTCTACTGGAACGGAGGCGGCCGGCCCAGCCGTCGCGGCAACCAGCACCCGTCCATCGTTCCCTACGAGGTGTTCCGGGCGCGCGACGCCTATCTCACGCTCGGCGTCGCCAACAGCTCGCTCTGGGAGAAGACCTGCCGCGCGCTCGGCCGCGAGGACCTGGCGCGCGACCCGCGCTTCGACAGCGAGACCAACCGGGTGACGAACCGCGACGCGCTCATCGCGATCCTCAACGACCTGCTCGCAGCCCGGCCGGCCGATGAGTGGCTGGCGCGCCTGGAGCAAGCCGGCGTTCCCGCCGGCAGGATCAGGACGGTGGCGGAGGTGTGCGAGAGCCCGCACCTCAAGGCGCGCGGCATGGTGGTCAAGCTGCGCCACCCCAAGGCCGGCGCCATCACCGTGATGGGCGTCCCCGTCCGGCTCTGGCAGACGCCCGGCGCCGCCACCGCCCCGCCGCCGCTCCTGGGCCAGCACACCGAGGAGATCCTCACGCGCCTCCTGCGCATTCCCAAGGCCACGGTGCAACGCCTTCGCGCGGCGGGGGTGGTTTAGGCGAGCCTTCCTCCCATTCCGCGGCATCCCGGATTGCGGCATAATCGTCATACTGAGGGTATGACTGTGTGGGAGGATGATATGGCGTCCAAGGTGAAGGTCACGGTGAGCGTGGACGAGGCCCTCATCCGTGAGATAGGAAGAGCCAGCCGGAAGACGCGACGGCCGAGAAGCCAGCTAGTGGAGGAGGCGTTGCGGCTCTGGCGGCGGACCCAGCTCGAGCGCGCCCTGAAGGAAGGCTATGAAGCGATGGCGACGGAGGATCGAGCCACCGCCGAGCGCCGATTGAAAGCGGGGTGGGAGGCGATCAGGTGACCGCACCCTCGCCACGTCGGGGCGAGGTCTGGATGGTGAACTTCTCTCCGGGTCGCGGGAGCGAGCAACGAGGGAATCGTCCCGCGCTGATCATATAGAATGACGTAGGAAACCGCTACGCAGCCACGACGATCGTCGCGGCGATCAGCTCACTCCTGCGCCAGCAGACCGAGGAGATCCTCACGCGTCTCTTGCGTATCCCGAAGGTGGAGAAGCTGCGCGCGGCGGGCGCGGTCTGATCGAGCCAACGGGGAAAATCACAGCGGCAAGGCCGCTCAGCCGGCCATCAAGAACGGTCCCTTCCGCACGGTGGCCTCTATTGCGGGCTCCGGCAAAAGCCGCGAGGCGCGCATCAGCGCGACCCAAAGTACGGTGCCAACCAGAAACGATGCCAGTGGCCCAGCTATGCATATCACCACACCAAGGACCATGAAGAAGAGGCGGCTAGTAATGAGCTCAAGCGCCGGCAAGCTAATGAACTGGGCGAACCACTCGAGCGACGCCGGGAGGGCAACACCAGCGAGAAGCCAGGGGCTCAGGCCGAGAGCGAGCCAGGTTGATTCAGCGATGAGCCGGCGTGACGAGGGGCAAGCGGATGCCGCTTCAAGCAGGTCTTGCAGCTGGGCCGCAGCGACTCGCGGAAACCCGAAAAACCACAGCCAGGATCGAAGAGTTGGCACTGAACTGTATCTTAGCACTCCTTCGTCTACGCGCTCGTCGACGCGGCGGTGTGTCTGGTCCGTGACGTCGGGCCGCCGATCTCCAGGAGCGATCAGGGCAGACTGCGCGCTACGAGCCAGACACCGAGCGCGGCGAGGAAGACGAGTACGGCGCGGTTGAACGTGCGGGGCTCGAGGCGGTCCTGCACCTTGAGGCCCAGCGCAAACGCCGCGAGGGCGACCAGCGTCAGGGCGAGCGAGGGGCCGACCAGCGACCATGACAGGAGCCCGTAGTAGGCGACGGCGGCGAGCTGGATGATCTTGTACACGACGAAGGTGAAGGCTACCGACGAGACGAAGTCGTGCTTGGCCAGCCGGAGCGCATGGAAGTACATCACGAGCGGCGTCCCCGGCACGTTGGTGATCCCGCCCACGATCCCGGCCAGCAGTCCGGCCACCGGTGACAGCCAGGGCTCCCAGCGAGGCGGCACCCGCGGCGTGGCGCCGATCACGTTGAGCCCCACGAAGGCGACGACGAAGGCGCCCAGGATCAATGCGGCCGTGCGGGGTGACAGGGCCACCAGCAGGCGCGTGCCGACCACGGTTCCGACGGCGCCGAACACCACGAGCACGGCGAAGCGCCGCACCGTATCCAGGGGCGCGCCGCGGCGGGCAAACTGGAGACCGTCCATGACGACGTTGGGCAGGATCAGGACGGCCACCGCAGCCTTGACGTCCATCACGAGGCTCAGGAGCGGCGTGCCGAGGGTCGGGAAACCGAAGCCGATCGCGCCCTTGATGAAGGCCGCCAGCAGGACGGCGCCCGCCGCCAGGAGAGCAGTCACGCCCAGAGCATAACTTGACACCCCGGCGCCGGGGGCGGGATGATAGCGTCCATGTCGCGCGAGATCAAGATCTACGACACGACGCTCCGGGACGGCACCCAGGGAGAGGGCGTCGCCTTCTCCATGGAGGACAAGGTCCGCATCGCCCAGCGACTCGATGCTCTCGGCGTCCATTACATCGAGGGCGGGTGGCCGGGCTCGAACCCCAAGGACCTGCGCTTCTTCAAGCGGGTCCAGGACGCCGTGTTCAAGACCGCCAGGATCACGGCCTTCGGCGCCACGCGGCGGCCGGGCGTGCGGCCGCAGGAAGACGCGAACCTCCAGGCGCTGGTGGAGGCGGGCCCGCCGGTGGTCACCATCTTCGGCAAGTCCTGGGACTTCCACGTCACCTCGGCGATCGGCACCACGCTCGAAGAAAACCTGGCCATGATCGGCGACTCCGTGGCCTACCTCCTCAAGCACTTCGAGGAGGTGATCTACGATGCCGAGCACTTCTTCGACGGCTTCAAGCGGAATCCCGACTACGCGCTCCGCACGCTGCTGGCGGCGGAGGCGGCCGGCGCCTATTGCCTCGTGCTCTGCGACACCAATGGCGGGAGCCTCCCCCATGAGATCGGCGGCATCATCCGCGAGGTCAGGCGGGTCGTGAAGCCCGGCACGCCGCTCGGCATCCACGCGCACAACGACGTCGAGTGCGGGGTGGCCAACTCGCTGGCGGCGGTCGGCGAGGGCGTGAACCACGTGCAGGGCACCATCAACGGCTACGGCGAGCGCTGCGGCAACGCCAACCTCGTCTCCATCATCCCCAACGTGATGGCCAAGATGGGGCTCGAGTGCCTCCCCCGGCGGAACCTGCGCGAGCTGCGCGACGTGTCGCGCTTCGTCTCCGAGCTGGCGAACCGCAAGCCCTGGCCGTCCCAGCCCTACGTCGGCGACTCCGCCTTCGCCCACAAGGGGGGCATCCACGTCTCCGCCGTGCTCAAGCACCCCGAGACCTACGAGCACATGGACCCCGAGCTGGTGGGCAATCACCGCCGGGTGCTGGTGTCGGAGCTGGCCGGGCAATCCAATATCCTCTGGAAGGCGCGGGAATACGGGATCGACCTCGACAAGAACACGCCCGACGCCAGGCGCATCCTCGAGATGCTCAAGCGACTCGAGGATGAAGGCTTCCAGTTCGAGGGCGCGGAGGCGTCCTTCGAGCTCCTGATGGAGCGGGCGCTCGGCAACCACCGGTCGTACTTCGACCTCGACGGCTACCGCGTCATCGTCGAGGAGGACAACAGGGACGAGGAGCCGGTGGCGGAGGCGACCGTTCGCCTCAAGGTCAAGTCCATCCCCGAGCACACGGCCGCCTCCGGGAACGGTCCCGTCAACGCGCTGGATCACGCGCTCAGGAAGGCGCTCGAGGACTTCTACCCGAACCTCAAGGAGATGTCGCTCCTCGACTACAAGGTGCGCATCCTCGACGAGTCCAAGGGCACCGGCGCCAAGACGCGCGTGCTGATCACGTCCGGGGACGGTGACGAGACGTGGGGCACGGTGGGAGTCGCCGACAACATCATCGAGGCCTCCTGGCAGGCCCTGGTGGACTCCATCGAGTACAAGCTGCGCCGCGACGAGAGGAAGGGGCGGCGCTAGACTAGTCATGTGATTCCCGCCAAGCTGGTCGAGGACACCGCGCGCGAGCTGATGGCGCGCGCCGCCATCGACATCCCGCCCGATTATCGCGAGGGGGTCCGCCTCGCCCGCGACCGCGAGCGGAGCCGGCTCCCCCGCTTCGTCCTCACCGAGATGCTCCGCAACTGGGACGTCGCCACCGCCGAGCGGCGGCCGATGTGCGCCGACACCGGGCTGCCCCGCTACTATGTACGGGTTGGCAACGAGGCCGCCGTCGAGGGCGGTCTGGTCGCGCTCGAGCGCGCGCTGCGCAAGGCGACGGCGGATGCCACGGTGTCCATCCCGCTCCGACCCAACCGGGTCCACCCCCTCACGCGCGAGGATCCGAACACCAATGTCGGCCTCCACGCGCCCGAGGTCGCCTACGCCGTCGAGCCGGACGCCGACTGGATCGACGTGACGACCGTCCACAAGGGCGGCCTGTTCGGCAGCGATTTCCGCATGCTGTTTCCCGGCGACGGAATCCCGGGGATCAAGCGCTTCTTCGTGGACACGTTGATCGAGTCCGGCAAGCGGGGGCTCGCCTGCCAGCCGGCCATCGTGGGTGTGGGCATCGGGGGATCCAAGGACACCTGCGTGCGGCTCGGCAAGGAAGCCGCCTGCCTCCGCGTCGTCGGGAGCCGCAATCCGGATCCGGCGGCGGCCGCGCTGGAGGACGAGCTGACGGCGCTCGGGAACTACATCGGGATCGGGGCCATGGGCTTCGCGGGGACCTCCATGGTGGTCGCGACGCACGTCGAGCTGGCTTACACCCACACGGGCGGGATGCCGGTGGGCATCCACCAGTTCTGTCTCTCCTCTCGGCGGGCCACGGCCCGGCTCCACGCCGATGGCCGCGTCGAGTTCCGCGACGATCCCCGGTGGCCTGACGGAACTCTCCAACGTCAACTTCCACTGCTCGCCGGCGGCCACCGTGCGCCCCGACGGCAGCTATGACGTCCAGGCCGTCACGGCCACGGCGAGCTTTCGGTTCGGCAAGTCCATGGCGCGCTGGTTCGAGCGCTCCCGGGCCAGGGTGATCGTCGGCAAAGCGGGGTTGACCGAGCTCGCCTACCGCGAGTGGTTCGTCCCCCATGGCGCCGTCTACCTGACGACGGTGGGCTACGGCATGGGCGCCGCGTACGGCCACTGCATCAAGCGGGTGCGCGACGTCTTCTGGCTGAAGGAGCTCGGCATCGCCCAGGCCCTCTGGGTGCTCGAGGTCGAGCGGATCGGCCCGTTCCTGGTGGAGGGGGACGCGCAGGGGCGGAGCCTCTTCGCGCTGGCCAATCGCGAGATCGACGCCCGCCTGGACGAGGTCTACAGGAACCTGCCGCCCCCGGCGCTCTCGCGCTTCGGCGAGGTGCTGTCCAGAACGGACGAGGTCATCTGATCTCAAAGGCAGGGTGATCAGCCCATGCCCCGGGGCGGGATGCGCTTGTAGAAGACCAGCTCGCGCGGCCCCTGGGGGAGGTTGTCGATGTGACCGCTGGGCGCGAAGCCGAGCGCCGCGTGCATGCGGATCGAGACGGCGTTGGTCTCCTCGGTGGAGGAGAAGAGGCGCGGGGTGGGGGAGACCGCCTCGACCGCCTTGAAGAACTCGCGCGCGATGCCACGCCGCCGGAAGTCCTCCCGCACGACCACGAGCGACACGAGGGTGCACTGGAACCAGTCGGTGCGGTACGCGAGTAACCCGACGATGTCCTGCTCCGCCTCGGCCACGATCAGGTGATGGCGCTCCAGGTGGGACTTGATGAACGCCCCCGCCCGCTCCTCGCCGATGACGAGGGCGGCCAGCTCGGCGCAGGGCATGGCATCGGCGAGACGCGGCAATCGGATCTCGATCATCGGGGGCTCCGGCAGCGACGGCGACCGTCGGTGTTGTTATTATACGCGCATGCCGACCCTCGATGTGAACGGCCAGAGCGTGCACTACGTCCAGACCGGCGGCGGCGCGCCCGTCCTCGTCCTGGTCCACGGCGCGGGCGGCGACCACACCACGTGGATCCGCCAGCTCGAAGGGCTCGCTGACTCGGCGACCGTCGTCGCCCTCGACCTGCCAGGGCACGGCGCCTCCTCCGGCGACGGCTGCCGCGCCGTCGCCGACTACGCGGCGGCGCTCCGGGGATTCCTCGCCCGGCTGGGGCGCGGCCCCGTCGTGCTCGGCGGCCACTCCATGGGCGGCGCCATCACGCAGACGGTGGCGCTCGACGCGCCCGAGTTGCTCCAGAGCCTCGTCCTGGTCGGCACCGGAGCGCGGCTCCGGGTATTCCCGAAGCTGTTCGAGCTGATGGAGAAGGACTACGCCGAGGGCGTCGCCTTCGTGACCGGGTACGCGTGGAGCCGCTCCTCGCCGGAGGCGCTCAGGGCGGGCGGCCGGAGGACCATGAGCGCGACGCGCCCGGCCGTGACCATCGGGGACTTCACCGCATGCGACGGCTTCGACGTGATGGACCGCATCGGCCAGGTCCGGCTGCCCACCCTGGTCATCGTTGGAGAGGATGATGAGCTGACGCCACCCAAGTACGCGGAGTTCTTGGCCCAAGCCATTCCGGGGGCGCGGCTCGCCCGGATCCCGCGCGCGGGCCACTACGTGTCACTGGAGCAGCCCGACGAGGTCAATCAAGCGATCCGGAGCTTCCTGACCGGCTTCCGGTGAAACGGCCCGGAGGCCGTCGAGACCCTTGCGACTCAGTACGTCCCGGGCCGGATCTCCCTGTACACCGCCTTCAGCTTCTCCGCGGTGAAGTCCGGCGACTGGCAGACCGAGATGATCCGTCGCTCGTCGGCCTCGACCTTCGCGATGGCCTCGGGGATCTGGGCCGCGGTCTCGTGGGGAATGGTCAGCACGCCGTGCTGGTCGCCATGGATCAGGTCGCCCGGCTTGACCCAGACGCCGCCCACCTTGACGGGGATGCCGAAGTCCACCATGTGGACATTCGCGTGGGAGACGGAGACGTGGGCGGCGCAGAACTGGAATCCGAGGGCGCGCACCTCGTCCAGGTCCCTCACCGACCCGTCGGTCACGACACCCACGCAGCCGAGGGCGCGGTGGATGTTGGCCTGCACCTCGCCCCACTGGGCGCCCTGGCCGCGGGGATCGTCGAGGTCGTGGACCACGACGACGCGCGGAGCCGGGATGGTCTGGATGAAGTCCCACCAGCCGAAGACGCTGGCGCGGTGGCCCTCGATGGGGCCGCGCTCCGCGCGGATCAGGGCGGTGACGGCATAGCCCACCATCGGCCCCATCTCGGCGAAGAGAGCTCTGATGTCCGAGGAGAGATTCCCCTCTTCCCTCGGCCGGACCTTGAAGGTCTCGATGGCATTGGCGACGCTGGGGCTGGTGATCTTCCTGAGCGCCTCGATCTGCGGAGTCGTGAGTGGCACCGGTGTCTCCTCCCTCTCGGGGTCAGGCTTTGACTTCGTGACGATCCGCGCCCATGGCGTCGAGCGCTCGATCCGGCGCGAGGGTCATGGGCAGAGGCAGAATGTCTAGAAGTCAAAGCCTGACCCCTAGATCGTCCCCTTGCGCTTCTCGATGACCAGGCGCTTGAGCTCGGCCACGGCGGCCTCCACGCTCCGGAGGTTCGGGTTGACCTTGAGCGCCCGCTGGAAGTAGTCGAGGGCCAGATCATGCTTGTCGAGCGCGAGGTAGATCTGCCCGTAGCCGGCGAGCGCGCCCCAGTGCTGCGGGTTGCGCTTGATCACCTCGTCGCAGTCCCGGAGCGACTTGTCGTACTCGCCCGTGAGGTAGTAGATCGTCGCGCGCTTGTTCCAGCCCTCGGCGAACTCCGGTTTCTTCTCGATGATCGAGGTGAACGTCTGGATGGCGGCGGGCGCGGCGCCCTCCCTCATCTGCTCCACGCCGAGCCGAAAC
>WNFZ01006884.1_pt1 | contig 10238 bp, 9 predicted proteins | sample 5400081 | NCBI WGS metagenome assembly WNFZ01 (sample SAMN13153365, study PRJNA577476) | soil metagenome | isolation source: 80 cm soil or saprolite under grassland replicate 1 | place: USA:California | collected 2016-06-15
CGGCGGTTCCTGGGCAGCGGCTCGCGCCGCAAGCTGCGCTACGCACGGCTGCTCGTCGAGGCGGCAGTTGGCCGGGATACCTTGCCTCGGCCGCTCGACGCGCTGCTCACCGCCGTTTGACCCACCGAAGGTCAAGCCCCCGACCGTCGGCACGAAAGGCAGCCCATTGCGCAGTCCACTCATGCCGGGCCCCGCCGACCGGGAACGCACATGATCTGCCGCAGCATCTGCGGATCCGGCTGGTCGTCATCGCTGCCCTCGGCAACAGTCATCGCGGCCGGGTCGAAACGTAGGTTCAGATGCGCGTCATCCATGGCCGCTCGTAGGTCAGCACCGACCAGCTCAGCGAACAACTTGGGATCGGTGACGTCGTAACGCCCAGTCTGCAAAGCCGCGCATCCAGCCGGTCCACCATGACTGGCACCATTTCCAGCAAAACATAGCGTTGGTCAAGCACTTTCGAGATCGCCGCGATGGTTACGGCACGGTCGGATGGTCCAAACGCCTCAGCAGACATCGCGCCAGCATCGCCCCGTCGCTGTGGAACGTCGGCTGGATCGGCGTCAGGGTCCACGAGACGACCGAACAGGTCATCGCTGTCGCCGCGGAAGCCGTGCAGCACTTCGACGAACTCGCCGCGAACGAACCCGGGCGCCCAGCTGCTGTAGTCAAGATCAGGGTGCACGGATCTGCCGCGGGGAGGGCGGTTACGCTTGCCCGATGTCGCCGCGGGCCGGGTTCGTTTCCTTACCCGCGCCCGCTGGAGCGAGCTGTGGGGTCGGCGCGGCGTAGCCGCTGGACGAGTCGTTCCAGCGCCGTTACCTCGTTGCGTAGGGCCGAGCGGCCTTGGGCGGTGATGCGCAGCCAGGTGCGTGGCCGGCGACCTTCGTGTCCCTTGCGTACCTGGAGCAGCCCGGCCTCTTCGAGTACGCGCAGGTGCCGGCTCAGGTTGCCGTCGGTGAGATCGAGCTCCTCGCGTAGCACGGCGAAGGTGCACTCGGTCGTCTCGCTCAACACCGCGAGGATGCCCAACCGGACCCGTTGGTGCACGGTCTCGTCAAGGGCGAGCGATGGGTGCGCCTGCTCGTTTATCGCATGCCTCCGCGTACCCGCCAGGCCCGCACGGCCGCGAAGGCCAGCAGCGGCAGCGCTATCGCGACGAGCAACGGCCCGGGCAGGGTGTGGTACCGCCAGTTGGCGTCCAGGGACGGCCCACCGTGGAACACGCTGGTCACGCCGAAGGTGCAGTGGAACCATGCGATCAACGCGACCCAGCCGCCGGCGAGCACCAGTGCGCGGCTGCCTTCGACAAGGCCGAGGACGGCGATCGCGATGCCGATTGGCAGCAGCGGTGTCAGTAGGCCGTTGCGCAGGATCGTGCCGGCCGGTGGCGGTGTGGACGTCAGGGTGCCCAGCGGTACGTCCTGTGACAGCTCGACCGGGACGGCGGCGATGATCGCCAGGGCTGCTAGGGCGCCGAGCCCGGCGCCGACGGACCACTGCCAGGCCACCCGGTGGCCGACCCGGCGGGCCCGTCGCCGGTACCAGGCTGCGATGAGCGCGAAGGCCACGGGCGTGCCGACCAACCACAGCAGGTACGAGGCGATCGGACTGCGCTGCTCGGCCGGCAGCCCCGCCCAGTAGGGCACCGTGACCGTCGCTTCGTGCAGCTCCCGGAACGGGGAGCGGTAGAGGGCGATGCTCGTCAGCAGGAGCAGGGCCAGGACCGCCACCGGGAACCACACCCCGCCGTGTGCTCTGCTCCTCGTCCGGTCGCGCAGCCGGCGTACCTCGGTCAGCTCCTGTTCGGCCGTTGCCATGCCGCACCCCTCTCCCGCACTTAGCCTTTGTAACGCAAACTACTTGGCGTTGTAAAGAGGAACTTCGACGGGACGTACCGACCAACAGGTTCCCGCAGCAGCAGCCCGGCGATCAGCCGGAAGGCGGCACGTGCCGCCCGGGTTCCGCGGTACCGGTGACGCCGTGACAGTGGGCCGCCGGATGGCGGAACGCCGGTACCTCCGGCGTCGAATACAAGAGCTGGAGCATCCCGCGCGATGAGCTGCCTGGTCTGGGGCCGACCCTCAGATCAGGCCGTAGAGCTTTCTGAGATCGAGCAGGTGGTGGCCGTGGACCTGACGCTGCCGCAAGTCAAGGATCAGCGCGAGGAACACATTGGCGGTCTCGCATCGGATGAGCACGTGCTGATGATCGGTAGCGGGCATCGTCCAGGCATACGTGACCGTGCCGGCGGAGAAGTCGTGACCGTCGAAGTCCTCGTCTGGGATTGACTCGAAGTAATCCCAGAAGTCGAACGGCGGCGCGTCAGCCTGGCCGACCGGTACCGGGTGCGGATCCATGGTCGCCAAGAACTCAGCTTCGGTCAGGCGGGGCATCAGAGCAGCATGCCTCACCCGGCCGGATAAGGGTTGCCGTCTGTTTGCCGAGCCGTCCGCTTCTGCCGCGAGCCGCGCGTTGGCCAAACGCTGGTGCGTGGAGATCGCCGTCCCGCCCGCAGGGCTGACCGCGCAGCCGCCAGGTCGGCCCTTTGGCGGTCAACGGATCGCTGGCGCGGGCTTGGCAGCTCCTCGGCGGTGTCGGCCGCGAGCGACCCAGGCATCGGCCTTGGTAACGGCCCCGGACGGGAGCAGCGGCGTTACCCCGCAGTCGAAGCGGCCAGCGGCGGGGGAGCGGCGGCTCACAGCGAGCACCAGCAGTACATATGGTCGCCCACATCGCGGGCCCGCCGCGCCAGCCCGACAATCTGTTCGATAATCGGTAGCATCTGTTTGTCGGGCAGCGGACCGTTCCAGGCCAGCTCCTCGGTCCGCCCCCACTGCGCTGACAGCTCCAATAACTGCGCGCTGGCGGCAGTCGAGGCGAGGGTGTCCCGTACGGCATCGTCGATCGACATCAGCCAGGGGCCCTCCTCCCCACGGCTCCAGAGCAGCTCTGTGTTGACCAGGTTGACATCCCACGGGGCGCCGCGAACGAGGGCCACGAGCCTGCCGAGGGTCACCGCCGGCTCGATGCCCTTGAGATCGATAGCGTCCATGGCAGCGCCGTCACCGGCAGCGGCGGGCCCACCGCCGAACTCATCCATCAGGCTGACCGCCGCCGCGTTGCTGGCGGCTCGGAAGTAGTCGTACAACACACCCATGCCCAGCAGTTCACCATACTGGTACGACAGTCGCGTCCCCTGACTCTCAGCGAGTGAGGCCGGCGCACCGACTGCTGCAACCAGTGCGGGAGCTCCTCAACAGCTTCCCGCCTGGCGCGAGCCGCATGCGAGACTTGCCAAGGCGGGCCACGGCCGACGCGGCATGTCTCATCCGGGGGTTAACATCACCATCTTGTTGCCGTCGCGACGCCCGAAGTGCGAAGTTCCGCACCGTTTCGCGGTGCCGCTCTCGGCCACCAAAGTTGATCTGGGCAGGAGAATCTGCGGAGGCTGATTACCCCGATGCCTTAATGCAACAGACCCAGCCCGTTCACCTGCGCCGAGCCACCGCCACGTCGGGGGTCTCGATCGCATGCCGCCCGATCAATGCCACCGTTGTCCCACGTTGCAGCTGGGTCATGACAGCCCCGGCCGCCATTCCATCTTATTGACGCCCTACTGTCACAGTGGATCAAACGATGGGTGTAATCAGACCAGCGTGCCGAGGCACCGGGGCTCCATGCCGGCGGGTCCACTGTGGAAGACCCCGTCCCCGCTTCCTCGGCCGCCGCCAGCAGCACCACGCTTGTCTGTTCACCGGACGCACGAGTCCCGGCGATGCCGCATCGGGCTCAGCATGCCGATCGAGGAGCAACACCACTATGACATCGCGCGGTGCACGAGGCCGCCCGGAAGATCATGAGCGGAAGGTAGGGGTGGGTCAGCGGGGCGTCCGGTCGAGCACCGCGTCGCGGGCGGCCGCATACCGCTCGCGGATCATGGGAACCGGCTTGTCCTCGTACTCCTCGATGGCGCCGGTCCTCCACGCGGGCGGCGTTTCGCCGCCGAGGGCGACCCAGGCGGCCTGGCGGGCGGCGCCATCGGCGACGTACTCCCCGGGCGGCGGTACCAGGACGGGGCAGCCGAAGACGGCCGGCGCGATGCGGCGGACCGCGGCGGAGCGGGCGCCGCCGCCGACCAGGATCACCCGGTTGACCGTGGCGCCCTGCGCGAGCAGCGCGTCCAGGCCGTCGGCCAGCGCGCACAGCAGCCCTTCAACGGCCGCTCGGGCGAGGTGGGCCGGGCTGGCCGTGCGCATAGTGAGACCGTGCACCGCGCCGGTGGCCAGTGGCCGGTTGGGGGTGCGCTCGCCTTGGAGGTACGGCACCAGCACCAGTCCGTCGGCGCCCGCGGGAGCCGACAGCGCCAGCTCGGACAGCTGGTGGCGGTCGACGCCGAGCAGGGTCGCCGCTGCGTCGAGCACCCGCGCGGCGTTGAGCGTGCAGACTAGCGGCAGGAAGCGGCCGGTGGTGTCGGCGAAGCCGGCCACGATACCGCTCGGGTCGGCGGCCGGCACGTCGGCGACGGTGAACACGGTGCCCGAGGTTCCGATCGAGACCACCACGTCGCCGGACTGCGCATTCACACCGAGGCCGGCAGCGGCGTTGTCGCCCGCCCCTGGTCCGAGCGGCGCCCCGGTGGGCAGGGTTCCGGCGGTGCCGGTCGGGTCGAGCACGAGGGGCACGAGCGGCTCGGCGCCGAAGGCATGCCGGAGCAGGTCAGGCCGGTATTCGCCGGCGACCGGCGACCAGTAGCCGGTGCCGCTGGCGTCGCTGCGGTCGGTGCGCAGCGCCTCGAGCCCTCGCGCGCCGGCGAGCTTCCAGGTGAGCCAGTCGTGCGGCAGGCATACCGCCGCCGTGCGCCTCGCATGGTCGGGCTCGTGCCGGGCCAGCCAACGCAGCTTGGCGACCGTGAAACTGGCGACCGGAACCAGACCCACCGCCTCGGCCCAGGCCCGGCTCCCGACCTCACCACCGCCGAACTCCTCGATCAGGTCGGCAGCGGCGCCGGCCGAGCGGGTGTCGTTCCACAGTAGGGCGGGGCGGACCACGTTGCCTGCCACGTCGAGGCAGATCATGCCGTGCTGCTGACCGGCGACCGACGCGGCGGCGAGGTCGTCGAGGCCGCCGGCCTTGTCGACGGCCTCGGTGAGCGCCGCCCACCAGGTGTCGGGGTGGATCTCCGTGGCCTCGGGATGGGCGGCGCGGCCTTCCCGGGCCAGCGCCCCGGTCTCCGCGTCACGGATAACGACCTTGCATGCCTGGGTCGACGAGTCGACTCCTGCCACGAGCGGCATGGCACCCCTTCGGGGTAACTGTAGTGGGACCTTGTTATGCAGAAAGGTTATGCAGAAAGCGATTACCGGTGTCCCTGGCGTGCAGGCGTCAGCGGGCGCGCAGCAGGTGGTCGATGGCAAGCTGGTTGAGGCGGACGAAGCCGAAGCCCGGCTGCCCCACCGAGTCCGGGTCGAAGTCCTCGAACGCGCTGCGGTCGGCGAGCAGGTCGGTGTAGGTCTCGCCGGGCGCGAGGGTGGGGGTGGCCAGTTCGGTCACCTTGCTGGCCACTAGGGCCTGCTGAACCTCGGGATCGGCGCGGAAGGCGGCGGCCCGCTCCTTGAGCAGCAGGTACATCCGCATGTTGGCCGCCGCCGACGCCCAGACCCCGTCGAAGTCCTCGGTCCGGGAGGGCTTGTAGTCGAAATGGCGTGGGCCGTTGTACGCCGGGCCGCCGGTAGGCCCACCGTTTTCCAGCAGGTCGACCAGGGCGAACGCGTTGAGCAGATCGCCGTGGCCGAAGACCAGGTCCTGATCGAACTTGATGCCCCGCTGGCCGTTGAGGTCGATGTGGAACAGCTTGCCGTGCCATAGCGCCTGGGCGACGCCGTGCAGAAAGTTGAGTCCAGCCATCTGTTCGTGGCCGACCTCAGGGTTGAGCCCGACCATATCGGCGTGCTCGAGGCTGGCGATGAAGGCCAGGGCGTGCCCGACAGTGGGCAGCAGGATGTCGCCGCGGGGCTCGTTGGGTTTGGGCTCGAGGGCGAACCGGAGCCCGTAGCCGTGGTCGATCACGTATTGGGCCAGAAGGTCGACGCCCTCCCGGTAGCGGTCCAGCGCAGCACGTACGTCCTTGGCTAGGTCGTACTCGGCGCCTTCGCGGCCGCCCCACATCACGAAGGTCTGCGCGCCCAGCTCGGCGGCCAGGTCGAGGTTGCGCAGCACCTTCCGCAGGGCGTAGCGGCGGACGGAGCGGTCGTTGCTGGTGAAGCCGCCGTCCTTGAACACCGGGTGGGTGAACAGGTTGGTGGTGACCATGGGGACGGTCAGGCCGGTCTCGTCGAGCGCCTTGCGGAAGCGGCCGATGTGGTCGTCGCGGGCGGCGTCGTCGCTGCCGAACGGGACCACGTCGTCGTCGTGGAAGGTGATGCCGTACGCCCCAAGCTCGGCGAGCTTGTGCACCGCCTCCACTGGGTCGAGCGGGGTCCGGGTCGCGTCGCCGAAGGGGTCGCGCGCTTGCCAGCCGACGGTCCACAGGCCGAACGAGAACCGGTCCTCACGGGTGGGTTGCGGGGTCACGGTGATCTCCATTGAGAAATTTGTTTATTGGTTGAATTATTTAATGAACGTATGGCATTGTCAAGGGTGTGACGGCATGGAGCGCCGCTTCCGGCGATGCCCCGGTACGCCAGGCGAGCGTGCGCGCCCACAACCTGTCCCTCGTTCTGCGCCTCGTCGGCGCCAGCCGCCAGCCGCTGTCCCGCGCCGCCGTCGCTGCCCAAACCGGGCTCACCCGGGCCACCGTCTCAGCGCTGGTCGACGATCTGCTGGCCGGTCATCTGCTCAGCGAGGTCGAGCCGGCCCCCCGCACCGGCGCCGGCCGGCCCGCAGCCGGCCTGGTGCTCGCCGGCGACGGCCCGGCCGGCCTGGGTTTGGAGATCAACGTCGACTATCTGGCCGCCTGCGTGGTCGATCTGGCCGGCGCCGTACGCCACCGGGTCGTGCACCACGCCGACCAGCGCGCAGCCGATCCGCAGCGGGCCCTCAACGCCGTCGGGCGGCTGGCGGCCTCGGTGCGGGAGGCCGCCGAACGCGACCGCCTTATGCTGGCCGGCGCCGCCCTAGCGGTGCCCGGCCTGGTGGCCGCCGACGGGCTCGTGCGGGTCGCCCCCAACCTCGGCTGGCGCGACGTTGACGCGGCCGCCGCCCTGAGCCGCAGCCCGGCCGTGGCCGACCTGCCGCTTACCGTCGACAACGAGGCCAACCTCGCCGCGCTGGGCGAGCTGCACGCCAGCCCACCCGGCTCGGGCAACTTCCTCTACGTCTCCGGCGAGATAGGCATCGGCGCCGGCATCGTCCTCGACGGAGCGTTGTATCGGGGCGCTCGCGGGTGGAGCGGCGAGCTCGGCCACGTCGCCGTCCGCCCCGACGGCCCGCGCTGCCGGTGCGGCGCGCAGGGCTGTCTGGAGCAGTACGCCGGCCAGGAGACGATCCTGCGGGCCGCCAGGTTGGTCGACGGCACCGTGCAGTCGCTGGCCGAGCGAGCGGCCACGGGCGATTCAGCCGCGCTGGCCGCGCTAGCCAGCGCCGCCGACGCCCTCGGCGTAGCCGTCGCGGGCGTGGTCAACCTGCTCGACGTCGACACGGTGCTGCTGGGCGGCGTGTACGCCCCGCTCGCGCCCTGGCTTGTCCCCGGGATTACCGCCGAGATCGACCGGCGCGTGCTGACCGCGGCATGGTCACCGGTAACTGTGTGCGCGGCGACGTTGGCCGGCGACGCCGCCGTCGTCGGTGCGGCCGTCGTCGCCGTCAGGCCGGTGCGCGACAACCCCGAGCGGTGGCTCGCAACCAGCCGCCTTTCCTCACCGGCAGGACCCTTTCGACTACGTTGACAGCGACGGCTCGCGGACAAGCCTTGCAGATCTGGGGAAACGACGTGATGACCGCTGACCCCATCCACCCGCATCCGGCCTGGCTGCCGCCCGATGCGTTCCGGCCGCTCGGTTCGCGTCGCACTATGGTCCGCGGCAGCGGCACGTTGGTCGAGACGGTGCGGCACGAGGTGCGCGAGGCGTGCGTGCAGCACGGCGGCCGGCTGCTGGACAACGCCGCCGAAGGCCGGGTCGACCTGACGCTGGCGCTGACCACGGGCGGTGACGGCACGCTCGGCGCAGAGGGCTACTCGCTCGCCCGGCGGGACGGCGTCACGGTCGTGCGGGCCGACGAACCGGCCGGGTTGCTCTACGGTCTGTTCCACGTCGTCCGCCTCGGCGAGTCGGCGTTCGGCGTTGACCGCCCGGCCGAGGCGCACCGGCCGGCGCTGGAGCGGCGGATGCTCGACCACTGGGACAACGTCGACGTGCATCCGGTGATGGGTCAGGTCGAGCGTGGGTACTCGGGCAGTTCGATCTTCTGGCGGGACGGTGGCCTGCGCGAGGACCTGAGCCGGGTGCGGGCCTACGCGCGGCTGCTGGCCGCCTGCGGCGTCAACGCGGTCGCGGTGAACAACGTCAACGTGCACGCCACCGAGGCGCGCCTGCTGACCGAGCGGCTCGGCGACGTCGCCGCGATCGCCGGCCTGCTGCGCCCCTACGGCATCCGCGTGCACCTGTCGGTGAGCTTCGCCGCGCCGGTCACCGTCGGCGGGCTGCCGACCGCCGACCCGCTGGACGAGGCCGTACGGACGTGGTGGGCCGCAACGACCCGCCGGGTCTACGAGACCATCCCGGACTTCGGCGGCTACGTTGTGAAGGCGGACTCGGAGGGCCAGCCCGGCCCGTTCACGTACGGGCGCAGCCACGTGGACGGCGCCAACCTGCTCGCCGAGGCGTTGGCCCCGCACGGCGGGGTCGTGCGCTGGCGCGCGTTCGTCTACAACCACCGGCAGGACTGGCGGGACCGCTCCACCGACCGGGCGCGTGCGGCGTTCGACCACTTCGCGCCGCTGGACGGGCAGTTCCGGGACAACGCCATCCTGCAGGTGAAGTACGGCCCGATGGACTTCCAGACGCGCGAGCCGGTGTCGCCCGTCATCGCGGCGATGCCGGCCACCCGGCTGGCGGTGGAGCTGCAGGTGACACAGGAGTACACCGGCCAGCAGCGGCACGTGTGCTACCTCGGTCCGATGTGGAGCGAGGTGCTCGGGTTCGGCCTGTGGGGGCCCGACGGGCCCAGTGTCGCCGACGTGGCCGCCGACGCCGCCACGGGCGGTGGCCTGGTGGCGGTGTCCAATGTGGGCGACGACCGGTTCTGGGCCGGCCACCCCCTCGCCCAGGCCAACCTGTACGCGTTCGGTCGGCTCGCCTGGGCGCCCCGGCTGGACCCGCGCACGGTCCTCGACGAGTGGATCGACCTCACGTTCGCGCCATCGGCGACCGCGGACCCCGAACGCCTGCGCCGGACGCTGCACGCGCTGATGGACGGTTCCTGGCGCACCTACGAGTGGTACACGGCGCCGCTGGGCGTCGGGTTCATGGTGCGGCCCGGGCACCACTACGGTCCCGACGTCGACGGGTACGAGTACACGCCGTGCGGCACCTACCACTTCGCCGACCGCGACGGTGTGGGCGTGGACCGCACGCGCGCCTCGGGTACCGGCTTCACCGGCCAGTACCCCCAGCCGTGGGCGGACGTGTACGAGTCCCTCGAGCGGTGCCCCGACGAGCTGCTGCTGTTCTTCCACAACGTCCCGTACGGGCATGTGCTGCACGATGGCTCGACCGTCATCCAGCATATCTACGACACCCACTTCGCCGGCGCCGAGGAGGTGGCGCGGATGCTGCCGCTGTGGGAACGGCTCGCCGGGCTGGTCGACCCCGGCCTGTACGCGCGGGTGCGGGACCGGCTCGACGAGCAGTTGCGCTGCGCCGAGGAGTGGCGGGATCAGGTCAACACGTACTTCTTCCGCAAGTCCGGGGTGCCGGACGCGCTTGGCCGCCACATCTACTGAGGCGGGTCTTCGCGCAGCACCATGACCCCCCGCGGGTCAAGCTTGATCGCCTGGCCGTCATCGACCCTATCGCCGGAGGCGGTCCGGCGGCGCGGTCTGCGAGTGCCGGACGACATCAGCGTGGTCGGCTTCGACGACCTACCGGAGAGCCGCTGGACCTCTCCCCCGCTGACCACGGTCCGCCAGCCGCTGGCCGAGATGGGCCTCCTCGCCGCACGCACCGTGCTCCGGCTGGCGCAGGGTGAGGAGATCGAGACGCCAGGCATCGAGCTCGCGACCGAGCTCGTGGTCCGGG
>WNFZ01008376.1_pt1 | contig 10238 bp, 13 predicted proteins | sample 5400081 | NCBI WGS metagenome assembly WNFZ01 (sample SAMN13153365, study PRJNA577476) | soil metagenome | isolation source: 80 cm soil or saprolite under grassland replicate 1 | place: USA:California | collected 2016-06-15
ATTAGAAGCGTTGCTCAAAATGTGCCGCTCGTCCTGGTTGGGGCCGGAACCGTGATTAATTTGGAGCAGGCTCAAGCGGCGTGCGACGCAGGAGCAAAGTTTCTCGTTTCTCCAGGGCTGGCTGAAAAAGTGATCATATTGCCGACAGTGACCCCAAGACAGCCGAAATTGTTTCCAAGGTGATCATGTTAGCACGGGATGAACAAATAAAGGATCCTACCATTTTGGAGCAAGTTCTCTAGTTTTGATCCAGTGTCGATTGAGAACATTTCGGATGGTTGACTGTGAAACCTTGAAACTCAGTTTGATGAGTTCGCCTTGGATTTTGCCATACCCCCATCGGGGATTCTCTTGAGTAAATTGGATGATTGTGCTTTCAAGCTCCTTACTGATGGATGGTCGCCCTCCCTTTTTCTTATTAGCATAGTTCCATTTTCTACGAACCAATTCGCGATGCCAGCGAAGGATGGTCTCAGGTTGGAAGATGCGAATAACATCTCGCAGTTGATTTGTAGATCGATGGGTGGTGCGTTTCAGTCTGGCCGTTAGAACAGCCAATGTTATCTTCTCAACACGATTGGGCTTGCTGAGGGAGTTATGTTTCCGTTGCAGGATTGCCAATTGCTGGCGCAAGATCAGGATTTCCAGATCTTTTCCCTGGTTGGATAATCGTGTGATCTTGATGATCGATAGAATGCTTGAGAAAATGTGCTTGAGAATGAACCAACCCATCCGGTTAAATGCTCCATAGTGAGAGATGAGTCCATTCTACCAATTACTGTAAACACGACGGGTGTGCCAGTTTTCTCGAGTCATCCATTTTGGATGAGCTTTTTACAGGGTACGAGTGTTCGAAGTGAACACCAGTGATCTTACCGTCACATTTAAAGGCGTTCCGTACGATGTCGAACGCGCGACACGGGCCATTGAAGCCAGTACGATGCCACACGAATATGCGGAGATGCTCCGAACTGGATAACCTTGGAAAGTGAATGTAAGAAAAGTAGTCTAATTTCATCGGCGGAGAATGGCCCCGCCGATGTTGATTCACATTTCTTTCCAAGATAGTGTTTGTACCTCGGATAAAAGGACGAAAGGTAGAGAACGAACGGTCTAGCGACCTGGCGAAGTCAACATCGTGTTGGAAAGGATGGTTACAAAATCTATATTTTGGATTCGCAAACTAAAACCCCCTGCTGATCCACTGAAAACTCACATACTGCTGAAAGCACAGCCTTGAGTTTCTGTCTTGCTCGGTGCAAGCGGATTTTTACCAATTCGACTGAGCACCCAAGTCTTTGAGCGATTTCCGGGCAGGTCATACCATGGAGATCATGCAAAAGGATGGCAAGGCGGTGATCATCGGACAATCTACCGATATAACCCTGTACACAGACGCTCATTTCTTTTTGATCGATCACCTGATCCAATTTGGGTTCAGCTAAATCTTCGATGCGCTCTTCCAAGACATCCGACTGCTCTCCAAGATTCTCATCCAGAGATTGGCTTTGCATACGATATGAAACTTGGCGAAAGCGATCATAACAAATACGGGTAGCGATTCTATACAACCAGGAGGTCAACGCGTTTTCATTCCGTAAAGAGGATAATTCACGTTGAACGCGCAAAAAAGTCTCTTGCGTCAAATCTTCAGCTTCATCACGTTGGTGTACCAGACGCAAAATATAGCGGTATATCCGGTCATGATACCGACTAAAAACATCCTCGAAAGATAAGGTCTGTACCTCTTCGGAAAAGTTCTGCGCTTTCATAGTATTCCCTAATTTGTCGCAGGAACAGGAGAAACGTTTGCAAATGCCCGTTTCTGAAGCCAGAAGGCTACGTTGACGAGCCCGATCATTACGGGAACTTCAATCAACGGTCCGACCACCGCCGCAAGGGCCGCACCAGAGCCAATACCAAAGGCTGCAACGGCTACCGCGATGGCTAATTCAAAGTTGTTGCTGGCAGCAGTGAATGAAAGTGTGGTTGTCTTGGCATAGTCCGCGCCCACTTGTTTGCCAATCCAAAATGAGACCAGGAACATCACCACAAAGTAAATCAAAAGTGGGATGGCGATCCGGACTACATCTAATGGGATGGTTAGTATGAGTTCACCTTTGAGTGAGAACATAACCACAATGGTGAAAAGTAAGGCGATTAGAGTTAGCGGGCTGATCTTCCGGACGAAATTCTTGTGATACCAATCCTTACCTTTGGCGCGCACAAGGAAAAAGCGCGTCAGGAAGCCCGCGATAAATGGAATGCCAAGGTAGATGAATACGCTCTTGGCGATCTGACCAATCGTGATGTCCACGATGTTGCCCCTCAGGCCAAACCATGTGGGCAGAACCGTAATAAAAATGTAGGCATACACGCTGTAGAACAGGACTTGGAAGATACTGTTGAATGCCACCAATCCTGCCGCATACTGGTTATCGCCTTTTGCCAATTGGTTCCACACAATCACCATCGCGATGCAGCGTGCGAGACCGATAAGGATGAGTCCCGTCATGTATTTGGGGTAGCCGCGTAAAAATAAAATTGCAAGAACGAACATCAAAATGGGGCCGATTACCCAATTTTGTATGAGTGAGAGCCCAAGAATTTTCCAGTCACGGAATACGTCGCTCAGTTCATCGTAATGCACTCTTGCGAGGGGTGGGTACATCATAAGGATCAATCCAATTGCAATTGGGATATTGGTTGTTCCAATAGATACTGCTGTATTGAGATCTGCAACAGTTTTAGGAAAGAGAAAACCAATTCCAACTCCAATTGCCATGGCAAGGAAAATCTATAAGGTCAAGTAGCGATCGAGGGTAGAAAGTTTTTTGGTGGTGCTGGTGTTCTTGGTCATGTAAGTTTCCACATTCAGAATATGTTTTGAGTAACGATCGATATTGCTTGGAGAGTAGGCTGTGACATTTAAGCTGTTGACCAGGATTTGTCTTGCGTCTCCAATTTTTGGCGTAGGAGCGACATGGTGATTTTGCCTCCACTGCTGACAACTTCGCCGTCTATCAAGACAAGCGGTAATTGCGCATCCGTCGGCATGGGTGGACAATCTGCATCGAACAGGTTGTAATATTTCACCAGTACTCTTTCCCCAAAACGCGCTCTTAATTGTCCTGCAGCCAATTGGACACTTCGCGCCAAGAATCTTGCGTGCCTTCCGCACACGGAACTGGCGCACCGACAATTTGAACAAGAATGGAATTGCTCATACAGTAACTTTTTCCATGCCATACATCTGCTCGCCAAGTTCGGTCAGCATCTTCAATCCTTTAATTTCATTTGGCAGCAAAGGGATCTGCACCTGGGGCACGCTGAACCGTTTTGCAATTTCTTTCAAATATTTTTCTTGCATGGAGCGGCGGAATTGCACAAAGAGCGTAGTGGTTTGCTCAGGCGGGATAACCATATTGGCGACCACCAAGCCTGGATGAATGCCACCCGTGCTGAGTTCCTGGGCGGCACGCCAAGCTTCAAGAATGGGCGTGGACTCCGGATACATTACAAAAGCGAACGTGCTTTGCTCCGGGTCAGACATCATATAGATGACTTTTGCAAATCGTGCTTTGGCAACATCATCTGCAACAGTCGCATCCACAGATGCAAAAACCTTCACGTCAATCTGCTTGCTCCAATCCACGGGAAGTTCCAGTAGACGCAGCGTGTGACCTGTCGGCGCAGTATCAAAGACCACCGCGTCCCATTCATCCTGCGAAGCATATTCAATGAACTTATCAAACGCCGCCATTTCTTCCGTACATGGCGAATTGAGTTCCTCCTCGATAACTTTTACGACAGATTCAGGTCGTCCTCGTTGACGAGCGTCATCAAGGATTCGTGTCTTATATGCTTCAGCGGCAGCTTTCGAATCAATGTTTACCGCCCACAAATTCAGTTGTCCACTAACGGAGTTAACTTTATCGCCAACAAGTGTATCCAACACGTCACCCAAATGCGCGGCAGTGTCGGTGGTCAACAGCAATGTTTTATGTCCTTGCCGTGCCAACCAAACTGCTGTAATACATGAGGCGATCGTTTTGCCGACGCCACCTTTGCCCGCGAAGAAAACTGTCCGCCGATGACCATTGGGTTGCACCTGCGCCCGCACAAAGTCCAGAGGTGATGCGAATGATTCATCTTGCAACTGGACATCTACTGCTTCATCCATTTGTAAGGCTGTTTCGCCATCAAAGAAAACTTTTCCCACCTGACGCAGTTTTTCCACCCCTTTGATTTCGTCTGCAAGCAGAGTCATGCGTTGTTTGGAATAAGGAAAGTTTGACTCAATTTGCATGAGGTAGTGGGCTTGCATTTCAAAGCGAGCTGCAAAGAGTGGATTTTGCATGCCCTCATCGGGAATGATCCCGTTGATGATCAGGCTGAAATTTTCTATATCCAATTTGATCAATTCATCAATCGCTCGACGGGTTTCTTTGATTGAAATCGCCTCGGGATGTAGTACAAACACAAAACGGGTCTGCGCGGATTGTCGCATGGCCGACAAAGCACGGCCGTACTTGTGCTTTGCGTGCTGGATTGCTGCTGCGGGTCCAAGACAAGTCTGGCCACTGCCCGCGCTGGCTGCATCGATAGACCGGCTCCATTCGGCAGGTAATTCCAGCAGACGAATGGTGTGACCGGTGGGCGCAGTGTCGAAGATCACGATATCGAACGCAATGCCATTTTCGCATGGGACATCCAGAAAATCCGTGAACCGGTCGAAGGCGGCTACTTCTGCAGTGCATGGTCCGCTCATCTGCTCTTCCATCACTTGCACAATTTGTGGCGGGAAGGCATCTCGGATAGGTAGCATGGCGCTGTCAATGTATTCCTGTGTGGCTTTATCCGAGTCAATTTCCATTGCGGATAAATTTGGCATAGTCGCAAGCGGCGTGACCTGATGTCCAATTTCTTGTTCGAATACATCTCCCAGATTGGACGCGGGGTCAGTCGTCACAATCAGCGTGCGTTTGCCTTCGTCTGCGTACCGAACTGCGTGAGCACAAGCCATGCTGGTCTTACCCACACCGCCCTTGCCAGAGAAAAAGATAAACTGAGTCACTTTGCCAGTTCCATTAATGCAGTATGGATTTCGTCCAATGTTGGATATGCACTAGCTTTAATTACCTTGCCATGCACAACTGTGATGGGCAAAGCGGACATTTCTTTTTCGCGTACCAGTTTCATTACATCTGCATTCGCAAGAAAAACATTAGGATTGTTTGTCATCTGGTATCGCTCTACGCGTAAGTTATCGCGCTCGAGGGTCTGAATAATTTCATTTAGATCCAGCAAAGCCTGGTCGAGGGTTGGTCCGCATAATCCAGTTGGACAACACATCGGCGGATCGAAAAACTCCACATCTGCGGGAGCGATTGAGGTGGGCATTGTATTGAGTAGAGGAATGATATTGCTCATGATTGATTCTTACTATGGATGGAATTGTTTAGGCTATCTTCAGTTTATCGACTGAGATCAATGCTGGCACACATTGTGGACATTCACACGAGGCATTGACCTGAGTATTAATGAGCGCGGAAATGGATTCAGTGGAAAGTCCACTTAAGCGGGCGGATACGGTGATCAGATCTAGAAGCGATGCGTCTTTCAATCGGTAGAAAACATAACGTCCTTCGCGTCGATCCTGCAAAATATTTGCTTTGCGAAGAGCCATTAAGTGCTGCGAGATATAAGCCTGTCGCCAGCCGAGCGCGGTTTCGAGGTGACAGACGCAGGCTTCACCCGTGCCGATGGCCAGCAGGATGGCAATACGCTGCGGCGAGGCGATGGCATTCAGTAGCACAGCGATTTGTTCGGAGATTTGGGGGATGGATGGATTTTTCATATTCATAAATATGAATGTATTATAACAATACATTCAGTTTTCTGAATGTAATAATTGTCATGTTTTGTTGCGATAGATATCCTTGCCCATAGAGATTTCCCTTCAGACTCCCCACTTCTACAAGTTAGTTAGCTTGCTTGTCTTGTAATGAAGTCTGTGGGCCACATTGGCCCTGAGTGCATTAGCTCAAATCCTAGTGTATCGTTTTTTTTCTTTCTCTCGTCTCTATAATGGGAACACCCGCTTCACGGCAGTGTGAAATCCAAGTTAATAGATACAAGGAGCTTATTATGAACACCGTTACGAAAGCCTTTTCTCTTGAGGTCGATGGAATAAAAGGAGTCTGTCCCGCAGGCGAAAGGTGGGCCGAACAGAATATCATCAATAAAAAGATACCTGTACTTTCTTGTGAAGGGCCCTGTATCCGGGGAGATATCGCAAGGCTGGCCGCCAACATTGTTTCAAAGGAGGTGCCGTTTGCACGAGCCTGCTATGCCGAAACAGCCTTAGTACCTTATTCGGCCATGGCGCGCTGGGTCAAGGAGGCTGACAAAGTCGTCATGATTGACGGTTGCTTTTTGAAATGTATCGGCAGGATTCTAAACAACCTGACTGATGAAGAAAAAATCATTCATATTGATGCATTGTCACTTTATAAAAAGTATACGGACGTGTTCCATATGGATGATGTGCCTGAGGCTGAACGGAACGATACCGCCAGCCAAGTCGCGGACAAAATCCTTTTCATGCTCAGAGACACAGTTGTCTTGGATGCAAATAATACTGCTTCAAGGAGCATAAACTCTCCTGTTGGTGCGGATGAAACAAAAAAATCAGCCAGCAGTGGTTGTAATGGTGGATTAGATTACACGCCAACAGCTGAGCGAGGGCAATAAAAAATGTCAACCATCGAGATATTAAGCCAAAAAGAAAAAGGATTGATTGCCATCGCGTCTTCGATTGCATCTGGATGCCAACCTTGCACGGTTCATCATATCAAAGCGGCGCGCGATGCTGGGGCAGCCGAGGCTGAGATTGGCGTGGCCATAGAGAATGCTTTGTGGGTGCGAATTAGCGCTACCAAGATCATGACTGGCGTAGCGCAGGGAAGCCCGAGCAATGAATATACAATTGAGACTCAAATCGGTTCTTTGAATCCCACGATTAATGAACTTGTCTTGATTGGGGCCAGCCTGGCATGCAATTTTGTCAATGGTTTGGAATATCATTTGCAAAAGGCCCAGGTCGCAGGAGCTTCGGACTACCATGTCCTGATTGCAATGGGGATCGCTCGAGATATCAGGAAAGAAGCTGAAAAAAAGATGGAAGCTGCAGTTGAGCGTGTTCTCAAGCCTACGAAGGGCAAGGATGATGACAGCTGCGGCAACGACTGTGGTTGCCAAAAATCCAACAGCAGCCAAATCAGGGACACGACAGAAAGTATTGCTGATACGCCGGGAAAGGAAACCATTCCACAATCGTGTGATTGTGGTTAGCTTCAGGAGCATTGGATCTTACAAGGAATGAGACTTAAAACTAAGTCTCGTTTCTTATCGAGCGAGGAATTTTCTCAATTTAGCTAGTGCTAATGTCTTTCGTCATTTAATCATTGGGACGTAGCGACCGTTGCTCTCTTTTTGAATTCGAATGGCCAATAACAATATCGCCAATCCAGAAATTTGGCGATATTGCTTTTAATCATCCATTGTCGATGATAAAAGTGGTCTTTTCTGGTGAATTGAACAAACCCACTTACTACGGAAATCGGACATAGTCCGAATCTATTCCCATGAAGGAGAAGCACAATGACAAACGCAGCATCGTTGCTGAAAAGATATGCTTCCGAAGTATTTGCAGGAGTAGTTGCTCCATGATGCAGGCGCAGGCACTTTATGCCGAGTGGCCTGTTGGGAGGGATACTGATACAAGTTGATAATCAGAGCAATCCTTTGTTTCGCTTGCCATTTTCCTGTTTACCTCCGCAAAAATAACCTTTATCAAATCTTTATAATCCCTTTACAGCCCCTTCAACTCAAAAAAGTAAACTGTGGTCATAAAATAACACACAGATGTGTGAATCGAACAAATAGGAGACCACAGAAATGAACAAAATTTTGAGCACAACCCTGATAGTCATCGCTGTCTTAGTACTGGCAGGTGCCATCTTTTTCGCCGGGAGCATGTATACCCGCGCCAATGCGTTTGGACCTTCCATGATGAACAGCTGGAACAATAACAACGCATATGGTCCGAATAATATGATGAATGGAAGCGGATCCAACATGATGGGCGGCAACGGTTATAACAATGCCAACCTCACCCCTCTGACTGTTGACCAGGCGAAATCCGCCGCTGAGAAATATCTGGCAAATCTCAACAACTCTGACATGCAAATCGCCGAAGTCATGATCTTCGATAACAATGCTTATGTCGTGGTAAAAGAAACCAGTACGGGTAAGGGTGCATTTGAACTTTTGGTGGACCCTGCCTCGCAAATTGCCTATCCGGAACATGGTCCAAACATGATGTGGAACTTGAAATATGGTTTGCTCAACCATCAAACTATGATGGGCAGCAACAACGCCATGATGAGTGGAATGATGGGTGGCAACAGTACGATGATGAGTGGCTGGGATAGCACAACCCCTGCAGATATCTCCACCGAGATGACGGTCAGTCCCCAACAGGCTATCGAATACGGCCAAAAATACCTGGATGCAAATCTATCAGGCGCAACCGCTGCCACTGACCCAGTCCAGTTCTATGGTTACTACACCCTCGACTTTGAGAAAGATGGCAAGGTTGCTGGCATGTTGAGCGTCAATGGCTACAGAGGACAGGTTTTCCTGCATACCTGGCATGGTACATTTATCGAGGAAACCGAAATTCAATAACCAATCTATGACACAAGGCGGACGTATCGATAAGCGTTCGCCTTATTGCTTTGCATGTAGAATCAGGATATGACAAAAATACTGGTCATTGACGATGAACCTTCCATCACCAATCTGGTCAGCGCGTATCTCAGGCCTGAAGGATATGAGGTCTATACTGCGGCTGATGGCAATGCAGGTCTCAAATCTGCACGCGCATTTAAGCCGGATCTTATCATCCTTGATCTCATGCTCCCTGGCATGGATGGTATTGAGCTGCTTTCCCGATTGCGCCGCGAATCCGAAGTCTATGTCATCATGCTCACCGCTCGCACGGAAGAAACAGATAAGATCGTCGGGCTGTCCGTACTCCTTCCGTCATCTACGAATGGACGTCGGTGCGCGCACTGTCAGCGTGGATGAAAAGCCGATCGATCTGACCGCCATCGAATTCGATCTGTTGAAGGCGTTGGTTGAAAATCGTGGGCGCGTTCTCTCGCGCGAGCAATTACTTGAAAAAGTCTGGGGCGGTGAATATTTCGGTGAACAGCGTGTTGTGGATGTGCATCTGGGTCACGTCCGTCAGAAACTCGGAAGTGATGACTTGATTGTTACTGTCCGTGGCGTAGGGTATCGGTTCGAAGATGAGCCGCTTTGAGTGAGGAATTATGACCAACTATTTCCGCCGTCATCTGGGCGCAAAGCTTTTACTGTCTTATCTTGTGATCATTGTCGTGGGTGTAACTGTATTAATTCTCGCCAGCCAGTTTGTTTTGCCCGCTGCGTTCAACCGCCATATGAATGGGATGATGGGAGGCGGCATGGGAATGGCGATGGTCTGTATTTAAGTCGGAGTGTGATTGCTCCAGTGCATGCCATGTCGCTTGCCACCGAACGAATTGCTGACGGACGTTATGATGAGCGTGTGCAGGTGCAAGGCGCGGACGAATTGGCGCAGCTTGCGAGCCGCTTCAATCAAATGGCTGAAAAATTGGATCAAACCGAATCCATGCGACGCCGTTTAATTGGGGATGTGAGTCATGAATTGCGCACACCACTCACGGCGATCAAGGGTTCCATGGAAGGCTTGATGGATGGAGTTCTGCCTTCCACCCATGAAACCTATCAACAAATCCATACCGAGGCGGATCGCCTTAATCGTCTCGTGGATGATTTGCAGGAACTCAGCCGCGTCGAAGCCCGCGCCTATGAATTGGACATTCGACCTGTGGATGTTTCTTCGCTCGTGCGGACTGTGACCAAACGACTGACTCCTCACGCAGAATCCAAACGCATCTCTCTGGATCTCGATCTAGCTCCTGACCTTCCACCTGTCCTGGCTGATGAGGACCGCGCTGTGCAGGTCCTGACCAATCTCACGGGCAACGCATTGCAATACACTCCTGAAGGTGGAAGAATAACCATTTCCGCAAAACGCTTGCATAGCGAAGTCCAAATCTCTGTTCGCGATACTGGAATTGGGATACCCTCCGAGCATCTCTCCC
>WNFZ01006886.1_pt1 | contig 10237 bp, 9 predicted proteins | sample 5400081 | NCBI WGS metagenome assembly WNFZ01 (sample SAMN13153365, study PRJNA577476) | soil metagenome | isolation source: 80 cm soil or saprolite under grassland replicate 1 | place: USA:California | collected 2016-06-15
AAGCCGACAACATCCTTCTCGCCCTCTCCCGCACGAAAGGCGCCGTCGGCCTCGCGTGGCTCAATCTTGCGAGCGGCGATTTGCGCGTTACCGAGATCGCGCCGCAGCTTCTAGAGAATGAGCTGCGCCGCATCGGTCCCGCGGAAATTCTCGCGGCCGAGGGTACGGCACTGACCGGTTTCGCCGTCACGAAGCTCCCCGAGTGGCACTTCGATTTCGATGCCGGCCGGAAGATTCTCCTGAAGCAGCTCGGCGCGGCCAGCCTCGCGGGCTACGGTTGCGAGGACCTGGAGCCGGCGATCGCGGCCTGCGGGGCCCTCCTCGAATACGCGAGGAAAACGCAAGGGCAGGCGCTCGCGCACGTCGCGGCGGTGATCCCGGAGCGCGTGAGCGAGTACCTGCGCATGGACGCGGCGACGCGGAGAAATCTCGAGTTGACCGAGACGCTGCGCGACGAAGCGGGGCCGACGCTCTTTTCCCTGCTCGACGAATGCGCCACGGGCATGGGAAGCCGCCTCCTCCGCCACTGGCTGCACCATCCCTTGCGCGACCACGGAGCGCTGGTGGCGCGCCACGAAGCGGTTGCGGCGCTCGCCGACGCGCACGCGGGCGTCCACAAGCTGCTGCGCCGCTTCGCCGACGTCGAGCGCATCACCGGCCGCATCGCGCTCCGGAACGCGCGCCCGCGCGATCTCTCGTCCTTGCGCGACAGCCTTGCCCTGCTCGCCGAGCTTGCGCCCGCGGTTCCGCGCGACGCGCCGCTCCTTGCGAGGATGCTCGGCGATCTCGAGGTGCCGGCCGAATGCCTCGCGCTCCTGCGCCGCGCGGTGCAGGAAGACCCGGCGGCCACGGTGCGCGACGGCGGCGTGATCGCGGACGGCTACGACAAGGAGTTGGACGAGCTGCGCGCGCTGCAGACCGATTCGGGGGCGTTTCTCGCGGAGCTCGAAGCGCGCGAGCGCGGCCGCACCGGCATACCGAACCTGCGCGTCGCCTACAACAACGTGCACGGCTTCTACATCGAGATCACCAACGCCCACGCCGGCAAGGTCCCTGCCGGCTACCGCCGCCGGCAGACGCTCAAGAACGCCGAGCGCTACATCACGCCGGAGCTGAAGGAGTTCGAGGACAAGGCGCTCTCGGCGAGGGACCGCGCGCTCGCACTCGAGAAATCGCTCTACGACGGGCTGCTCGGCCTGGTCGCCGCGCACATCCCGGAGCTGCAGCGCATCGCGCGCGCGCTGGCGCAGCTCGACGTGCTCGCCTGCTTTGCCGCAGTGTCATCGAAACGCAATTATTGCCGGCCAGAATTCACGGAGGAGATCATCGTCGAGATCGACGCGGGCCGGCATCCGGTGGTGGAAGCGCAAGAATCGATCCAGTTCATCCCGAACGGCGCGCGGCTCTCGCCGCTGCGCCAGCTCCTCCTCATCACCGGCCCGAACATGGGCGGCAAGTCCACCTACATGCGGCAGGTCGCGCTCATCGTTCTCATGGCGCACGTCGGTTCGTACGTGCCGGCAAAAGCGGCCCGCATCGGCCCGGTCGACCAGATCTTCACGCGCGTGGGCGCCGCCGACGACTTGGCGGGCGGCCGCTCGACCTTCATGGTCGAGATGACCGAGTCGGCCAACATCCTGCACAACGCGACCGGGAAGAGCCTCGTCCTCATGGACGAGGTCGGGCGCGGCACCTCGACCTTCGACGGGCTCGCGCTCGCCTGGGCGATCGCGCGGCAGCTGCTCGAGCGCAACCAGTCGCTCACGCTCTTTGCGACGCATTACTTCGAGATGACGCGGCTCGCGCTCGAATACAAGGCGGCGGCCAACATCCATCTCGACGCGGTCGAGCACAAGGACACGATCGTGTTCCTGCACGCGGTCGAGGAAGGCCCCGCGTCGCAGAGCTACGGCCTGCAGGTCGCGCAGCTCGCCGGCGTCCCCAAGGCGGTCATCCGCAACGCGCGCAGATACCTGCAGATGCTCGAGGACTCGCGTCTGACAGGCGGCGGCCAGTCCGATCTTTTCGCCGGCGGCAAGCCCGGGCCGGAGCCCGCGCCCGATACCGACGCCCTGCGCGAAGCGCTCGACGCGGTCAATCCGGACGAGCTTTCACCGCGCGAGGCCCTGGAGCTTCTCTACAAGTTGAAGCGGCTCTGATGCGGTCGTTGCTCGTCCTGGTGGCGGCGCTCGCCGGCTGCGCGCTGCACATTCCGCCGCCGCTGCCTTCTACCGAGAGCGCGCGCATCAGCTTCGCGCTGATCGGCGATATGCCTTACAGCGAATTCGAGGCCTATGCGTTCGACGCGATGATCGAGCAGATGAACCGTGAGGATCTCGTTTTTGTCATTCACGTCGGGGACATTACTTCGGGCCAGGGCCCCTGCACCGACGAATGGTTCGAGGCGAGGAAGCGCCAGTTCGAGAAATCGAAGCACCCATTCGTGATCGTGCCCGGCGACAACGACTGGGTGGACTGCCACCGAAGCGGCCACGATCCGATCGAGCGCCTCAAACGCTTCCGTGAACTCTTCGAAGCGGGCGACACGAGCCTCGGCGGGCGCACGATCCGCCTGGAGCGGCAATCCGGCCGTTACGCCGAATATCGCGAGCACATGCGCTGGATCGCCGCCAACGTCCTCTTCGTCGGCTTGAACGTCCAGGGCAGCAACAACAACCTCGGCAGGACACCGGCGATGGACGCCGAGTATCGGGCGCGCATGGCCGCAGTCTTCGCGTGGCTTGAGGATAGCGCCGGACTTGCCGCGCGGCGCGGTCTCGCGGGAATGCTTATCTTCACCCAGGCCGACCCGGATTTCGAGGGAAGAATCAAACGCAAGGGGCCGGACGGGTTCGCGGAGTTTCGCAAGGCTCTGCGCGATCTCGCTTTGAAGTTCGGCAAGCCGATCCTTTTCGTGAACGGCGACTCGCATCTCTACAAGCTGGATCAGCCGCTTGCCGATTCTGCGACGGGCGAACCCATTCGCAATTTCACGCGGGTGATCGTGTTCGGCTCGCCGCAGACGCATTGGATCCGGGGGGAAATCGATCCCTCGTCCCCGCGGCTGTTCCAGTTGAGCCCCATGCCGCAGCCCGGCCCGGGCGGATAGCCGCGCGGCGGCGAATCAGCCGTGGGCGCCGGGGTCGGCGCTTTGGCCGCCTCTCGGGCCGCGGTGCATGCGGCCCATGCGATCCATTCCCTCGCGGATCGCTACCCGGGCCTGCTCCTTCTGACCGGCGTCGAGCGCGTCATAGACGGCGAACCAGGCCGCGCGGACTTGCCTGCGCGTCGCCTCCACCTGCACGCGCATCTGTTCGCGCATCTGGTCCACGTGCTGCATGAACTGCTTCACGTCGGCGCCGGGCTGATCGATCTCGGCGCGCAACTTCTCGTGCTGCTCCCGGCCTGCCGCCATCATTTTTTGCATGACCTCCCGCTGCGCGGCCTGCGCCTTCTTCCAGAGTTCCTCCTGCTGCGGATTCAGCTTGAGCTGCTTGTGCAGCCGCTCGAATCCGCGCATCGGCCCCATGCCTTCGAGCCCCTCGTCATGCGCGCCGCCGGGCGTCTGCGCCCATGACCACCCCGCGCCGGCCAGGCCGGCAACGAACAGCGCCGCGATCAGCTTTCCTCTACGACTTCCGTACATGGCTCGCTCCGTGTGATTAGGGAGGCGCCATTGTCTTGCGAAGTCGTGTCCGAACTATTGCGAAAACGAGGAGAATCGTTGCAAATTGTTTCCCGGGCCGCTCATCTCGCGAGGATTTGCCAGGCAAGCGTCATATAAGCGAGAAAACCCACCGCGAACGCGAGCGTGCGGACCCAGGGCACGGCAAACGTATAGGCGGCGAGGTGCACGACGCGCGCCCAAAAGTACACCACGCACGCGGTGGCCGTGGCGCTGTTGCTGATCCCGAGCGCGTGCGCCGCGAGAACGAGGCCCGCGAAGACCACGAGATTCTCGACGGCGTTCTCGTGTGCGGCCATCATCCTCCTCGCCCAGGGCGACTGCGGCTTGGGATTCTCCGGGTAGCCCACCGCAGTCGTGAGTCCCCACACTGCAATGCGGTCGATGATGTACGGGATCCAGATCAGGCCGGTGAGCGTCGTCGTCAAAACCAGGTACAGCAGTTCTGTTTTCATCACTTCCTCCTTGAGTTGCCATGATGATGCGCTGCGGACTGCATTACCTCCTTGCAAAACACGATGGATAACGAAACGCCACCTACCTGGTCCCGTTACTCGATCAATGCAGATCGAGCGCGTGGCCCTTCAGGGCTTCGATGGGGACGTATTTGAGGACGTTTTCGTGGGTGGATTCGAGGACGACCTGCGGCGCCATGCCGGCCTTGTAGGCCTCGACCCAGCGCAGCACGTGCAGGCACCAGCGGTCCCCGGGCTTCAAGCCCTTGAAGCGCATTTCCGGGCGCGGCGTGCTGAGGTCGTTGCCGCGCGAGCGGCTGAAATCGAGAAACTCCTCGGTCACCTTGACGCACACGAGGTGCGCGACGCCTTCCGCGCCGTGCGTGGCGCAGCAGCCGTCGCGGAAGAAGCCGGTGAGCGGGGCGTAGCTGCACGCCAGCAGCGGGCCGCCGAGAACGTTCTTTTCCTTGGAGAGGACGGTGCTCATGGGAGAAGTGGCTTCTATTTTAGCTGAGACCGTCTCGGTCAGGGCAACAACTCGAGCGACCGCGCAAGACGCGGACCCACGCGGATTGCGCCGAAGTGACGACGATCGGTCGTAAGTATTCGGTAGACGTGCCGCCGCTCGGCGACAGCGGCAACGGTTCCATCGACCAGTCCCAAGTCGAGCGTTCCGAACTTCGCGTCGAGCTCAAGGGCTCGAACGATGTCGGACGGGAGCGGCAGCTCATACTCGTAGCGGGTTCCCGGATCAAAGACCTCCGCGACCAGCTTTCGCATGGCGGCCCGGTTGTCTCGCAGAAAGTAATCCACCTCTGCCAGAACGAGCCCGGGCAGGATGATCAGACTCGCAGACGTTAGAATGTTCTCGTACTCAGGGAAACTTGGTCTACCTCCTTTCGTGCTGGCGAGAGCCCGCAGGAGCCCGCCGGTATCTGCAACGATCGGTGGGCTCAAGTCTTGAGATCTCGAAAGAGTTCAGACTCATCTCCGAGTTTGGTGTCCGTGGACTCGAAGAGGCGCGTAGAAGGTGGGCGGCGACCGGTGTAGTAGCGCGACGCCACTACCCGTAGACCTTTACGAATAAGGCGGGAAGCAGAGTGGCCGGCCGCTCTGGCTCTCTTCAACGCCCGCACATCCTCTTCTTCAAGCCGAACCGTCGTGGAAATCAGGCGCGCCATACGACCACCATACACCGAGTCCCACGGGAAAACAACCGTGGTCGCTCGAGGACGGCGCTTCTGCCACTTCGTCGCCCGCCATAGCTGACAGGCCTTTCGAGAGCCCGCGCCCGCGGCCTAAGCCGCGCGGGCGGCGATAAAGGCCTTCACCGCCCGCGCATCCGCGTCCATCACTTCCACCCGCTGCGGCAGTTTCTCGAGGTTCTCGAATCCCTTCGGCCGCTCGGGCTCCCGTCCAATCGCTTCGCGCACGACACCGGCGAATTTCGCCGCCTGCGCGGTCTGTAAAAACACGAGCGGCACGCCTTTCTCGCGGCGCTCCAACCCCACCTTGACGCCGTCGGCGGTGTGGGTGTCGATCATCACGCCGTACTTCTCCCACATCCCGCGGATGGTCGCGACGCGGTCCGCGTGCGTGCTCGAGCCCGAGACGAAGCCGGTCCCCGCAACCTGCCTGAAATATGCCGTGCCGGAAAGATCGATCGCTCCCTCGCGGTCGAGCCTATCCCAGAGGCCCTTCAGCGCTTTCGCGTCGCGGCCGACGAGATCGTAAGCGTAGCGCTCGAAGTTCGAGGACTTCGAGATGTCCATGGAAGGGCTGCTCGTCGCAACGACCTCCCCCGCTTTGCGCACGCGGTAACGCCCGGTGCGGAAGAACTCGTCGAGCACGTTGTTCTCGTTGGTGGCGAGGATGAGCCTTTTGATAGGCAATCCCATCTGCCGCGCGACGTGGCCCGCGTAGATGTCGCCGAAGTTGCCGGTCGGCACGGCGAAAGACACCGGCTCCGCGTTCGATTTCGTCACCGCGAAATACGCCTTGAAGTAGTACACGGTCTGCGCGGCGACCCGGGCCCAGTTGATCGAGTTCACCGCGCCGATGCGGTGTCTCGCCTTGAAGGCGAAATCGCCCGAGATCGCCTTGACGATGTCCTGGCAGTCGTCGAACACGCCGCGCACCGCGATGTTGAAGATGTTCGCGTCCTGCAGCGAATACATCTGCGCCGCCTGGAAGGGACTCATGCGCCGATGCGGCGAGAGCATGAAGACCCGCACGTTCTTCTTGCCGCGCAGCGCGTACTCGGCGGAAGGTCCGGTGTCCCCGGAGGTGGCGCCGACGACGTTGAGCCGCTCGCCCCGCTTCTCCAGCACGTACTCGAAGAGGTTGCCTATGAGCTGCAGCGCGATGTCCTTGAAGGCAAGCGACGGCCCGTTGGATAGCCCGAGAAGAAACAAGCCGGGCTCGAGCTTTTTCACCGGGGTAATGTCGTCGCTGCCGAAAATCGCCTTCGTGTAGGTCTTGCCGATCAGCCGCTTCAGGTCGCCCGAGGGGATGTCGTCGGCGAACTTCGACAAGATTGCGAACGCGAGCTGCGGGTAGCTCATGCCGCGCATGGCCGCGAGCTCGGCAACACTTAGTCGCGGAAATCCCTCCGGCAAAAACAGTCCGCCGTCCGGCGCGAGGCCCTCGATCATGATCTCGGTGAACGGCTGCGGCTTCGCCCCGCCGCGGGAACTGACGTAAAGCATGGGATTCAGGAATCGGGAATCAGCGGTGCTTCTGAATCCCGATCACTGCAGTTCTTCCAATCGGATGCGCGTCACCTTGCCGCTCACCACCGGCAGCGCCTCGACCTTCCTCATCGCGGCGTTCACGTTCTTCTCGCGGGTCTGGTGGGTGAGCATGATGATGTCCACCTGCTGCTCGCCTTCCGCCGGCTCGCGCTGGATCATGGCGTCGATGGAGATCGACGCGTCGGCGAGGATGCGGGTGATGTCGGCGAGCACGCCCGGCCGGTCGTGCACGCGCATTCTCAGATAGTAGGAGGTGACCACCTCTTCCATCGGCAGGATCTTGATGTCCGACATGCGGTCGGGCCGGAACGCAAGATGCGGCACGCGGTGCTCCGGGTCCGCAGTGTGCAACCGGGTGACGTCGACGAGATCGGCGACCACCGCGCTTCCGGTCGGCTCGGCGCCCGCGCCCGCGCCGTAGTACATCGTCTGGCCGACCGCGTCGCCCTTCACGAGCACCGCGTTCATCACGCCCTCGACGTTGGCGATCAGGCGCCGTGTTGGAATCAGCGTCGGGTGCACGCGCAGCTCGATCCCCTCGGCGGTGCGCTTGGTGATCCCGAGCAGCTTGATACGGTAGCCCAGCTGCTCCGCGTAGCGGATATCCTCCTGGGTCAGCCTCGAGACACCTTCCTTGTAGCACTTGTCGAGCTGCATCGGGACGCCGAAGGAGATCGCCGCCATGATGGTGAGCTTGTGCGCGGCGTCCACGCCCTCGACGTCGAAGGTCGGGTCGATTTCCGCATACCCGCGTTTCTGCGCTTCCTTGAGCACCGCGTCGAACGCCAGGCCCTTCTCGCGCATCTCCGAGAGGATGAAGTTGGAGGTGCCGTTGATGATCCCGGCGATCCATTCGATGCGGTTCGCGGTGAGCCCCTCGCGCAGGGCCTTGATGATGGGGATGCCGCCCGCGACCGCGCCCTCGAAGGCCACCATCGTGTCCTTTTTTTGCGCGGCGGCGAAGATCTCGTTGCCGTGAGTGGCGAGCAGCGCCTTGTTCGCGGTGACCAGGTGCTTGCCGTTCTCGATCGCCGCGAGCACGAGGTCCTTCGCCACCGTGACCCCGCCGATCAGCTCGATGATGATATCGATGTCGGGATCGCGCACCACCTCGAAGGCGTCCGCGGTGACGCGCGCCTTCCCGGCGGTGAGCTTTTTCGCTTTTTCGACCTCCTTGTCGGCGACGACGCTGATCTCGATGGCGCGCCCGGCGCGGCGCGAGATCTCCTCCCGGTTGCGCGCGAGCACCGCCCAGGTGCCGCCGCCCACAGTGCCGATGCCGAGCAGTCCCACCTTGATCGGTTTCACTTGAGCTTCTTCATGAAGTGGAACGAGGTCACCGCCATCCCTTCGCGGAAGTAGAACTTGTGCGCCTGCAGGCGCTGCGTGCCGGAGTCGAGGGTCAGGCTGTCGAAGCCCGCTGCGCGCGCCTTTTGCTCCAGATAGCCGAGCAGCGTCCGACCGACGCCGCTCGAGCGGCGAGCCTCGTCGGTGACGAGATCGTCCACGTAGAGCTGTTTCCCGTAAAACGTGTTCTCGTACATTCGGTAGACCGCCACACCCGCGACGTCTGCGCCATCGGCCGCCACGCACATGCGTGCGCCGCCGGCGAAAACGCGCTTCATTTTCGCTTCATATTCGGGAAGTAGCGCGGTACGCAACTGACGGTGCACGGCTTCGGCCTTCTTGAGCCAGCCGGGCGCCGCAATTACGCCCGATCCATCGGTGACCTCGACGATCCGCATCACAGCAATCCGTCCTTGCGGAACATATCGCGAATCCCGCGGATGGCTTGTCGGGTGCGAGCCTCGTTCTCGATCAACGCGATCCTCACGTGATCGTCGCCGTGATCGCCGAAACCGATTCCGGGCGATACCGCGACCCGGGCGTCTCGGAGCGCTTTTTTTGCGAATTCGAGCGAGCCGAGCTTGGCGTAGGCCTCGGGGATCTTCGCCCAGATGTACATCGAGGCCTTGGGGTTCTCGACCCTCCAGCCGATCTCGCGCAGCCCCTTGACCATGACGTCGCGGCGCCGCTGGTACTTCATGCGGTGCTCGACAACGCAATCCTGCGGGCCTTCGAGGGCGACGATCGAGGCGACCTGGATCGGCGTGAAAGTGCCGTAGTCGTGGTAGCTCTTGATCCGCGCGAGCGCGTGGACGAGGTCCTTGTTGCCGACCATGAACCCGATGCGCCAGCCCGCCATGTTGTAGCTCTTCGACATGGTGAAGAACTCCACCGCGATATCGCGCGCGCCGCTCACCTGCATGATCGAGGGCGCCTTCCAGCCGTCGAAAGTGATATCGGCATAGGCGAGGTCGTGCACGACGAGAATATCGTGGGCTTTCGCGAGCGCGATCACGCGCTCGAAGAAATCCAGCTCGACGCATCTCGCCGTCGGGTTCGACGGAAATCCGATCACCAGCATCTTGGGCTTGGGGATGAGCTCGCCGATCGCGCGCTCGAGCTCCTCGAAAAAATCCACCTCCGCAGTCATGCGCACCGAGCGGATGTCGGCGCCGGCGATGATCGCGCCGTAGATGTGGATGGGATAGGAGGGATTGGGCACGAGCACGGTGTCGCCGCGATCCAGGCACGCGAGCATCAGGTGCGCGAGGCCCTCCTTCGAGCCGATGGTGACGATCGCCTCCGAGTCGGGATCGAATTGGACGCCGTAGCGGCGCTGATACCACGCGCAGATCGCGCGGCGCAGGCGCGGGATGCCCTTCGAAACCGAGTAGCCGTGCGTGTCGGGGCGCTGCGCCGCCTCCACCAGCTTCGCCACGATGTGCCTGGGCGCGGGTCCGTCGGGATTGCCCATGCTCATGTCGATGATGTCTTCGCCGGCGCGGCGCGCCGCCATCTTCAACTCGTTGGTGATGTTGAAGACGTAGGGCGGAAGGCGCTGGATGCGGGCGAACTCTCTCATGATCGCGGGCGGGCTTATCGGCTTGGGTGCAAGCATTTCAAATCGCGCTGCAGCGCAAAAAGTTATAATGCTACCGGACACTTACATCACCGGCAAACTTGAAACTCCACCGCGAAGCCGCCTCCGCGCTGAACGTCTTCACCTGCTACGGCCAGGGTTACGTGAAGGTCAACGACCGGCGCATCGAGAAAAGCGTGGTGGTCCTGCCCGGGCGCATCATCGCGGACTGGCCCGCGACGAGCTTCGAGACGCTCGCGCCCGCGCATCTCGCCGCGCTCGCCGGCCTGGGGCTCGAGATCGTTCTGCTGGGCACCGGAGCGCGGCTGCGCTTTCCCCGCCCCGAGATCATGCGGCCGCTCGTTCAGTCCGGCGTCGGCGTCGAGGTGATGGACGTGGAGGCCGCCTGCCGGACCTA
>WNFZ01006889.1_pt1 | contig 10236 bp, 7 predicted proteins | sample 5400081 | NCBI WGS metagenome assembly WNFZ01 (sample SAMN13153365, study PRJNA577476) | soil metagenome | isolation source: 80 cm soil or saprolite under grassland replicate 1 | place: USA:California | collected 2016-06-15
AGAAGGCGATCTTCGTACCGTCGGCTGACCAGTTAGGAACGCCGTCGTCTGCCGGGTTGTTGGTGAGATTAGTCTGTCCGCTGCCATCAGGATTCATTACGAAGATTTCACCAGTGGGGCCATTCGGGTAACTTTCAAAAGCAATCTTGCCGTTTGTCCCTGGAAATGCCGCATGGACATTGATCACTCCGGAAAAAAGAACTAACAATAAACTCGCACTTATAAAAAGCTTCAAGAAACGACGAATGGGTTTGTTGTTCATGTCAGTTCTCCTCAGTCTAAGCATAATCGACAGTTAATTCGCCGCCTAATCACCAAAATTAATGCAGATATTAGGCTGCCTAACCTTAAAAAGACAAATTTGATGACTTATCATTACTATAGTGATTTTTGTACCCTGAGTCATGTGTCATTTGTCATAAATAAATGGGACAAGCAGTCAAGCCTACCCCGCCTCGATGAGTTCGCTAATGAGTATTGCCCCGCCTAATGACACCGTTAGCTTGAAGGATGATCTCTCCATTTCCTTATCCCGCCGACAGAAATAAGTTCGTCAAACTACGGTTTTTCCGTCCATACCTCATGCATTTTTGCGCGCGCGCCTTAAATGGATGGGGACAATAATGGTGGTTTGACGAACATAGTTTGTTAAAGTTGAACATGAATCAACAAAGTTTATTCTGAAGAATTTGCATTAGGCATCTTCATTCGTATTTGCTATCCCAGGTAGCTTTACCAATTAGTACCAATCCTGTTCCCCGAGTTTGGTTCCCAACCTTGAAACCCTGTGATATCGCTCTCACCTTGACCGCTATAGCGATACCAGAAGAGATCGCCGTTTTGAGCAACTGCGTAAACAACATGACTCCAATCTCCGAACTCGGTGACGCCTCCAAAAATATGCTTCATGTTCTGCCAGCCGTTTCCCACTGGATTGCCCGAGTTAGGATGCCAGCCAAGCGTTCCCGAAACATCGTCTTCACCATGGCCGCTGTAGGAGTACCAAAGTAGGTCTCCATTCTCAGGGACTGCGAAGAAGACATTACCCGACCCATGAATATGTTTCATGTTCTGCCAGCCGTTTCCTACCCGATTCCCGGAATTTAGGTGCCAGCCAAGAACTCCTGAAGGGTCCCATTCCCCATTGCCACTATATGAGTACCAGTATAGATCACCGTTTTGGGCAACAGCAAAAATCTGTATGCGGCTAGTAGATGACTGTCCCTCCTGCGGGGAGACGAAGATTTGGAGGAAGTTTTGCCAGCCGTTGCCAATCACATTTCCGGAGTTTGGGTGCCAGCCAAGGGTGCCCGTCTCATCACTTTCACCATTACCAGAGTAAGAGTACCAATGTAGATTCCCATTCGGATGGACTGCCATGACTACCCCATCGCCGCATCCGAAGACATGCAGCATGTGATCAAAGCCTCGACCAATCGGATTGCCTGAGTTAGAATGCCAGTTTAGCACGCTCACTGCATTGTCTTCTTGTTCACCTCGACCATTGTAGCGGTTCCAAATCAGATTGCCGTTTTCCGCCACGCCGTAGAAAATCCCCTGCATGGGAAGCCCGCTGTCAATAGGTGTCGTTCCATTCCCGCCATGGAATAGCTTGAGATACCCTGTGCTACTGCGATGTATCACTTCATCTGGGATACGTAGCCAAGTATTCATCAACTGCACTTGATACGGCCTACCTGTAGAAAGTAGATAATAAATCTTTAGGATTCGGTTCGCCTGATCCCATTCTGTAAAGCGATTTAGAATAAAGGCACCATAAGCCCAGCCGGGTTTATCCTCTCTGCCTAGCTCGGGATGCGCTATATCGATTGGTATTGGAAGGGGAGGAATTTCGAGATGAAGGTTATCGCCCTGAAACTCACTATCTGGGTGACCATCGGGATGGCTTCCCACGGGCCAGTGCATGAACTTTCCGTAAGCACCCTGAGCAGCGGGATCAAACAGTGTGATTGGCTCAGACCAATCCGTGAGATTTCTACTTATGCGAGCCAAAGCCGGACGTTTATAACCATCTAAGCCCGACTCGTGGTCAGAGTCTGTAGCTTTTGAATAGAGCAGAATCCAACACTTAGGCCCATCGAGCCACGCTGTTGAGACAGATGTGTAATAAGAGGGCAGATGTTTGAAAAGTGTGAAGGCCTCGTCTGCATTCTCTGACCATGTTTTCTCTCCATCCGGCCCTGGGCCGGCATAATACAACGTGTCCTGTAATCTGGGCCCCTCAACGGAATTGAGTGGCATCCAGGCCAGGCGAAATCCTGGATCCTGCGTGAAACCCTTCCAATGTCCCTCGGTGAACATGACAAGCCCCGACCCCTCCTTTTCGGGAAGATCATGCTCGGCGTTCCTAACCACCCAGGGTGCAACTCCTGGAAACACATTGCTTTGATTGGCTCGTACGATGCCGAAGCATTTTCGGCAAAACCGCCATTGACCCTCATTTAACTTATCTTCCCCGGGGTTATGAGGTAAAACGAAATGAAAGCCTACGTTCCCATCATCATGAGGAGATCATCTTTTGGACAGATTCCATGGTCACCGCCCGCCCAAAATAATCCAGCGCATTTCAGACAGAACCGCCAATCCTTCTGATGTTCCAGATCGTCAACAACATCGTGTCGTAAAACAAAATGGTACCCGACATTGCCATCATCGTGAGGAAGACCATCTCTTGGGCAGATTCCACCTGTATCGCCAGCCCAGAACAGGCCATGGCATTTTAGGCAGAAACGCCACTGAGGTTGATCCTGTGTTCCCGCGGCAATATCATGAGGGAGCACGAAGTCAAAGCCGCGAGCTACATGCTGGCCACGGTCCTTTGGACAGAAGTTTTGGGCCTGAGGATCGCCGTTCCAGTAAAACAGACCAGCACACTTTTCACAAAACCGCCAGTTCTTCTGGCTTGTCGCGGTCTCCATGATACTTAGATATGGTAAACGAACCGGATCCCCGGTTCCGCGATGATGCCCACCTGCCGGACACCTACCTTTTAATCCTGACTGCTCACCATCCCAAAAAAGCGTCGAGCAATCTTGGCATACGCGCCAATTACTTTGATGCTGATGGTCTTCAGTTGCCCCTTGCTCCAAAGTGTAAGCGATACTATCGGGTTCGTGAGTGCCTCCCTTCCAGCACATACTAGGAAAGGCGCCATTCCAAAACATTGTTCCGCATTTCTTGCAGAGGCGCCAAGTGTTTGGGCCAGGCACGCTATCCGCTGGTGCGTGAGGTAGAACGAACTTAAAACCCAATATTTCATGGCTTTCCAGCGACGAACGCGTTTCATCTTTCGGACACTGGCCGATCCGCGGGCTGAATAGGAATTGCTTCTGGTAGACGCCTGGCACTCCTGGGCGGTCTTTCATAACCATATACAAACCATAAGCGGGGTCACCCCCTCGGGGCCGCTCTGAGAAAGATGCCTCAGACATGTTGACAAATAGATAAATTCTCCCCAGATGACTGAACGCACCACTTGTCACTTCCAAGCTTTGTGTGATTCCAATCGGTTCCTCGGATGTCAGGGGAGCAAACTTGCCTTTTTGCGGCTCTTCCTCTTTCAGAAGAAGATGTAGGTGAGACCCCCCTCCCGGAGCACCTGGACAAAGACCTTTGAAGCCATCACCAGCCCAAAAGAGTCCTTTGCAGTAGATACAGAAGCGCCAGAATGGCTGTCCCTTTGCAGAAAGAGATCCCGGTCGGTAGTTAGGATTTTCGTCGGGATCTATCGGTTCATTTGGCAGGTAGAAGATCCATCCTTGCGGGTTGTGTTGGAGTCCATCCTTAGGACAGACACCATTCGGTTTACCCTCAGGTGCCCAGAAGAGGCCATTGCACTTATCGCAGAATCGCCAATTGCCCTGACCAGTTGCGTCTGTGGCACCCTGCTGTTTGTTCGGAAGAACGAAGTTCCAGCCAATCGGTTGATGGTTATCCCCTTTGGGGCAGATACCGGAAGGTTGATCGTTGGGTGCCCAGAACAAACCCCCACATTTGCTGCATAAGTGCCAGTCTGGCTGACCAGATGATTCCGTGGCACCCTGCTCTTTGCTAGGAAGAAAAAAGTTCCAGCCAAGGGCCAAATGGCCGCCATGCCTGAGCACTTTTGTATCATCGGTCCAGGCGACTAAGTCCGAGTTGTTGGGATTGCCACTGAAACCCGGAAAATTGCGGTCCTGTTCCACGGCCACATCACCAAAAAATATATAGAGTCGTCCATCCGAGTGTTCAGTATTTGCTCCAAGATCAACCCCCATCACTCCCCAGCGACCAGTATCGTTCAGCAGAGGCCATTGCATTGCATCAACCGAACGAATCCACGTAGGATCGCTTGATCTTGTGCTTCCTGTTAGTTGACCAATTCGCTCTGTGAAGAGAACTTCTACTGATGCCATATGACCTCCTGACTTACTGTCAATTTTTCCAACATGAACAAAGTGAACTCCACGCGCTTTTGGGGTCAATTACTTCATGATGGAGATAGACTGTTATCCAGCTCTCAAGAACATAAGCAGAAATGAAGCTAACTCTCTCTATATAAAACCCACCATATATGTGTTAGTTTTGGTAAGCTCTTTTTAATCACTTGATAGTTCTTAAATTAAAGGCCAGTTGCAAGACTCAGCTTATGTTTTCCACTCTCAGGGTATGTCATTGTGCCTTTTTTCCAATACAAACTACAGTTAGTCCCCCATGTATTTTCTTTTTTGCGCGCGCTCTTTAATGGACGGGTGCAAGTTTGGTGGTTTGACGGACATAAGTTTTAGCGAGACTGTTTGCTCTAAAAGCCTTTGGGATTGTGAACTACGCTGTTTTCCATCAGTGAGACAAGCTCGAAGTATCGAGCGATACACAATAGGGGCCTTTTCTACCATCTGAACTTATCCATCCGCCCCTGATGACTGCCTGACATTGGCCATTGGCTTTTGGCGTACCCCTGTCTATTAGTTGCCGCCGATAGAGAATAGCAGCTTCAGAACTAAGATAACCTACTTGTTTTCCTCGGATCTCAACACGCACAGCGTTTTTATCGTGGGGGTTTTTATCTTCCAATATCAGCCAAGCAGTTTCAAACTGATTGACACCTCTTGGTACGCGCGGTCCGCACATGGCTTCGATCGCGGCTTGATAATTTTCTTCCCCTATAATCTCTAGTTCATATCTTGCAGCGCCCATCAAAAAGACGACCTCTTTCCTGCCTGATGGCCTCTGCTGCACTTTTTGCGAAAATAAGCTTGTAAATAAACCCATGTGAGTCTTCCTTAGGAATTATTAGGATCAAGTTGTTGGCGGTTATGTACCTATTGTTAGCTCTTCCTATCCAAGACAATTTTCCCATGAGTTGGTTACTAACAGATCGGTAAGTATTTTGCTTATAAAGAGATTTCAAGCTATGTTGGAGTTGTGACGCCCGAAGTTATTTGGGAGTAAATCGATACTATTGCTTCAAGATACATATACTTTGAAATTGGCGCCCGCGAACTTCTGAACGACTATTGATCAGAAGAAGCAGTATAGTAACCTATTCTTCTATATTACCGTCTAGTAATTTGAGATTCTTTGCTCATCTCAGTATCTGAACTGATTCAGTTGGAAACCTGGATCCATGAAGGAAATGGCCATGTCACACAACAATCTATCTCCTGAAATCATATTCGCAGCGGCTATTTGGCTGACGGCCATATTGATATTTGTTCTTATGGTTATCGCTACATTTGTTTCTCTCATTTCTGAAAATAGAACGAAGACCAAAATCCAATTTAGTCGAGTTGTTGCAAGATTTACAAAAATTCTTTTTGAACAGAAAGATCCAAAAATCAAATATAACCGAGACATCTCTTAAATTATCTTGAAGCTGAATATCTACAACGCTTCATCTAAGTAAGGATTTTTCTAGGAAAAGCCAACTAAATAACAGATTAACCTTTTCGCGTCCAAGGCGAAAAAGTACAATTAAGTTATCTGAAGCAGAATGGGTAGCGAACTGGAAAGAGTATTAGAAAGATAAATCAAGCACGGAGACTCATTGAGGCGCACTTCGGATAATCTCGTCTAGTAGAGCGGCTAATATTTTATGCAACCATGTATGCCAATTGTGCGTTCGTAGTTTTTCTTTTGTACTTCACACCCGAACAACCCGAATGATGTTCAAGTATGCTGTCAATTGGTGTGGTGAATTTTCTCTTATGTCCCATCTTTCTATCTTCTTTTGTGGCCTTGTAGCTTTAGACAATAGATCACTCGAACCCTCAGTTTTTTCAAGCGGAGCATCGCGAGGTTTTTCTCGATAAGCTGCCGTTTGTTCCCCATGCATTTTCTTTTTCTTGCGCGCGCTCATATAAACATGGGAGGGATTTTGGTAGTTTGACGGATATTATAGTTTGATCTACATATGACATTTTCCTACTAAATATCAGTTTGTTATTTGTGGAGGTATATTTACTTAGCCGTTACTTCAATTTTTGCTTTGTCACTTATCTTTTTAAGAACTAAACCTATTCCTGCTAGAGGGTTGGCCAATGTGGCTATGACAACATCAAAGATCTCAGGACTCATCTTGGCTATATCGTTTATTAGTTTTTCTAACCTGCTGGGATTTTTCTTCCCCTGGCCACTCAAAATTGTCGCCTGAATTGTATCTACTTGTTCTTTGACATTGTCTTTTTCATTTGCTGGCAGACTTGAACGGTCAATTACGTCCTCTATATAAACACGCCAATTATCTATCTCTTGTGTAACCGAAAGTGAATAATTCATGCCAATCACATTTCCAACGATGGGGCCATAAACGTTGAGGATACCTATGCCAGATGGCCGACTTATTGTTTGATCATTGGACAGTGCCGACAAGCCTTTATTAGAATCCGAGGTATCCTTTTGGGGCTCTTGTTTGTGTATTATGTCTTCCCTGTGCGCAACCGATGAAGGCTCTTCTGATTCACTTAAGAAGCTACGTGGAGGTTGTTCTGACCACATTGCACCAAATCTTTCCAATCGAAATGGATGGTTATCTCCAAGAGATGGTTCCACAGCTAAGGTACAACGCAGATCGCGAAATGTCTCCATTTCAACAATAGTTGTCTCGTCCATGAAGATTGAGTCATTAAAGGCTCTCACGACTATTTCTCTAATACGTGCAGCTGCAAATGCCCTATAGTAAATACCTCCGTCGCCCCAAGACTCGCATGCATAAATACCCAGATTGGCGGCAATCGTTAGCCATTTCAACACTGGATCCTCTTCGATGACCAAGTGGCTAGTTGGAGGCATTGCTTTTCTATCGAAATGAGCTTCCTTTGCGCAAGTGCACACGAAGGACACTACGTCAGCAAACCAAGAATCTAGATCTGGTTCCATCCTGGCATGCTTTCTAAATAGTGGAGCGGCACGACTCAGGCAACGACCGATAAATGCAACTACAACCCATCGGGGTTTATACAATAAAGCCCCCATGAGTTGGGAGCTTGACCGGAATTGAAGTAAGCATAGGATGCAACAATGACATGTCGGGAAAGGCTTCTGGCATCCCCAGCAGCCAAAGAGGGCCTAGCTCCAAATAACTTATCATATTCAATTCCGCAAATTTACTACGCTTTCTGAAGCTCAGAAGCGTTTCTAAATCCACCTTGTAAGCATGTTCGATTTCTATCCAATCGATAAAGCTTGAGATCGCGTGAACAGCGGTCGCTTTTGCAGATTCTTCTATTGCGTATACAATAGCCTGAAAATGACTAGTGTCACCTTTTTCCCTAGATGCATACCAGTATGGGGTGTGGGTAGATGCTAGATGAACAGCGAGGGCTGCATCATATACTACTGCGGCCAATAATGCGGCGAGTGGAGCTTTAGCTTTTTCCGCCTGTTCGATAGCCTGTGCCACGGAAAATAGGTGTTTTCGAATATTGATGATTTCTTCCTGAATGTTCCTGTCGGAAAACCGAGATGAAATGTTCTGCACAATAGTCAAAGCTTCTTGAACATCACGAAAGGAGTTTTCTAGGTGCAAAGGCCAAATCATTTGTATTGTTGGCCACACTCGTTCAGCAAGACGAAGAATCAACGGTACTGTATCCCACAGCTGCAATCTCTCAAGCCTTGCCTGAATATCAACTCGAGACTGTTCGTAATCCCTCCATTTCGCCTTGGTGTTTTGTTCCATTTGCAGCAAACCTCATCATTTACAGGGTAATGCGTCATAAACAAGGCTCATTTGGATATTGATTGATAGGCAATCATCCTACAATATACTTTCTGAGACAGAATCTCTACCTTGTTTTTTCAATGGCGGGAGACTGGATTGAAATGAAACCCTAAATTAGATATCGATTGAACGTCCTCGTGTCATAACTTATATCAGAGATTTATCTATCATCATCTAAACAATACTTTCATAATCCACCTAAAGGACAAAACTGTCATAATCGCCACAAATTATACTCTCGCTCGGAACCATAATTCATAGTGGTCATCTTCGATTGTTTTCAGATACTGACAGCTTCAGCAAAGTGGCTGGCCGAAAAACTTCATACTATAAGCGGCTGTGTTTTTTGTCGTTTCCTTTTTGCAAAAACCGCATTTTACACCTGACCAGCCTGAATGCCTTTTCTGTATTGTTTCCACCGATATTGGAAATTTTCTTCTTCCTTCCATAAGCCCTTCTTTGTGGCCTTGAATTTCTTCAAGACCACTTGCAAGACTTAGTTTGCGTTTTGCTTCTCCACAGGAGCGTCGGCAAGTCTGTCTTGCTCGTCAAACTCTGGTGCTTGAAGCGTTCCGTATCCGCACATGGCTAAGGCTCTGCCGATTGCTCCCGTCTCGGCTTTCTCGATGTAATCCGGGAAGCCAATCTCGGTTTCTTTTTTCCTGGCCGTTGCGATAATATTTCCTAACATATCTTTGATCGTTGCCTTCATGACAACGGCTTTATTCCCCAACTGTTCAATCTCTGTGATGATGCTCCAGTAGGGATTATCTTTGCGAAACCATGCAATCCGGGCGGCAACTGGCAAATAATCGATTTCGGTTTTCTCATACCTCACCTGACCATTGGGCAAGCTCACCTTTTTGAACTTTGGTAATTTGAGCATGTATTTCATTGGATCGAATATGCTATGATGTACTTCTCTGGAAGAGCCGGTCTTTATAGATTGGCTCTTTCTCGTTGTATCAAGATGCCCATTACCGTTCACGTTTGGTTTTGGCGTTTGTATATTTAGTTCCATTTTTGTTTTCACCCCCTTTCTGTTTTGCTTCTTTTTATTTTTGAAGCCTTGCTTCAATACCTGTTGTATGAGCACGCCTACCAAGCGCAGTCAAGGGCGATGTAATCATCGTTCATCGCAGACCCTTGACTGCATAGCTTTGGAGGTGTGCCATTTGAGAAAAATATATGAATTAGTAGAAAGTCAATTTTTCAAATCGCTTCTCCGGCCACAGATTTAAAGCACAAGCGTACAATAGTACTTGACTGGTCGTGACAAAATTTGAAAAAATGGCACGCCAGTCAAGTCCATCTTTAATAATCACATTACCCATATTAGCGAATACATAAGACCCGAACAATACCCAAAATTAGTGCTTGAAATAATTTTAGAATGTTGGAGTGAGCATGCCAATTTCATGAGCACAAATGTACAAATAACACTTGATGGGCATGCCTAAAATCACATGGCACGCCAGTCAAGTTCATGCTAATACACTGTAAACGCAGACGTGGAAGATTTGTGAGTTGCTTTGAGTTTCCACTTGTGCTTAAATAATCGTATGGCAACACTGGACAATGATGATTTAAAGGCTCTCAAGGATATGATTGAAGTCACATTCGAGGAAAAACTGGACGAAAAGCTAGACGAGAAATTAAGTCACCTTCCAACAAAAGATGAGTTTTATACAAAGATGGATGAAGTTGTGGGAGAGCTAAAAACTGTGAGAGAGGAACAAGCTTTACAAAGCCAACAGCTTTCTGACCATGATGACAGAATTGAAAAAATCGAGTCCCACATTGGAGTATCTTCAAATTAGTCTACCGTTCCTATATTGATTGATCCCCTATTGCTTAAGCTAAAGCGTATAAATAGCACTTGATAGACGTGCCAAAACCAAAAAGTGTTAATGTCGGTTAGATGTTTACCTAAACGGATACAACCTGAGTGATTGCCTATATCATTTCCGCGGAATTGGAAGGCATATAGAACCTTCGACCTGATTGCCGAACAC
>WNFZ01013008.1_pt1 | contig 10236 bp, 10 predicted proteins | sample 5400081 | NCBI WGS metagenome assembly WNFZ01 (sample SAMN13153365, study PRJNA577476) | soil metagenome | isolation source: 80 cm soil or saprolite under grassland replicate 1 | place: USA:California | collected 2016-06-15
CAAGAGATACCGGGCACCGAACGTGCAATTCATCAGCGTCAACCGCGAGCTTGGTCTCATGAAATTCTTGCTGAGATGCGCTGTGAAGCGCGGCGTCCTCAGGAGCATGCCGCTGATCGAGCTACAGGATGAGTCAAACCTTGGCCACGACCGGCGCTCCGTGACGGAGGAAGAATACCGCGCCATCCTCAAGCACATGCAGCTGCGCGAACAACAGCGGATCGTCATCACCTGGTGGGAAACAGCCATGAGAGTCAATGAACCCTTCAGCATTAAATGGCCGATGGTGGATTTGAAAGTCGGTCTCTTCCGGCTGCCCGGCCACATTCTGAAAGAAAAAGTTTCGAGAAGAACGCCTCTTTCATTCGAGATGTTCCAGGTCCTCGAAGAGTTGCGCGACGAGCAGCGCAAGAACAAGGTGGAGAACATTGCTGCCCATGTTTTCACGCGCCACGACGGTCGACCCATCAAGGACATCTACAAAGCGTTCGCTAATGCATTAGGGGACGCCAAGTTGCACGATTCGGGGATCACCCCCCGGTCGTTTCGACGAGCCGCAATTTCACGCTGGACTGCCTTGGGCATCCCGAGGGATTTGACCATGTTGTTCAGTGGCCATCGCTCAACGAATGTTCACGATAGCTACTTGAATTTTGGTGACGACGTGTTGGTTAAACAGTTCAAAGACAAGGGGCTGCTCTTGCCGCCGCAACAAAGGCGAAAGGTCTCGGCAAGTGAGCTTTGAAATAGCTTTGAAACGGAGGAGTGCTCTTGCGCTAAGACGCGCAAGTTATTAATCTCAAATGCTTTCTAGAGCTGAGTCAAATGAATGTTATGAACATCCGACTGAAACCAACAATTAAAGGAGAAACTCAATGGCGATCTGGGACGACATTCTAACGCCGCGTGACCAAGAAGTATTTGCCCTCTCGGGCTACGGCAAGCGGGCGGGCTTCGGCCAACGGCCGGCTATTCTTGTCATTGACGTGAATTACAACTTTGTCGGCGACAAGTCGGAGCCGATTCTCGAATCGGTCAAACGCTTTCGCAACAGTCGCCTTCGGCCGCTGGCAAGCAAAAAATAGCCGGTCCACTGAAGATATGAGCGAAACCTGGGATAAGGGCAATGAGATCGTCTCTGAAATCGCGCCGCAGCCAGGAGACATCGTCGTGCGCAAGCAGAAACCCAGCGCATTTTTCGGCACGCCGCTCATGAGTATGCTCAACGAGGTTCACGCCGACAGCGTCTTAGTCGCAGGCACGACCACCAGCGGCTGCGTGCGTGCCAGCGTGATCGACGCGTTTTCCTACAACATGAAAGTTTCCGTGGTCGAAGAATGCGTCTTCGACCGAGGGCAAGCATCGCACAAGATCAATCTCTTCGACATGGCGATGAAGTACGCCGATGTAATTTCGTTGAAGGAAACCATCGACTACATCCGCGGCTTACCGGATCACCTCTATGCGCCAGCCCTGTGATGGATAGCAGGAGTAAGATATGCCGAAATCAGAAACCAATCCCCATTTGCAAGCCGCGATCATGGAGGTGGTAGATAACCAGCTGCGCAGCAACGATCCTCCCCAGACACAACAGACCTTCAAACGTCTCGTTGAAGCCGGTCACGCTGAAAACGAGGCGAAGCGACTGATCGCTTGTGTGGTCTCTGCCGAAATCTTCGACGTGCTGAAACGGCAGCAGCCCTTCAATCTCGACCACTTCGTTAAAGGTCTCGACAAACTTCCCGCGATGCCTTGGGATGAAGAGAAATAAGCTGCGGCCAACGGGTTCATAAAATACAATTCCAAGCTGTTTCATCATTCAGATGAACTTAGATTAGCGAAAGTTGCGCAGACGCTGGCTGTGAAAGGAATCTCTGTAATAGTCAGCAATGCGGCGCATCCCCTGATCAAACAGCAATACGACGGCCTCTTTTACAAGACCGAATTAGAACGGAACAGCCTGATAGCCGCAAATCCTTCTCGGCGAACGAAATCTGAACTACTTATTAGCAGTTTTCCTGTTCGTCTGTAGTTCAATATTGAACCTGCCTTCAATTTGCGCCGAATTTTTCTGCGCCAGCACCCGCATCAGTGGCGTAACCGGCCTAATGGACGAACTGCCGATCGGCTTAGTCTCTCTGTACATGAAGGGAAATACAGTGGACCCCTCAATGTTCAGCCCATCTTAGGTTTAGCGAGATTCAATGTCTCGACAGAAAGACTTGCTTTCATTTCGGCGCCTACTTAAGTTGAGTTAGTGACTCAACTCACCTTGCCAATGAAGCGATGGCAAGCCAGGATAAGAGAGCATGATCACCGTTCACGCCGACATCGTCGGAAGCCTTCTTCGACCGCCCGGGCTACTTGATGCACAAAAGCAACTCCCCGGCGGAGCGATCACTGCTGCTCAATTCAAAGACATCGAAGATCGCGCTGTCGATGAGGCAATCGCTCTGCAGGAGACTGTCGGTTTGCGGGTTGTCACGGACGGCGAGATGCGCCGCCAGTCGTTTCAAAGTCAAATGCCCGCTGCCGTCAGCGGCTTCGGCGACTTCAATCTCGATGCTTTTCTTTGGGGAGAGTGGTACGACGAGCATGGCGTACAGAAGAAACGTCGACCTCGCCGCCTCGGCGCAATCGCCAAGCTCAAGCGTCTTCGTTATCTTTCGGCGGATGAATTTGCATACCTTAAGAGCAAAACCAGTCGAGTTCCCAAGATAACCCTTCCCAGCCCGGGGCTGTGGGCGAATTTCTGGTCGCCAACATATTCGCGAGACGCCTATCCGACGCTCGACGCTTTTCTCGCCGACGTCGTTAAAGTCCTGCGCGAGGAAGTGGTCGAGCTTATTCGACTGGGAGCTCTGTACATTCAAATTGACGCGCCGCACTACGGTCTGCTGCTTGATCCCGCTACTCGCAGATTTTACGAAGGACTCGGATGGAGTTTCGACCAGTGGTTGTCCCTTGGTATCGAGCTCGACAATGCCATGATGAAGGGCTTTCGCGATGTTACGTTTGGTTTTCACGTTTGACGCGGCAACCAGGGCAGCCGGTGGCTGTCCCAAGGGGGTTACGAAGCGATCAGCCGCGAGTTGTTTCGCCGGCTTGATGCGCAACGGTTGCTATTGGAATTTGACGATGCCCGATCCGGCTCGTTCGAGCCCTTACGAGACATCCCGAACGACAAATTCGTCGTCTTAGGGCTGGTGACCACGAAGAAACCGGATCTCGAATCCATTGAATTATTGACGCGGCGGATCGTCGAAGCCAGCCGCTATATTTCAAAGGACCGCCTGGGACTGAGCCCTCAGTGCGGTTTTGCTTCATCAATTATAGGCAACCGCATTTCTCCGGATAATCAAAGACGAAAACTGGAGCTCGTGGTGAATACCGCGAACACGGTCTGGCGATAAGGTTGATTTCACGCATCCTGGGTAATCGCGCGTACGATCAATATCACGCCGACCAAAGCCAACAGCACCAATCGTATACCAGTTGAACAAATTCCACGTCGAGATCGCCACCAACTGGCTGAGTTTCGTCGTCACGAAGATCGTTGCGAGCGATTTTACGAAGGTACGCTTATCCAACTTAAGACTATAAAAATAGATCGCCAGAGCAGGGCCGGCAGCGTTGGTCACGCCGTTTAGAAAACCGCTGAGCAAGCCGAAGATGCGCGAAAAAAAATTTTCCTGTTGTGGTGAGACCGTGAAATCCAACCTAAGCAAGTTCGAGATCACGAAGACCAGCACCATCACACCGAGACCAAGATTGAGTACCCACAAGGGGGTCTTGACCAAGACCATGGTGCCCAAAAAAACGCCGATGATAGTCGGCACTATAAAACCTTTTAAGCGCCGCAAGATATCGTAAGGCAAACCGTCACGGATAATTTGTGCAGAGTCCATGAACAGATTGGGCAGAATCAGCACCGTCACGGCGGTTCGGATATCGAGCAGGAGCGCGACCGTGGGCGTCGCGATCAGCGGAAATCCGAGACCCGTGGCGCCCTTGACGAAAGCGGCAAGGAGCAGGGTAATACCCACGACTAGATAGGCAAAATCAAATGACATCTGTAGCGCGCTCTGTTGTATTTCTGAGTTGCGTTATTCAAATTGGCAGGGAATTTGTCCACCATGCAACATCGAGTTTTGTAAGCTTCGAGCGATAAGCGATGACGCGATTCTTAAGCCGCACGCCGATTAGAACTTTCGTCCTCTACCCGATCGTGACGCTCCTGTGGGAGGTAGTTATCCGCGGCCCGCACTTCGCGCCCAATCTCTGGTTTTTGCCGCTGATGATCTGGGGCTATCTTCAGTACCTTCTGTGCGGCCATTATCGGCTCAAACTTGGCGGCGGCGGCCCTGGATTGGAAGCACCGCCGGATAAACTCGTCTCCAGCGGGCCGTACGGTTACAGTCGCAATCCGATGTATCTCGGTCACATTATTTTTCTAATCGGCCTAACTCTGACCTTGAAATCATGGATCGCTGGTTTCATCACCGCAGCTGTCGCGGTCTGGTTCCATCGTCGCGTAATCGGCGACGAGAAGAAACTGATTAAACTACTCGGTCGGCCTTACGAGAATTATCTAGCAAACGTGAAACGCTGGATACCTGGACTTTTCTAAACGTTGTCGTGCGTCTTCTTATGCTTTTCTTATGCCTTTTTCCTCTGAGTCGTTTGCTTCTCGCCGGTTTTGAAATAATCGCCTTTGACTGCCAGCTCCGCCTCTTCCTCGTCCTCTTTAGCCCATGCCCCGAGACTGTAACCGTACCAGGGCATGCGCGGCTTGAGCGGCGGTAGTTCCAGCTCTTCCCAAATTTGTTTGGATCGTTCCATGAACTCTTTCTTCGGCAGCGACACAGGCGTGTAGGGCCAGGGACGAACGGCGTTAATGAGCAGCGCCGAAGTCGAGCTCAGCCGCTTTTCTTCACTCTCCATTCCCGGCGGGTACGTCGACGGATCGAGCCCGGGTGATTTTCCCTTGACGATAGCCACATCTTCATCCGGTCTCATGCTGTAACAGATCGCCCAATTGATCATCGCGGGATCGTGAATATCGACGTCTTCATCCACGGCGATGCAGACTTTCGCGTAGCTGCCGGTAAAACCCGCCGACGCATTTAATGCGCGCCAGGCGTCGGCCTTGCTCGCGTTACGCATCTTGATGACACAGTACGCCTGGCCGCTGCCGCTGACTTCGTCATGTAAGGCCACATCGATCACCGCCGCGTTGCCGCTGTCGTGCCGCAGGAATTTGTAAATGATTTTTTCCGTGCCCGTGTGTTTGATCTTGCTCGACTCGCTTGGGGGAAACTGGCTCATGAGCGCCGTGTAGATCGGCTCACGGCGGTGCGTAATACAGGTCACCTCCAAGAACGGCGAAATCGTCCGGTGACCCATATAGCCTGGATATTCACCGAACGGCCCCTCAGGCTCGACAACATCCGTCGGAATTGTACCTTCGATAATAATCTCGGCCGTTGCCGGCACCAGCAGGTCAACGGTTTTAGCTTGAACCAGCTCTACAGGCGCGCCGGCCAGACCGCCGGCGAGTCGGTATTCGTCGAAGTCGTAGGGAATCTTGGCTGTCGCCGCATAGGCGATACTCGGGATCACGCCGATGGCGATGCACGCCTCGAGTCGCTTGTCTTTGGCTTTACATTTACGCCAGTGCTGTCCCATATGCTGCGATGTGAATAGTCCGCCGGTACGGTTCGGCGCTTTGATCTGGCTACGATAGTTACCGATGTTGTAAATACCCGTTTCAATATCTTTAGTGATCCAGTTGGCTGAGGTGAGATACGGCGCGTTGTCGAAGCCGGGAGTAGAAATCGGCACCGGAATCATGTCGAGCCCGTGACCGGCTAATAAATCCTGTTCCTGCCAGACAACCTCTTGGGCCGGCGCGCGGGTAACTTTAATGGGTTCAATCGGGTTGAGTTGCGCCTGTGCCCAGCGTTCATGGATCTCTTCGGGGCCACACATCAGGCCGATGGCGTAAATTTCGCTGGTTGCCGCCAATGTTCCAACCGTCACCGGCATCGCATAGCGTCTACCTTTGCTGTCGACGACGTTCTCGAATATGAACGCCTTGCGCTCGCGCTCATCCAAGCCGCGAAATTGCCAGCGCACGAGCGGCATCAATTCCGTGTCCTTGTTGATGGCGCGTTTAATGCGCACCAGCTTGCCGCGTTCCTCCAGCGCTGTTAGATGCTCGCGAAAATCCCGATAGTATTGTCTCGTGCTCGCCATACGCGACTCCCTTTTAACCGTGCTGCTGCCATCTATCGTCTGCGCAGCATGGGTTGTCAAGGAGTCAGAGCCAGGATAGAACATCTGGAGACATCACTAAATTTTACGGAAATCGGTACCAAGGCAGGCAGGGTCCCTATTGAGCATTTTGCCACCATATTGCGTGACGATTATGCGCTTTGCCCGCTGCAGGAAGGTGCTGCTGGCGTCTCGAAAAGCAACTTGTTCTTGTATGGCAATGAGATGGTTTGCTACACTTAGTCCTTATTTCGTAAAAAGATGAAGCGACTGCACGAGTAGATGGTAATGCCAATCCACCGATCGCAAACTTCCCGACACAGTGGTCAAACAACTTCGGTGAAGCCCCTTTTCTCGGCAATCGTGACCCACGGTTGGCTGATTTGGCTATTGGTACCGCTGCTTTTGGTCTTTATGTTTGTCACTGATATCTGGACGCCCATCGGTCCGGCTCTTCCGGTCAGTTATATCGCCGGATTGCTGCTCGTCGTTGCCCTGCCCGGAACCCGCGAAAAAATCTTGGCGGCGTCGACTTGCACAATACTGACGATCTTCAACTATTTTTTATCGCCGCCGATGCCAGACGTCCCCAGTTGGATTTACATTGTCAATCACGGCCTTGCGGTGCTGATGATCTGGACTGTCACGATTCTGGGCCTACGCCACCGACAAGTGCAAGAGGTCATGCGCGAGAATGAACGAGTTGCCAATGAAAGACTGGCGCAACTGAATACGATTTACGCGTCGGCCCCGGTCGGGCTGTGCTTTGTCGACCGCGACCTGCGCTACATCTCCATTAACGACGCTCTGGCCGAGATGAACGGGCGTTCACCCGACTATTTTCTTGGCAAAACGGTCCGCGACGCCATGCCGGAATTGGCAGACACTGTCGAAGCCCATTACCGGCGCGTGATTGATACCGGTCACCCCGTCATTGATGAGGAAGTTCAGGGTGTTATTCCGGGCCGTCTGAAAGAACGCCGGCATTCCCTCTGTAGCTACTATCCGGTGCACAACGAGAGCGGCGAGTTGCTTGGCGTGAACGTAGCGGTTCAAGATATTACTCGGCGCAAGGAGGCAGAGGCGGACACGCTTTTCCTGCTTGATCTTGGCGAATGCATCCGCTTTGCCGCCAATACAGACGAGCTGCTCTGGGCGGTCGCGGTTGCGCTTGGCGAGCATTTGAAAGTAAGCCGGTGCGGATTCATCGAGGTGGACGCCGAGCATGATCGCTTTACCGTCCAGCGCGACTATCACCCCCATGTACCGTCGCTAGTGGGTAGTTATCCTCTTAGCGCGCTCAGTCCGTCCGTGATCAGCGCGGCAAGATCAGGCCAAACAACCGCGATCGCCGACGTCGACGGTGATGAGCGTACTGTGGAATATGTCAAAACCTACCGCCAGCTGGGCGTCAGTGCTTTTGTCGTCGCGCCAATGCTGCGCGACGGCAAATTGGTTTCGGCGTTCATCGTCGCCGCCACCGACCGGTACCAATGGAGTGAGCGGGAAATCGCTTTGATCAATGTGGTGGCCGAACGCACCTGGTTGGCCGTCGAAAAATTACGGCTCGACAACGCGCTGCGCGAAAGCGACGCCGCGCTGCGCGACGCCGACCGGCGCAAGGATGAGTTCTTGGCCACCCTCGCGCACGAACTGCGTAACCCGTTGTCCCTCATTCGCAATGTCGTTACGCTCGAACGAACACCCGGCATCCCCGAATCCGATCCCCACTGGGGGCACGATATCATCGACAGGCAGGTCAATTATCTGACCCGGTTGACCGACGACCTTTTCGATGTGAGTCGCATCACCCGTGAGAAGCTCGTTTTGCAACGAGAGCCGCTCAATTTAGCAGAGGTGATTGGGGGGGCGGTAGAATCGAGCCGGCCGTTGATTGACCAACGGCATCACGAACTAACGGTCACTATGTCGCAGGATTCGGTTTACGTTGAAGCCGACCGGGTAAGGCTAACGCAGGTTTTTATGAACCTGCTGAATAACGCCGCAAAATACACACCGAGCCCCGGCCATATTTGGCTAAACGTCGAGCAGGCCGGTGATACCGTCGTCGTCCGCGTCAAAGACACGGGTATTGGCATCGCCCCGGAGAACTTACCGCATGTGTTTGACTTATTTTACCAAGTCGACCGCTCTTTCACTCGTTCTGAAGGAGGTCTGGGGCTGGGCCTTACCCTGGTGCATCGGTTGGCCGGAATGCACGGCGGCAATGTCGAAGTCCGCAGCGACGGCGTGAACCGTGGCAGCGAGTTTATCGTTCACCTTCCCGTGCTCCCGTATGAATCGCTGCAAGAGCGCTTCGAAGAGGATAGCGGCAATGGCTACACCACTGGCAATCGTTGCCGGCGCATTCTGGTCGCCGATGATTTCCCGCAGTCCGCCGAGATTCTCGCGCGGCTGCTACGGCAGGACGGTAACGAGGTTCAAGTCGCCCAAGATGGCATTGAAGCCGTTGAAACCGCCGCGCAATTCCGTCCCGATGTGGCGGTGCTTGACCTCGCGATGCCCAAACTCAACGGTTACGAGGCCGCGCGTATGATACGCGAACAGCCGTGGGGCAAACGTATGTTACTGATCGCATTGTCCGGCTGGGGGCATCAGCTGGACCGCCAGCGAACTAAAGAGGCCGGCTTCGACGCGCATCTTACGAAACCAGCGAAGTATGAGACGCTGATGGAACTGCTCGCTCATCTACCCGAAGACGGGCAATTAGCCGCGGCTCGCAGCCACGAACTCTGACGCAGGTTGACCGGCGCACGGCGCACGGGAAATTGAAGCCCTTGAGCATTTACTCCGCCACACTTATCTAGATCGAGCCTTGCCTCCGTCATAGCTTATGTCACTCTAGGACGCCATTACGGAAGTGGACAAAACCGGACGCGGCGGTGGGGTCGATAGTGCGTGATGGGAAACTGTATTCCATCTCATTGGCGAATCGGCCTTAACGATTACTGCGCCTCCTTGTGCCCGGGGTTTGGGATGTCCGCGTCCTTCAAGTCGCCCCTCACATAATCGTCGGCGTACTCTTTGGGAAACCAACCGTCGCGGATCAATTCCATCAGACGCTGATTGACTTGGCTCACGTATACGCCGGGATTTTTGTACACCGATCGGAGCACGTCTTCCGGGAGCGGCGTCTGATAGCCGGTTTGGTTGCACAAGCCGGGACCGCTGTTGGGGATCGCGTAAGTACAGATCGGCACGTCGAGATAAGTGGTCCGCACGCCGCCTTTGGCGTTACCGAACTCGTCGAGCGCGACACGCGTGCCGTCACTGGTGTCGTTGTCGACTTCCATGTACTCGGCGTGAGGCGGAACGGTGCCGTCAGCAAGCCAATCGATGAGATGTTGTAGGCCCATGAAAGTTATCGCGCCGTAGGGGAACTGGCTAAGCTCAGGATGGTCACAGTTCGGGAAGGCCGGGTTCTCGCGCGCGTCGTTGTGGGACATTCCCGCCACCTCGAAGATCGGGAATTGGTTGCCAGACACGTCGGCATCTCCGTACTCCCCGGTAGGAGAGAACTTTTGCGACTAAGCTCCGCCGGGCGCCAATTCATGGTCAGAATTCGCAGCGGCTGTCACCGCAAATCTAACCGCTCCCTTCTACCCGCCTTCACCGTGCCCCGCGGCCTTACCAATACCCGTTACGCAGACAAAGTTGTCAGCATCATTCGGATCGCTGCGGCCAGTGTAGCGCGCGACCTGCAGGTAGACGCACCGATGACAATGAAATCTTTGTCCACGCTCTTTGCCTGACTTAAAAAGTACTCACCTCCGCCTTTTCCGTTGCAAAATTCATCCGGGCGACACGGGTTCCATCCCCTCCAACTCCCGGCGAAAGCCATCGTCGTGCCGGCTTTGTCCTCGTCCTGTCAGTTCGGAATGTGTGCCTTGGTCCAAGCCGCGACATAGTTCCACAGATTCAATGGGATATTCGTATAAG
>WNFZ01006899.1_pt1 | contig 10226 bp, 9 predicted proteins | sample 5400081 | NCBI WGS metagenome assembly WNFZ01 (sample SAMN13153365, study PRJNA577476) | soil metagenome | isolation source: 80 cm soil or saprolite under grassland replicate 1 | place: USA:California | collected 2016-06-15
CTTCGGTCTGCACCTGATCTCCGTCAGAAGTTGAGCTTACTCGGCAGAGGCGTTCTCGTTGTTCATCGAAAAGCCAAATTGAGACCGACAAGGCTCCAAACGTTTCTGAAATCGACCGGGACGCGATTGTGGCAAGCGCCGTCTCGTCGAGGGCAACCGAGAGACTTTGAGTGAATCGCGCCCATATTTGCCGGAAATCATACTGCGGCCTCTTAAAGTGACGGCTGACAAACAGCTGCAGACTTTGCTGAGCTCGGTCGGAAAGAAACAGAACAGCGAGGATAGCTACGCCAATTAGAACAACCAACGCTGCTATTGGGAAACTGGCGGTGCCGCCAAACCGGGCGACGATTTGAGCCAATACGCCGACAACGAAAAGATATGCCCCAGTCAGTAGGACTGTGACCGAGGTGTGTAAGACGGCGCGCGACGGATACACATCAATCTCGCCGAATCCACTTCGGATGTAAGCGACGGCGATCAGCAAGCATCCGATAAGAAGAGCCGTCGTTTCCACGCTTAGTTGACCCAGGCTGTAGTGAGAGAAAAGGAGCGTTTGACTTCCAGTGTAAATACGGGCGCCAAAGATCACTCCAATTCCCAGAACCAGGAACTTGATTCGCCAGCGCATGGTTCCAACAGCGGCTCGGAAGGTGCGCTCGATATTCGTCAGAATTAGCACGGTCGAGACGAGGATCAGAATGTTTAGAATTTTCGCCGGTTCACCCAGCCTGAGTCCCCAACCGTGGGCGGGCGGCTCGTAAGCGACGACGTAAAAGAAAGGGATATAAAGGGCTGCCAGCGCCAGCAGCGGAACCAAAAAAGCCCCGGCAAGCGTCCACCGCGATCGAACGAGGAAATCGCGGTAATCTGCCCTGGAATACGTCAGGCTGAAAGTTAACCAAACGCCAGGCAGAAATGATTTCGCCACCAGAGAAAGGGTTGCCCAAAAGACCGCTCTCTCAGGAAGGAGCGTATCGTTTGCTATTGCGCCAAAGAGACTTTCCAAGGCAAAAATCAGCATTCCGGCGGAGAAACACCAGATCGCAAGCGAACGCTGCTTTCGACAAGCCGCAGCCGCTGCCAAGGCGGCGCTGAACATGCCGGCGGCCAAAGCTAACACGGTGTTCAGACTCACAAATCGCTCCGAGCTGACACCGTCAACCGCATTGCAGCTCCAGCTACGGCACAAGTTTCCGGGCTATTACTAAATCGAAATTTCATTCGTTAAGCCAAACCTTCTCTGGGCTGAAGCCGTAGGGGAATAAATGGAGCCTACGGACCAAACGCAGGAGAGCCAGGGTCTCTAGAACGTTTCTCCGGAAACGGGACGGCTAAGTTCCTTAAAAATTGCCTAAAATGAAAGGAAGGCGCCAGGCGGGAGGGTGCGGACGGAAAATCAGAGGTTCGCCCCCTCTATTGGACTTGATGCGTTTCCACTGGTCGAGCTCGGGCCTCACCCTTATGCAGCCACCACGACAGCAGCAACAACGGAATCAGCGAAAGCACGAAAAAGACAGGCCCGCCGCGGCGGTGGATTACACTATGAATCATCTGTGGTCCCACATTCACGCAGAGGAGGCCGATCACGAGGATGCGGAAGCCATTTCGCAAAATGGCGAGCGGAATGACGAAGGCGACAAGGGCAAACCGCCGCCATGGCGTCTTTAGGAACAAATTGGCTGCCAGGATGCTCGTCATCAAAAGAACCCAGCTTGATCGAATGCCGCTGCATTCCTGCGCAACTTCGATCTTAATGTTCGGCAGTTGGAAGATAAGACCGGCGCGAAGAAAAGGCGTGCCGCTAAGGTGAAAAAGGAGATTCGCCACCTCCGCGGAGGCATATTTAGAAGCGCTCTCCAGCGCATCTGCCATGGCATCCGGCATCGGAACCATAAAAATGAGATAGGCGAGTGGGAACGCCGCTGCTCTCATCCAGTCGCGTCCGAGAAAGAAAAAACCTCCCGCTGCGAGACAGCAAAGGAACGAGATAGTCAGAAGCACGAAGTGGGAATTGTCTGTGGGCGCTTGTTCAGCGAAGGCCAACCAGTGAGCGAACAGGAAAATGCCGAGACCGCCGGCCAGTGCCAAGATGCCGAGGGGAAGATCGGCGACCCGTTCTTTCGGCAGTTGATCCCGTCGAAGGTAAACGAGGTAGCCAGAAACAAAGGGAATCAGTAAGATGTACGAGTGCAGCGAACTGTGGGCCGCGTAATTTGCCAATCCGAGGAGCGGCTGGCCAAACGCGGCCAGCAGCACGATCACAAAACAAGCACCGCCCCAAAACCGCCGCATATTCCTGTGACTTGACGTGCCTGATTCGGAGACGTTCCGCGCTGACGCGCGAACGATCGGGTCTCGAGCAGTAGCTTCGTTTGGTAGATGCAGCATTGCCAAGGTGCCTCTTTGGCGGGGGGGGTCAGGGGCAGTTGTCGACTTTGTTCGTGGAGTTACCTGTAGCTAAACTCTTTCGTCTGATAGTTCTCAGTAAGTGTAAGTCACACCAGCGGAGTAGCTGTTTCGCGAGTAACCTGGTGTCGATTCTAACGAACTCTGAGACGTATAGCTGTAGTTAGCATGCAGGGCAAGCCGCTTATTGATCGTATAGTTAAAGCCGAGCGAAAGATCGAGAGAATCCTGCGACCCAGCCGATCCGGTTCCGGATGAAGCCGAGCTTTGATTTTCATCGTGGTGAAAATAGACGGCGGTCGTAGAGCTGAGTCTCGAAGTAAGATTATACGTCAGCACCAGGCCGGTTCGGAACGTCTTGCGGACCGACGCGTTTGCCTCAGTGGGCGCTTCGAAGCCATAGCTTGTCGTCCAGTTCAGCGAGTGGTTGCTCCTAATGTACTCAAGCGAACCTTCGAAGTATGGGGTGGTCGAATCGCCATCGTCCTTCAGAGAGCGCAATGATGGACCGCCGCGCGCGTGAACGATTAGATGCTCCGTCAAATGATGATCGATACCGCCGAGGAGGTAGTGAGTGGTGGAATCGTTCGGAGCGGTATCGTAATCTGTTATTTGGTAACGATAGTCGCCGACCAGATTCGTCCGGCTCGTCAGGCTAAATTGAACCGTCTCGCCGAACGTGCTATCCATCCGGTCCTGTTCAGCTCCAATTGACGCGCTGGCGTACTTAACGCGCTGGAACGTGTAATTTGTTACCGTACTTAATCGGGGCAGCCATTGATAAGTGACCGCAAAAATATCGATCGTGTTGAAATGATCGGCGCGCACATTCTCTGGGCCGACATCGGATTTGAAATCCGGCTCGGTTTCATACGCGGCGTAAACGCTGGCGTAGAAGGATAGTCGCGTCGAGCTGTGATGGGTAATCGACAAGGTGACGTTCCCGTTCTTATCGTCCGTGCCTAAATCGAAAAACTGTTCGAAGCGTCCGACCCCAATCAAACCGATTTGTGTGCGCTCCGAGGGACGAGAATAAGTTAGAACAATGTTTTCTCTCGCGAACACTGAGCCTTGACCATTCGAGGTCGTGTTAACGTTGTCATCGTAGCCCATATCCACGCCGGCGGTGATTTGAACTGGAACAGCTGGCAGCCACCCGAGCCCGGCCGCCTCCGACGCCGAACTCAACGCTTCCTGACTCAGGACTTCGCCGATCGAAGCCAGGAAGCAAAAAGTGAACACGAGCGCGAGGGGCAGCGAATCAACGCGGTTGCGCTTACGGGTCCGGTGAATTCGACATGGCAAAATCATGTTTGCAAGTCGCGCCCTGCCCCGGCACGTCAAATCAAAACAAGCTGCGCGAGATGTAGATCACGTCCCCGTCCTGAACATATTTTGGTAGTGTAGGCTTGCCGCGAATATTCGGCCGAAGATTAATTGTCTCCGTGCGCTGCACTCCGTTGATTATGCGAGTGAGATGAATGTTGCTGAGGCTTCCATAGTCACTTACTCCGCCCGCTTGCATAATCGCCTGATACACAGTCGTCGGGCGATCAAACGTAACTTTGCCTGGATAGGTGGCGAATCCTGACACGATGACGGTGGCAGAACCGTTCTCCAATGTGACCAGCACCTCCGGATTTTCAAGCTGGTCATCGTAGCGGCGCGTAAGCTCATGTTGAAAATCGATAACCCTCTTGCCCGCGGCCTGCACTTCGCCAATAAGGGGCAGACTTATCTTTCCGTCCCTGCGAATTTTCTGCGTTTGATCCAGATCGGTCTCCTCAGCAAAGGAAAGCTTAATCACGTCTCCGGGAGAGAGCCTTACAGCTGTGTAAGGACCTGGCGGATTCGGCAGTGGCGGTAACGGGCTCTGGCAGCTGCCCAATGTGAGGGCGACAAAAACCAGGAGAGCAAAAAGAGAAGTGGGCAGGCTCGATTCGCGTTTATGGTAAGCCATATCAGTATCCGGCATTTGTTGACCGTCCAACATCTGTCGTCTGTTCTGCGTCATGCAACGTTGTTTACTCTACAAAACTGGTGGCAGGCAAGATAAATGCGATGGAATCGGGGATAAAAGGTTTCCGTTCGTACGCTTTCCAAATTTTTTGGCGGAACATAAGCGTCAGCCATTGCGTCCCGAGTATCGCAACATCCGGCTCCTTTTCCAGGACGAGGACCCTCGCCTTGGGATGCTTTTTGCCTATATCCATCGCCGTCGCCAATCCTACGATCCCGCCTCCGATGATTACGGACTCATGCATGGGTAGAATTCGTGGACGGCGAATTCATCGCACGCCTGTTACACGGCTTGATTCGTTATCCCGAGCAGCACTTTCCGGCAGTAAAAAGCTTCCGCGTAACGGGCGGCTGAGGCGGCTTCGGTGGCCCGCAACCGCATGAGGCCGTAAAACAATTCCTCGGAGAACCACTGCTTATTCTGTTGCGTTGTAAAGTACCGCATCAGGCTCTTCACTTTCTTCCGTGCATGGGTCTCGCTCAACGGCACGAAAAAATTCGGTGAACGCAGATCCGCGTCGTATTTCGGGATCTCGTATTCGAGGATGAAGTGATCGCGAAAAGTGTTCCACGTCAACTCGCACACCAGACGGTGGTCCTGGTGAAGATCATGCCGGCAATGGGTGAAGATTACATCCGGCGTGAAGACTTTCTTGAGTTCCTCGAAGCATTCTTTGACCGGTGGACCGAGATAAGGCAGGAATCCGTCTCGAAAGGGTTTTACGACGATAGTCTTCTTGCGCGCTCGCGCGAGGAACGCGTTGGCGCTGCGTCTGGCTTCCATGGTCCGTTCCGGGTTAGCACATAGAACGAGCCAATAGAACTCGATTCGGTTCGACTTCTCGATGAGGCTAAGGATCGTTCCCCCGCATCCGATTTCAATGTCGTCACTGTGCGCCCCCAGGCACATTACCCGCTTCACGCGGCTCAGATTGCACGAAATCATTTCTTGATTTCGTGCTGATGATTCCACACCGCCCAAGGCGCACTGCCACGGCCGAAGAGATCTTCAAGGTCCTGTTTTTCCTTGAAAGTATCCATGCAGGCCCAATAGCCATCATGTGGATGGACCATCAGGCGGCCAGCGCCGATCAAACGCTGGAACGGTTCTTCCACTAATTCCTCGCCGTCCTTTATGTAACTGAAGATCTCCTGTCGCAACACCATGAAGCCACCGTTCATCCGCGCCCCGGATTTTCCGACGTGCTCGATGCTGGTCACGACACCACCTGACTCCATGGTGATAAGATGGAAGCTAGCCCGCGGTTTCACACCCACAAAGCAGGCAATATTCCCGGTTTCCCTGAATGATTCAATGACCGCCGGGAGCGGGACATCCGAAAGGCCATCGGTGTAGTTGGCAAGGAACATCTCCTCTCCTTCAAGCTGCCTTTGGACAGCTTTGAGGCGTTGACCAACGTTGGACGTAAGCCCAGTGTCCACAAACGTGATGTTCCAGTCATCGATGTCGCTACTCAGCAGTTCAACATTCTTGCCCCCTCGGGAGAGGACAAAGTCATTTGACACGCACTCGTTGTATTCGAGGAAGTACTTTTTTATAATGTCAGCCTTGTAACCTAAGCACAAAATAAAGTCTTTGTGTCCATAGTGAGCGTAATACTTCATCACATGCCACAAGATGGGCCGGTACCCAATGGGCACCATCGGCTTGGGTACAGCTTCGGAATATTCGCGCATACGCATGCCGAAACCACCGCAAAATAAGACCACTTTCATAATTTCTTCTCTCGTTGTTGAGGCATTGAAGGTCGATTGAAACAAGCCGCGGGTCAGTTGGGACTCTTGATCATTTCCTCCAGCCAGGTTTCGCCGCGAAAATGGCGATATTGTTCGGCGCGCAACTGATCGCACAAGCGGCCCTGCGGCAGTTCAATGTCAGCATACGTAATTGGTTGGTCTTTGGGTATATTTCGAAGCAGTCGGCACCCTTCAGAAACACCCATGGGCAGGAGATTCTGCTTTGCACTGATGGGGGCATTCTCGATGACGCCGTAGGCCATGAATCCGCCCACCCCATCCAGCACCTCGCCAATCTGGAGGTTGCGCTTGGCGATTGTAATCACTTCGCAAATTGGTGCGCCGAGCGGAGTCACTGTGGGATCGCCAAACAAGGCAGCGCGGGCGATGGTTGAGGCGATCTGGATGTGCGGCAGATGGTAAGGCGTGTAGAAAACGTAGCAGGGTCCATCCCCCAACTTGTAATAAGCCAACTCCTTCTGCTTGCGCGGATGCTCCTCGTGCACGATCACAAAGGCTCCCGTGTGAGGTTCAGCCCCCAACGCGTAATCAACCAAGCCATCGGCCAGCAGTTGGTCCAACGGCAATAGTTTCGCCATCTCCCGGACGTGGGCGCACTTGGGACCATACATGCCCCGCTGCCCGACTTTAAACCCGGTGGCGTTCGCCAGAATACAGGTTTCCATCGAGAGTTTCGTTCCATCAGCGAAGGAGGTGACCTTGGCGGCGTCCTGATTATACTTAGTGGCAAACTCGCGCTGTGTCTCCGGGGTCCGATACCGATCGATCATCCCCTTGAGATTCCCGGCAGCCACGGGCTTCAAACCCACGCTGCGCAGATACCGCAGCAACGTCATCGCCACTCCCGGTTCGTCTCCGTCGGTATTTGTCAGCACGACGCCAGCCCGTTCAGCGTGGAATTTGAGTATCGGACCGACCGTTGAATCGAGTTCGGCATTGACCAGGACAACGTGCTTGCGGTGACCGATGGCGGCGGAGGCAACGTGAGCGCCAAACTCAACGGTACCGGTAACTTCGATGATGACGTCGATATTGCCAGCCTGGCAAACGAGGTTTGGTTCCTTCACAACGGAAGCACGGCCTCTATGAACATTTTCTTCAAGCCTGCCGAGGTCCAATACAACCTCGGCGTCCGGCACCCCGGCATTGGAAAAAGCTTGAGTCGCCTTTTCGACCGTACGGTTGGCGATCGCCACCAAACGCATACCGAGAATCGGGGTTGCCAACTGAAGCGCAATCATCCGTGCTGTAACGCCAGCCCCGACCATTGCTACACGCACCGGATTGCCGTCGCTCTCGCGTTGGGCCAAGACCGTATCCGCCGCGATAACCATAAGGATCTTTACGCTAATGTTGAACTACAATGCCAAATGTATGGGGCTCATCGCCAGTTATCCGGCCATTTCCGATCCTGGTCCGATATCGCCGTGACCGGAAGCGGCCAGAGAATGCCGAAAGCCACAGCGTCATAACGCACGCCTCGTGCCGCCTCTGGAGCGTAAAGGGCGGACGTCATGTAATACATTTCCGTGTCGTTGAGAAGGGTTTGGTAGCCATGAGCGAACCCTTCGGGGGCGTAAAGCATGGTACCGTTGCTGCCGGTGAGCTCCTCCCCGTGCCACTGGCCGCAGGTCGGCGAATCAGGGCGCAAGTCGATGATTACGTCGTAGATGGCGCCTCGGGTGCAGCGGATCAGTTTGGCTTCCTCGTGGGGCTTTTCCTGGTAGTGCATACCGCGAACCGTGCCCCGCAGAAAACTGAACGCGGTGTTGAGCTGGAGCATGTCGGGATTCAGGCCATGCTGGATGAACTCTTCGCGGCACCAGGCACGCGCGAAATAGCCTCTGTGATCCTCGATCTTTTTCTGCCGGATCAGGAAGGCCCCTTTTAGTGCTGTTTCGATGAATTCCATAAGTAGATCTTACAAACCGATGCCTTCATAGCGCTCCACACTTCCACGTTCAAAGGCACGTCGTACGTCAACAAACACTGGAGCGGGATGGCGGCCCCGCAGAAGTGCCGGAACCTCACGGAATTCCGGCCAAGGGGTCACCACGATAAGGGCATCGATATCGAGCAGTGCTGCCGACAGGCTCTCGCAGTAAGTGATACCTGCGTCGCGGATGACGCGGCGCGCCTCATCCATTGCAACGGGGTCGAAGGCTTTCAACACCGCACCCCGCTTAAGCAGTTCGCGCAGGATCGGGAAGGCCGGACTCTCCCGGACATCGTTGGTTCCCGGTTTGAAGGCTAATCCCAATACGGCCACCCGAATTCCCATGAGATCCGCCCAATGCTTCTCCAAAAGAGCGACCACTTTCCTGGGTTGCTCCTCATTAACCTCGATCACGGACTCCAGGAGGCTCATCGGGAGACCCGCCTCTTGTCCGTGAGCAATGAGCGCCTTGACATCTTTTGGGAGACAACTTCCGCCAAATCCGCAACCAGCCCGCAAGAAAGACACGATTGGGGGCAATCCCTCGGTGTTGTGGTCGCCAAAGTACTGACTCAGGTGGACGCCCCTCATGACATCCATGACATCGATTCCCCCCAAGGCAGAACAAAGGTTCGCGATCTCGTTCGAGAACGACATGAGGTTCGCCAGGAGGGCGTTTGAGGCGTACTTGATGAGTTCGGCAGTGCGCGTGTTGGTCCGGATGCGGGGAGCCGCGGCAAAAGGCCGGTACAGTTCTTCGAGGGTGTCGAGGGTCCGTGCGTCGTTCCCGCCCAACACAATGCGGTCCGGGAACATGAAGTCGTGCACGGCTTCGCCTTCGGAGAGGAATTCGGGGTTCATGCCCACACCAAAATCCACCCCGGCCCGTTTGCCGGCAGCGGCTTCAAGAGCGGGAATCACGTGCAAGTCCGTGGTCCCCGGGACAACAGTGCTCTTGACCACCACAACATGATAAGAGGTCTTGTTCCGCAACGTTGAACCGATCTGCCGCGACGCAGCCATCACTGCCGCCAGGTCAATCGTCTGACCGTCGAACGGCGTCCCGACAGCGATAAGAGTAAGTTCCGAATCCGAGACCGCAGCCGGAAGATCCGTGGTCGCCGTCAGTGTGCGTCCAACGTGCTTGCGCAGCAATTCATCGAGGCCGGCTTCAAAGATAGGCAACTCCGCGCGGTTGAGCGCTGCCACCCGCTCAGGATCAATATCGACGCACGTCACATGGTGGCCTTTGTCCGCCAGACAGGCACCCGTGACCAGACCCACGTAGCCGGTTCCGATAATCGAGACGTTCATCAAGCCTCCGATGCCTCGCGGTTGCCCGAGTACCAGATGAGGGAGCGTCGCAAGCCTTCCTCAATGGTCACTTGCGGATTGTAACCGAGTTCCGTCCTCGCCTTGGTGATGACCGGACAACGCCGGCTCGGGTTATCCACGAGGTAATCCTTGTCCGCGCTTTGCTGCCGAACGATCTTGCCGGTGTAGCCAAACAATTCCCGGCCCAGCGCCGCGACCCGGTCGGCCAGTTCCGCCATGCTGATCTCGGGCATCTCCACGCCGATGTTATAGGCTTCGCCCGACCTCCCCTTGACCAGGATCTTGTAATAACCCGCCACGGCATCCGCGACGTAGCAGAAAGTGCGTCTGGCCGAGCCGTCCGAGAGCATCACGATGTCCTCGCCACCGAGAATGTTCCGAGCGAAATCAGGGATGACTCTGCCGTCGGTGATCTTCAGGCCGGGGCCGTAGTTATTGAAGGGCCTAGCCACCTTGATAGGCAGGCCGTGCTGACGAGCGAAGTTAACGCAAAGGGTTTCACCGTACCGTTTCGACTCATCGTAACAGGCGCGGGGCCCGGTGCAGGAGACGTAGCCACGATAGGATTCCGGCGTGGGGATGCTGTCCCGGGTGGGATCACCGTATATCTCGCTGCTGGAATAGTACAGGACTCCTTCGACCGGCTTGCCCTTTTGTTTCTGCGCCAGGCTGTAGTTGAGCAGGAAGCGCAGACCGTTGACGTTGGCGTCCATCGTTTCGATGGGGAACTTGCGGTAGTAAGTCGGAG
>WNFZ01025612.1_pt1 | contig 10222 bp, 13 predicted proteins | sample 5400081 | NCBI WGS metagenome assembly WNFZ01 (sample SAMN13153365, study PRJNA577476) | soil metagenome | isolation source: 80 cm soil or saprolite under grassland replicate 1 | place: USA:California | collected 2016-06-15
TGGTCGCGCTGATTTTCACCGCGTTGTCATGCCGCTCCGGCCAGGAACACCAAGGGCCAGGGTTAGCGGTCCCCTGGCCCTTTTTGTGCTATCCTACGCGCCGGTCATGTCACCACGTCCGCCCGCACGTCCCCAGCCACGACCTCAGCCACCACGGCCACGGTCACAACCTCCCCGGCCAATGTCCATCAACGCCGGTCGTGGCTGCAGATCCTCGGGTGCATCGAGCATCGAGCGACTCGCGGCGCATTCGACCTGATCGAGAGAGCGGTGCAGGAGGGGGGTGAGACGAGGTTCACCTGCAAGTAACACAGCGCCTTTTCACGGCGCGCTCGAAAATTCCAGGTTGCAGGTCATTCACAGGCAGGAGGGGTACGATGCACTCACTCTGGCGCACGTTGACTTTCGGAGTAGTTCTGGCTCTTGGAGTAGTTCTGGGAGCGGGCGTCGTCAGCCTGTCCGCCCAGGGGAACGATCCAAGAATTGGCACGTGGAAACTCAACGTGGCGAAGTCCAAGTACAGTCCCGGTCAATGCGGACGGGACTCGCACGACGGTCCAGTACATAGAGGCCAATTTCGACGGCAAGGACTATCCGCTCACCGGGTCTCAGTTCGGGGCCGACACGGTTTCACTCAAGCGAATCGACACACGGACGACAGAACGCACTGACAAGAAGGGCAGCACGGTGATTCAAACCCTCAGACGGGTCGTCTCTCAGGACGGGAAGACAATGACCGTCACGACGAAGGGCACGAACGCCCAGGGACAGGCGATGAACAACGTCGTTCTGTTTGAGAGGCAATAGGAACGCGGAGGCATGTAACGGTCCAGGCGCCCTGACACGGCGCGTCACCCGTCGGCCGCGGCCCCGGCTAAGCGCCGGTGCCAGGCGGGGACTGGCGTTTTAAACTGAATTACACGTACATTTCGGGAGAAGAGCTGTGCCATGGCTCCGGGGGAAGTGCGGCACGTCCGAGGATGGGTCTTGTGTCAAACGGCGCCCCACCGACGGCGCCGCCCCGGCCTGGGCCGCGCCCCACACCGTTTGTGCGGGCTACGCTCAAGTGCGAGGACGTGGTGGCGGCGCCGCCCGCCGCCTGACGATCGAGGCGACGGCGGGGAAGCTGCCGTACGTCAGGGGGTCGTGAGGCTCGAGTTTCCGTCGTGGTCCGGCGACGTTGACCTTTGCCGAAGACGCCAGCCAGAGGCCGCGGACGACGCGCGGTACTCGGCGACGCCCTCGTTGTGCTCCTCCAGCGTCCTCGAGAAACGATGGCGCTGTTCGTCCTTCTTGATGAAGAATAGGTAGTCGACGGATGCCGGCTCGACCGCCGCTTCGATGGCCGACAGCCCCGGGCTGGCAATGGGACCGGGCGGCAGTCCCGAGCGAACGTACGTGTTGTACGGATGATCGAACGTGAGATCGGAGCGCCGCAAGAGCTGCCGATTCTTGCCGACTGCGTACTGCACGGTGGGATCTGCTTGCAGCGGCATCCCCAGTCGCAGACGGTTCCAGAACACGGCCGAGATGAGCGGTTGCTCCTCTCGCACAACGGCTTCGCGCTCGATGATGGACGCGAGCGTCAGTACCTCGTGGATGGTCACCTGACGGGCCCGCGCGCGCTCGCGGAGGTCGGGACTGAGCTTGGTGTGCATGCGCTGGGCCATCCGTCCCAGGATATCGGCGGCCGTCATCCCCCGCACGAACTGATAGGTGTCGGGCCACAGGTAGCCCTCGACGCTCGGTGCGTCGATACCGTGAAGCCTTAGGAACGACGGGTCCACTGCGGTCCTGAGCACATCCCCGGCTTCAGCCAGGCCCGCGCGTTCCAGAGCTTGCGCCAGCTCGGTGAACGTCGCCCCCTCGGGATGGACCACCGGGTGCGGCCGCACGCGACCGCCTTCCAGAAAGGCCAGCACCTCGAGTGTCGTGGCACGGCGGGGCACCTCGTACTCCCCGGCCTTGAGGGAACCCAAGGTGCCTCGTACAAAGCTCAGGACCACGAATCCTTCAGGACTTCTGATGGCGCCCGCCTGTTGCAAAGTCGCGGCGATCTGGAGGGCGCTCTGCTGCGGCGGGATATTGACGATGATCGAGCGCTGCTGCAATGCGGGCGTCGCCGACAGGACCCGCCAGGTCTCCCAGATCAAGAGAGCCGTCACGACGGCGGCAATTACCAGGATGCGTCTGCGCACGGTCGCACTGGTACCGCACTCACGATAGGAACGTCAAGGCGAAAGTTGGCTGGGGCGATCGTTGACCGGGGGCACGAGGGCATCTATAGTAAACTGCTGTCACTTCAACGGGCGCCAAACGCACGCCCCGGAGAACGATGCCGCGGCAGGTTGAGGTAGAAGCGTCCTGGCGTTTCCGCCGGCCCTGGCTGCTGGCTTCTGGCGGCGCCCTGGCCGCCGCCATCGGCCTCATTGTGCTCGGTCTCAACGTCTTCAAAGAGCGTCCGCGCGTCATCGAGCATGGTCCCAGAGACCGCCCGGAGATCGCGCTCACCTTCGATGCCGACATGACGCGGGCCATGGCCGCCCGCCTGAAATCTGAGCAGGTACGGAGCTGGTACGACCCGGCGATCGTACGGGAACTGCAAGAGACCGGGACCCCAGCGACCTTCTTCGTGACGGGGCTCTGGGCGATGACCTATCCTGACGTCGTACGCCTCCTTGCCGGTGATCCGTTGTTCGAGGTCGAGAACCATTCCGTCGACCACGCTGCCTTCACCTCGAACTGCTTTGGCCTTCCCGTGGTGCCCTCGGAAAGTATGAAACGCTGGGAGGTTTCTCGGACGGCAACGCTGCTGACGAGCATTGCCGGCGTCACTCCGCGTTACTTCCGCTTCCCGGGTGGCTGCTACGACCGGCGAGATCTTCAGATCGTCCACTCGCTGGGTCACGAAGTTGTCGGGTGGGACGTGATCTCCGGTGACGCCTTCGAGCGGGATCCGGCCGTGATCGTGCAGAACGTACTGGAGACGGTACAACCCGGAGCCATCATCGTGATGCACCTCAACGGCGCGCCGCACGCGCCGGCCACCGCCACCGCGCTGCAAACCTTGATCCCGGCGCTTCGGACACGTGGCCTCCGGTTCGTGACTGTCCGTGACCTTCTGCGAGGATCGTCCTCACCAGGCCGGTAGTCGGCTTGACTTTAGGCTTGACTCTCCCTTTGCCCGCGCTTACGATGCGAGCCACCTTTCCGGCTCGTTGCCATGGAGGACTGCTGATTGTGGTCGTCACGCAGTTCGTCACGGCCGTCAGGGTGCGGATCCACGTCCTCGCCGCACTGGCGGCGATGGCGATGTCAACCGCAGCGAGCGGCGGCGCCGCAGCAGAAGCGCCGAAGGCCATCGACGCCACCACGCTGCCGGCCACGGTCCAGCCAGCAATACCTTGGCGCCTGGGCGCGACACCGCTTCCCCTCCGCCGCGACGGCTTTGGCATGGTCCTCACGACCCCGCCGCAGCTGGAGGATCGTCGGTTGCCTACGATCGAGCGCCTTCCGCCGCCAAGGTCGGGGCGATTCGAATTCACCGTGCGTTCGGGTGACCAGGCCATTCTGGCGGGACTGCCAGCGTTGCATCCCGACTGCCCCGTCCAGCTGGACGACCTCGCCTACATCACCGTGAGCTTCTGGGGCTTCGACGGGCGACCGCACACGGGCGAGCTCGTCATCCACCGACGGGTCGCCGGGAAGATCGTCGGGGTGTTCGCCCGACTCTATGACGTACGGTTTCCGATCGAAGAGATGCGGCTCATCACGGCCGCCGACCTTGCCGCGCGCCCCACGGGTGATGGCAACAACACTGCCGCATTCTTGTGCCGAGTGTCGCTGGGCGGGGCCCGGCGCCAGAAGCAGTGGTCAGCCCATGCCTATGGTCTTGCCGTCGACATCAACCCCTTCCAGAACCCGTACTGGCACGGCACCCTCGTGCTCCCGGAATTGGCCGCCGCGTACCTGGACCGCAAGCGGGTCCGGCCCGGCATGATCCGCCCGGGTGATGTTGTGACGCAGGCATTCGCCGAGATCGGCTGGACCTGGGGCGGCGCCTGGCAGTCGAAATTCGATTACATGCATTTCTCCGAGAGCGGCAAGTGATGCGCCCTCGTCCCATCGCTGCCGGCGTCGCTGCGTTCGCCCTCGTCATGATCGCGCTGGTGGCGACGTGGATGTGGTGGACGGCCGCCCGCATCGACCTCAGACGGCTTGCCGAGTCCTCGGTCGTCTACGCGGCCGCCCGCGCCCTGGAGCCGGGGGTGTCGGTGACGACCTCCGATCTGGCCGGGACGCTCGAGCGGCTGGGGTATCAGCAGGTGGCCGGCGACCCGGGGGCGCCCGGCCAGTTCCGGCGCGGTGCCGACGGCTGGGACATTTTCCTCCGGGCCAAGGCCGATCCCGGGTCGGCGCGTCCGGCGCTGCGGGTTCGTCTCGACGTCAAAGACGACCGCGTGCGCGCCGTCGTGAACGCCGCGGACGGAACGCATGTGGACCGCGTCGAGTTCGAGCCCGAGGTCCTCGGTGATCTCGGCGATCTGACCTACCGCTTGCGTCGGCCGGTTCGGTTCGCGTCCGTTCCACCGCATGTCCTCGCCGCGGTGTTGGCCGCCGAGGACCGCCGGTTCTTCGAGCACTCAGGGGTGGACGTCTGGGCGATCGGTCGCGCGATGTGGGTGAACCTGCGGCGCGCCGGGCTCGTGGAAGGCGGCAGCACCATCACGCAGCAACTCGTCAAGAGCCTTGACGGGGGCCAGCGCACGTGGCTCCAGAAGGTCCGGTCGGCGCTGCTCGCGGTGGCCCTGGAGCGGCGATACAGCAAGGCGGAGATCCTCGAGACCTATTTGAACACGGTGTACCTCGGCCAGTATGGTCCGGTGTCCATGTATGGTCTCGGCGCGGCCGCGATCACGTATTTCCAGAAAGACGTGGGCGACCTCGACGTGGCGGAAGCGGCGATGCTGGCCGGGATGATCCGCGGGCCGAACCGGTACTCTCCCGTGCTCAATCCTTACCGGGCTCGGGCGCGACGCAAGTTCGACGAAGCGATCGCACGATCGGTCGCCGGCGTACAGGCAACTCCACCGCGCACGCCGATCGGCCTGCAGTTCTTCGACGAGGTGCTCGCCCAGCTCGCGCAAATGCAGGCCGGTACCAGTCCCCGCATGGAGGCGCTCCGCATCTACACGACCTTGGATCCCGTGCTGCAACGGACCGCTGAGGTCGTGCTGGCCGAGAAGCTCGAACAGCTCGAGCGTCGAGACCAGAATCTTCGACGGTCCGAGCGGAAGCGTCGCCTGCAAGGCGCGCTCATCGCGCTGCACCCGGCCACCGGAGAGATCCCCACCGGAGAGATCCGGGCGCTGGTGGGCAGCCGCGATTACTGGGTGAGCCAGTTCAATCGAGCGACCCAGGCGCGGCGGCATCCGGGCTCGACGTTCAAGCCGTTCGTGTATCTCGCCGCTCTCCGTGGCGGTCCGCGCGGGGAGTCGCCATCGCTGACCGCCGCGTCTCTGGTGCAGGACGCGCCGCTCACCGTCGAGGATCACGGGGAGAGCTGGTCGCTGCGGAAGCAACGCGGATTCTTTCTTGGTCAGGTGACCGTCCGGCAGGCGCTGGCCCACTCCCTGAACGCACCGGCCGTGTCGACGGCCCAGCATGTCGGCCTCGAGGCAGTCGTTCGTACGGCGCGCGATTTGGGCTTCACCAGCCCGATGGTGGCGCGCCCGGCGCTGGCGCTCGGGGGCCTCGAGGTCGTGCCGCTCGAGCTCGCAGCGGCGTACGCCACGCTGGCGAATGCCGGAGTGCCGACGACCCCGACGACCATACGCGCAGTCACCAATGGGTTGGGTTCCGTCATCAGGCCGCGGCGCGAGCGCGGCCCGGCCGCCGTGACGCCCGAAGAGGCATACGTGATCACTCATCTCCTGCGTGGCGTTGTCGACGGCGGGACTGCCGGGATGTCGAAAGTACTGGGCCTGACGGTGCCGGCCGCTGGAAAGACCGGAAGCACCGATCGGGATGCCTGGTTCGTCGGCTACACGCCACGCCTCGTAACCCTCGTCTGGGTCGGCTTCGACGATTGGGACACGCTGCGACTCTCGGGCGCGCGGGGCGCGCTGCCGATCTGGGTCGAGTTCATGCGCACGGCCGTGGACGTCATTCCCAGTGGGCCGTTCCCGGTCCCGACGTCGATCGTGTTTCGCGATATCGACGTGACGACCGGCAAGCTGGCCACACCGTTCTGCCGGCTCGTGATCCGGGAGGCGTTCCTGCCATCCGCCGTGCCCACCGAGCCTTGTCTGGAGCATGGCCATTGAGGCGTCCTCGACCTCCTCCACATGCGCATCGCGCAGGCCAGGAAAAGGGATGCCACATCCCGCCGATGACTGAACGAGTTGCAGACAGTCGAGATAGCCGAACCCAAGGAGGCACGAGATGGCTAATTGGAAACGGTGGTCAACACGATGGGGGCAGCTCGCCGTGGTGGTGGTGATGATGCTCGCGGCCATCGGAGCGTGGGAAATCGTCAAGGGGATGGCGAGGCTCGGAGGCTACGCGCATGCCGACGTCAGGTCACAATCGACGCCACGGTGCGGCAGCTACGGCTGCTTTGCACTCCAGCGGTCAAGACGGTGGTAACCCGTTAGCCGGCGCACCAGACTATGTCCTTGAAGGCCGGCGCCTTCGGGCGTCGGCCTTCAAGGGCCGGATAGACGCGCTCAGCTACGGCCTTCGAAGGACTCGACTCCGAGCGCGGCATTGCGTGGCGGGCGGCAGATTCCCTCGCGGTGCGCAGCTTCGTGGGGCTTGGGCTCGACGGTGCGGCGCCGGATCATGTGGCGGTTTCCCGCGCGCGCCGGCTCATCGACGTGGAGACGCATCGGATCGTCTTCACCTGGGTGCAGGAGCGTCTGGTCGCCGCGGGGTTGCTCAAGGGCCGGACGATCGCGATCGCGTGGCACGACTGTCAGGTGCTCGACCAGTACACCGTCACCTGCCGGTCGGCCATCGTCACTGTCCTCCGAGCAGACCGCCGAAGATCCGCTTCCCCAGCTTGAATCCCTCGAGCACCGTCGCGCCCGCGCCGTCCGCCCCCGGGTTCACCTCTCGCCACGCCCGCAGGTGCTCTTCCGACCGGAAGAAGTTGAGGGTCGTTCAAAGGGACGTGGCGATCCGCCGCTGGTCGGCCTGCCGCCGGCCGACCCAGACCATGAACCCTCCCGCCTCGGGCGCCGGGCCATCCGGGCTGACCGTCAGCGCCAGGACATCTCTGCAGTCGTGGCAGCGCGACCGGATCTCCACCCGCTGCCCGAGCATCGGCGCCATCCCGAGCGCATCGATCGCGCAACACGCGTACCGCTCCTGCCCCTCAGCCAGTCGCACGACGAAGGACGTCGGACCGGCCGAGAAGGGGTAGGCGATCTCGACGAGACCTTCCCGGAGGAGGATCAGGTCCTCCGCGTCCAGCGTGACCAACGCCTCTCGGACGGCCTCCGGAGGGCGATCCGAAAGGCGAGCCGAGATCGCGTCAAGCGGAACCGGGCCGCCCCGATCGGCGAAGACCCGGAGAATCTCACGGAGGACGTCCGTCTGGCGCGCGGCCCGACGGGCGGCCCACCTGGCTTCCAATTCAGCGTCGATCAGCTCATCAGCGGTCTTGATCTCCACTATCATCCGCCTCCGTCAACGGGTCGGCCCGGGCGCCCCGACGCTGACTGGCTCCCTCTTGCGGAACGGTACAGTCTGTAGTAGCTACAGACTCAAGCACTATTTTCGGGGGCCCGAGGAGGCAACCGTGGACACCGCGTCAGCCCGCTTGGCCATCGGAACGCTGTCAGAGCGCACGGGCTGCAACATCGAGACGATCCGGTACTACGAGCGCGTCGGACTCCTCCCCGCGCCGGCCCGGAGCCCCGGAGGCTACCGCCTCTACGGGGCCGACCATCTGAAGCGGCTCACCTTCATCCGCCGGGCCCGCGCCCTCGGCTTCTCGATCGAGGAGGTCCGGAAGCTGCTGGACCTGGCCGACCATCGCCGGCGTCCGTGCGCCGAGGCGCGGCTCGTCGCGGCCGCGCACCTCGGCGACGTCCGCGCCAAGATCGCGGACCTCAAGGTGATGGAGCGGGTCCTGAAAGAGACCGTCGCCAGGTGCGGCGAGGGCACCGGGAGTCACTGCCCGCTCATCGAGGCGCTCTACCGGGACGGTGACATCGCTGGCCGTGTCGGATGATCCGCTGGCCCTCCGTCGCGAGTCGCGGTCAAGGGGCGCGCCGTCCTTGACCGGCCGAGTGCCGGGCGCTACCTTCAACCTACCGTGTCGGCCTCACTTTCCGGCGCCTCCACGCGCCTCGCGCTGCGTGGTGCGAGGTACGGCTAACCAGGGAAAGCCAGCGATGAGCACGCTCATGAGGCAAGCGACCAGCGCAATCGGGGCCATGGAGGAGGTGACGTGATGGCGAAGGCGATCGTCAACCCGTTAGTGCACGCCAAGCCGCCTTCGCATTGAGCGCCCGAAGACTGCGCCTCGCGGGTCGAGGCCGAGGGCGTGTTCGTGGCTGGGACCGATTGGTTCCTCTCCTCCAGCCTTGACCGCCGAACGCTCCTGAAAGGCGCGAGCAGCGCAGTGCTCGGCCTGCTCGCATCGGCTGGCGGCTCATTGAGCCCAGCCGCATCTCCCCTCGTCGGCGGCTCGCGCAGCGCAGGCTCGAGTGCCCCCGCGTCGAGCCAGGCCGGTTCAGCCTCAGAGACGACCAGGGCAGCCCCGCAGTCTGCCGCAGCGTCCGAGTCCACGGAAGGCCGGGCGGCGGGAGAAACGGTCTACGTCTTCAATGTCGGCTCGAAGGACGTCACGCTGATCGACGTGGCTAGCCGCCAGGTGCGGGAGACCCGGCCCCTTGGCTCGTCGGTGCGCTGGTTATCCAACGAGCAGACGTACTGGGACGGAGCCCGAATCTGGACGTACGACTTCCCCAACGACCAGGTGCAGGCCCTCGCGATCGATCCGAAGTCCGTGGCTGTCACCCAGACGATCCCGGGCCTCGGCAAGGGTCCCGGCCACAGTCTGGTGGTGCTGCCCGACAAGAAGAAGGCCGCGATCAATGTGGCGGGCGACAACCTCATCGTCTTTCTCGACCTCGAGCACGGCCAGGTGGACGCGACGCTCAAGACCGGAGCCTTCCCCTGAGACCTCCACCTGACGCCGGACGGTCGGTTCGGCTATACACCGGAGCGCGAAGCAGACACGGTCTCGAAGATCAACATGGCCACCCGACGACTCATCAAGACCGTCTCGTTCCCGGCCCGCAGCAAGCCGCACATGCTGCGGGTCTCCCCCGATGGGAAGGAGGTGTGGGTGCAGACGGCCGATACGAACACCAACGTGGTCCTCAACGCCGACGATCTGTCGGTGCTCGCGACAGAGCCGACCGGGAAGTACCCGGTGACGAACTCGTGGACGCCCGACCGGCGGTACTCGATCGTCACCAACGGCCACGACACCTTTGCCCAGATCTTCGATGCCAGGACGTTCAAAGAGGTGAAGCGGCTGGCTATCGGCCCGGGCGGGTCGAACATCGGGTTCAGCACGGACGGCAAGACCGCCTTCATCGCGCTGACGGGGGCGAACGCCGTGGCAGTGATCGACGTGGAGAAGCTGGCGGTGGCGGGGCAGATCCGGGCGGGGGCAGCGCCTCAGGGCTTGATCATCCGCTAGCCGCTTTGGCGACAGGTGCTTTCGCTAGCCGCTTTGGCGACAGGTGCTTTGGCCACCGCGGAGCTAGCCGAACATCATCGCGTCGCGGAGAGGACCGCCCGCTGTGCCATGGGCTCCTGGGGAAGTGCGGCACGTCCGAGTATGGGTCTTATGTCACGCGACGCCCCACCGGCGGCGCCGCCCCGGCCGTGGCCGCGCCCCACACCCTTTGTGCGGGCTACGCTCCGCCGCCGATGTATCCGGTCAGGAGAATCGCGCCCAGGATCGATGTCGGCGGAATCAGATAGACCACGGCGCACGCGAGCTCGAGAATCGACAGCGGCGTGAGCATCGACTCCGGCCACCCCAGATGCTTGATTCCTTCCTTCACCTCGGCCCCGCCCACCGGCTTCATGAGCGCCCTGATCACGAAGATGAGGGATACCAGAACCGAGATCGCCCGACCGACCCACACGGCCTTTCCGCTCGCGGCCACTCCATACCTCCTCGAGACGTGATCGA
>WNFZ01007438.1_pt1 | contig 10221 bp, 8 predicted proteins | sample 5400081 | NCBI WGS metagenome assembly WNFZ01 (sample SAMN13153365, study PRJNA577476) | soil metagenome | isolation source: 80 cm soil or saprolite under grassland replicate 1 | place: USA:California | collected 2016-06-15
GCTCCAACTGTTGATATGCATTTAGTTCATAGTAACGGAGAGGATGGTAATCATGGCTTTCGACTTCAAAACAGCCCTAACGGTAATCAATGGACTCTTTATACCTCGAATATCAGTGCATCATTACAGTTGTGGGCTAATGGTAACTTAAGAGGCGTTTTTGATGATATTTCAGGAGATTATGCTTCGTTTTCAGATGCAAGAGTAAAAAAAGATATTGAAAAAGCACCTGATATACTCGATAAAGTATTGCAAGTGGATGTAAAGAAATATCATTTTCTTAAAAATAAACCTGATGACAAAAAGCATTATGGCATGATTGCACAAGAGGTTGAAAAAATTTTTCCGGAAGTAGTGTACCATGATAAAATGGATGGCAGCGAAAAGGATTATTATACAATGAACTACAGTGCTTTTGGTATACTGGCAATAAAGGCTATACAGGAACAGCAACAAAAGATAGCGGAACAAGAACAAACTAATCAACAGCAGCAACAAAAAATAATTTCGCTTGAAGATCGCATTGCAAAATTAGAAGCAGCCATTAATCATAGCAGTGTCAATAGTGCAGGCAGCAGTAATAACGCGATAAGTAAAGAAATAAGCAGTGCCACACTTGAACAAAATCAACCAAACCCTTTTAATCAAAGCACTATAATTCGTTATCATTTACCACAAGGTGCTTTGGGTCAAATTAATTTGTATGATGCTAATGGTACTCTTTCAAAAACTTTAAAAGCTAATGAGAGTGGACAAGCAGTGATTAATGGCAATGATTTAATGGCAGGTGTTTATTCATACACGTTAGTAGTGAATGGAAAAATGACTGCATCAAAAAAATTGGTTGTAATAAAATAACAGTGTTATATAAGTTCATATTAAAACATAGGTCGTTGCTATGTTGACAAAAAAATCTCTTTTTACTATACAGGAGATTTTTTTATGCTATCACATCTCTGGCAACTATCACAACATAAATCAGGAATCGCTCATACTATTTTTTAAAGCGCCGATAAAAATTACAGAACCATTTTTGATCACTTCATTTTGCAATCGCCACACTTAATTAGATAAGTACAACATCCCGGTTTGATAAGTTTTTCCTGCGCTTTGTTTTATTGAAATTTTGAACCGTCAATTTATTCATCCACAAAAAATAACTGTATGAGATCTTCTAAATTTTATTTGCTGCTTGTTGCCTTTCCGGTAATCATGATTAACAACACAGTACATGCACAGGGAATTGTTGTACAACAGGGAACATTTGTGTCTTCAAAAGATAATGTTTCAATTACCTGCGATAAATGTGATATAACAGGTAGTGGTAATGTTGATCTTTCTTCTGCCACTCTCTTTTTGAAAGGAGGAAGCGATGTAAATATTGGTACGGCAAACGGCTTTGCTGTAAAAGAGCTTAACATTAATAAATTTTCAGGAAATGTATTGCTTGCAACCAATATCAATGTAAAGAATAAAGTAACGCTGGTAAGCGGATTGCTAAACCTGAACACGAAAAATTTGCTGCTCGATTCAACAGCAACTATTAACGGGGAAAATGAAAGCACAAGGATCATCGGTCCTAATGGGGGCGAAGTAATTATTGCTATTACATTAAATAATCCCCAGAATGTAAATCCGGGTAATGTTGGTGCAACAATAACATCATCAAAAAACTTAGGACTAGTAACAATTAAAAGAGGACATAAAGAACAAAATGGTTCTACCGCTTTTAATAAAAGTATTCTGAGGTATTACTATATTACTCCGGCAAATAATACACAGCTCTCAGCAACATTAAGATTCAGTTATCTCAATGCAGAATTAAATGGTGTAAATGAATCCACTGCAAATCTTTTTAAAAGTAATAACGGTTCTGTGTGGACAAGTATGAATGCGAATGCTCCTGATCTTAATCTCAACTATATTGAGAAAAACAATCTTGGATCATTTGCTGAATTTACCATTGCAAACGCTGCAGCCGCTTTATCTGGTATAATAGAAAATAACAGTTCATTCAAAACCAGCATGGGAGGCCATGAGTTAAAAGCATGGCCTTTACCTGCAACCGGCCCCTTCAACCTGCTGCTGGGCGGCGCATCTGAAAATACCGAAGCAATGGTTTATGATATTAATGGAAAGCTGTTGCAACGTATAACACTCGCTCCGGGCACACCACATTCCATCAGCAATTTATTACCAGGAATATACTTTATTAAAACCGCTGATGCATCTGTCAACACTTTAAAAATAATTGTTCAGTAAAATTTTTTTAAACATTCATACACATAAAAACAACTTCATCACAAAACAAAAAAATCTTTATGAGAAAGCTTACTTCATTTATTGCTCTTTTACTTGCCGTAAAATTTTCAATGGCGCAGGGCGTTGCTATCAACAACAATAATGCAGCACCCAACAGCAGTGCCATGCTCGATGTACAAAGCACAACAAAGGGCATGCTTATTCCTCGGATGACAACCGCACAACGCGCCGCTATCGCATCACCAGCAAAAGGTTTGATGGTGTTTGATACAGGTGTAAATTCTTTCTGGTTTTACAATGGTTCTGCATGGATCAATTTGTCATCAGGTGCCGCAACGGGCTGGTCAGTAACAGGCAATAGCGGAACAAATTCTGCATCAAATTATTTAGGTACATCTGATACTGCTTCGTTAAAAATAAAAACCAATAATCAACCACGAGTTACCATAACCGGTGACGGAAGTGTTGGTATAAACACTACATCCCCCGTTGCCCAGCTCGATGTGAGATCTCTCAAAAATAGTTCTAACACTGTAAACGGCTTTACGGCTGTTGCAACCAACAGTGGCATAGGGGGAGCTTATGCCGGGGGCTTTACTGCAAATGGAAGTAATAGTGGTAATGTAGCAGCAGTTTCTGCTTATGCACAAAATGGTAGTTATACTTATGGTTTTGTTGGCACTGCTTCAACAACAGGTAGTCAACATGGTTACGGTGTATATGGTGTGGCAACAGGCAGTTACCCATATTCATGGGGAGGTTATTTTAAAGGGGATTGGATAGGAGTTGAAGGATTTGGCGGTACTGGAGTGAAAGGAACTGGCGCAGATGGCGGAGTATTTACTGGTACTTCGACCGGAGTAACTGCTTCAGGAAAAACAGGAGGAGAATTTACTGCCACCCATACCGGAATTAAAGCGACTGTTAATACAGCAACCAATACCGGTGGATTTCCGCAATATGGTATTGAGTGCCAAGTGATAAACACGGCAAATACAGACCAGGTTGAAGGCATAGATTGTTTTGTTGATGGAAAAAATGCGAAAAGTAATGTAATAGGTATATGGTCAGAACCGCATGGCGCTGTTAGTAACTCTGTTATTTCTTTTTATGGAGTAGGCAATACACTCATCACAGGTAATTATTACTCTACATCAGATGCAAAACTGAAACAGAATATAAAACCTGTTCAAAACATGATGGATAAAATAATGCAGTTAAAACCATCATCTTATCAATACAAAACTGAAGAATATAAAATGAATTTGCCGAAAGGAAACCAGTTTGGTTTAATTGCACAGGATGTACAAAAAGTTTTTCCTGAGCTGGTAGCAGATCAGGTGAAACCTGCCAGGTTTGATAAGAAAACAAAAGAGAAATTATCTGATGAAGTGAAATTCCTTAGCGTAAATTATACAGGTCTTATACCAATCATCATCAGTGGTATGCAGGATTTGAAAAAAGAAAATGCAACACTGAAAAGTGAGAATGAACAACTGAAAAATGATATTGCACAAATTAAAGCAACACTTGCAAGGATCTCAAAATAACCAGGGCATAACCTCGATGGCGTAATGGATCCTGACTTTGGATGTTTGGTTTTTCAATTGCAAAATGACCCCGTCTTTGCGGGGTCAAATGTTATTATATAATCTGCCTTAGAAACTTCTTCCAAATTTTGAATTGTCCTTTACAGTTGGTCAACGACAAATTGAGGCTTAGTTGATTCAGAAATTAATTGATGAAACTGGAGATTCAAGACTGCAAACTGGAAACTGGTAACTAATATCAATTCTTTTACTTTTGGCAAAACAATTTACCATGTATCAAACTTTGCTTACTACAATTGAAAGCAACATCTGCATCATTACTATCAACCGTCCTGATAAACTTAATGCACTTAATAAAATGGTGATGGAAGAATTAAAAGCAGCAATTGATGAAGTGTATAACAATAATGAAATTAGGTCTGCTGTTATTACAGGTGCCGGTACAAAAAGTTTTGTTGCGGGTGCAGACATTAGTGAGTTTTTAGGATTGAGTGCCGAAGAGGGAAAAGCATTGTCAAAAAAAGGACAGGATCTTTTTTTCAAAATTGAAAATGCACCAAAGCCAATTGTGGCTTGTGTAAATGGTTTTGCGTTGGGTGGTGGTTGCGAATTGGCAATGAGTTGTCATTTTCGCATTGCCAGTGAGAATGCAAAGTTTGGTCAGCCGGAAGTGAATCTTGGTATAATGCCCGGCTATGGCGGTACACAACGTTTAACACAGTTGATCGGCAAAGGAAGATCATTGGAATTACTAATGAGTGGCAGCATGATTGATGCACAAACTGCATTGCAATATGGATTGGTAAATTATGTTGTGCAGCAGGATGAATTACTGAACAAAGCAAAATCAATTCTTGCTGTTATCAATAATAAAGCACCGCTTGCTGTTGCAAAATGTATAATATGCGCAAATGTTGCTGACCAGGCTTCAAATAATAACGGTTATAAATTAGAAGTTAATTCCTTTGGTGAATGTTTTGCAACAGAAGATATACAAGAGGGGACTACTGCATTTCTTGAAAAACGTAAACCAAATTTTAAGGGGAAGTGAGTTTTTGCTGCCCGAATTTTTCAGGAGAACCGATAAGATGTTGAGTAATGTTATGAACGTATAAGGGAGTGACACAACAGGCGATGGGAAAAGAATTAAAGCCGGTCAGATAAAAATTCTTCACAGTGAGAAAAAATTTGCAATTATCAAATTGAAAATTTCATTGAACATTGAGTATTGAACGTTGAGTGTTGAATATTGAATTTTTACCGGATAGCTTTCTCCACCCTTATGCCCGCATTCATTACATTTTGCAAAGGATCTTCACGCATGATCTGTTGAAGAATAAAATTGTAATTACCCTTTTTAAGTTTTACAGGATACCTTGTGAGTAACACACGATGTTCAATAATATCATCCATCTCCGAGCCCAGCCAGCCTTTTGTATTGTCGCCAAGTTTAAGATTTACCTGTTGTGTGGCTGCTGTGTCGCCGGGAGCAACCGTGGTTACATTTAACCAAATGTTGTTGAAATGATAAGCGTCAGTGTGCCTGATAGCGGCATAAATATTATACTGTGCAGTTGTATCAGTTATTGTAAATGTGAAAGAGAGTTTGTTATTGCTGCTCCACGTCTGCTTACTGAACGCCTCTGTTTTTTCATATACATCAATGGAACTACATGCCTCCAACAAAAAAAATATGATCGCGAAAAATAATAGTTTCTTCAATGGTGAATGATGAATAAAAATAAAAATAAATTTGATTGATTTAAGAAATCTCTGATTTAAAATCTAACATTTTATATCAGAGATCATAGATCTCAATATCAAGTTCTGTCAAAGTACATTCAATACTTGCTCTTTTGCTTTTTCCAACTCGTCTTTCATAAGTACCACGCATTTCTGAATAGTTGAATCATACGCTTTTGAACCGGTAGTATTTATTTCTCTTCCTATTTCCTGCAAAATAAAAGCAAGCTTTTTGCCTTTGCTTATTTCAATTTCTTTAAGTATTGCCCGAAAATAATCACAGTGATTTTTTAAACGCACCTGCTCTTCGCTTATGTCAATCTTTTCAATGTAATAAATCAACTCCTGCTCCAGCCGGTTGGGATCATAATTTTCTTTTCCAATATTTTCCTCAAGCACTTTTTTTAACCCTTCCCTTATTTTCTGCCTCCGGGCCGGCTCCATTGCAGCAATTAAATTTTGCTGCTTTTCAATGTTGTTTATTCTTTCAAGCAAATCTTCTTCCATACTCATACCTTCATCCTTCCTGTGTTCATTCAACAGATCAATTGCCTGTTGCAATACTTTTTTAAAAGCTTCCCACTCTTCTTTGTTCAATATATCGGTAGAAGCTGCCACTACATCGGGCAATTTTAATAAAGTACTTAAAATATTTTCTGTGCTTAGCCCAAGTTCTGTAGCAACTTCAGTCACCGGCGTGTAGTAAGCTTTGAGTAAACCAGTGTTAATGGTAACCGGCTTGACGGAGCCATTTTGTTTTAAAGTAATAGTACATTCTATGCTGCCCCGTAATAATCCTTCGTTAAGAAGATTCCTGATGTCAATTTCATAAGTCTTAAGCAAGGCGGGCAAGTTAAGGCGAATATCATATTGTTTTCCATTAAGCGACCTAAGTTCTACAAGAAATACTTTATCGTTTATCGCTTGTTCTGCGCGTCCATAACCTGTCATTGAGTATACCATGATGTTGGATTTGTTTTGCGTAAATTAAAGGTAAAATATTAAGATAAAAAAAACTCTGCTTCAAGTCTTCACTCCTTAGCAGTAAATTATACTGTATGCTATCTGTTGGTATAAAGGGCTTAGCAGCCAGTAAAAGCACTTATTAATTTATCATCCCGGTAAGCATTTTAAATGCCTCAGTAATCAACTGCCCAGGTGCTACTCACACTTTGTAATATTCTAAAACCTTTTCGAGTAAACTTTCCTGGCCGGGCCATTCACTTGTAATTACTTTGTTTGAGCAATAAGATTGAATAGTTGCCGACGTAGTTTTTCCTATCGAAAACAAAACAACATTTGTGCGAATGGTATTCATCAGAAAAAAACTATGCACAGCAGTTGGACTAAAAAATAAAATGCCATCATAATCTTCCTGAATATCATGTGGCGTTTGCAAATTATGGTAAGCAATTATTTCCTGTACATTAATTTTATTTGCGCTTAATGTTTCCGGTAAATCATCAAGTCGTTGATCCCCGCAAAAGAAAATCACCTCTTTAATATTTCCTTTTTCAATTATTTTCCGTGCAAGGAGTGACGCATTCTTTGCGCTTGCAATAATAGATTCTTCTTTAAAATGCCTGCCCACTGTATCTTTGGTAGCACCACCTATACAAAAAATTTTCCAGTTTACTTCTTCATTTAGTTGTTGCGCTACACTTTCTACGGCATTCACACTGGTAAATACAACGTTTATTTTTTGCAACGCCAGTTGCTTTACCTGCTGAGAAAATAATTCATCTTCCCTGAGTTGTATTTCAATAAAGGGCAATGTTGTTATGTGAATGCCATTGGCTTCAGCTCTGTTAATGATGTGCTGATCCAAAACCCGTGTGCATAATATGCTGATCTTATTTTCCGGCATTGCGAATGGCTTCCATTATTTTTTTACCTCCATTTAATAATACTTCATTCCCTGCCTCAACTCCCAGTGAAAAAGCATTTTCTATTTCAATCTTTTTTTCTATTTCAACATGCTCTTTGCCATCCAATGAAAAAATATTTCCTTTAAAATAAACAACATTGTTCTTAACAAGGGCAAGCGCACTGATGGGCGTAGAACATCCACCCATTAATGTTCTTAAAAAATCTCTTTCAATTTTGGTGCATAACGCCGTTGCTTCATCATTTAATTTATTGCAGGCTTCTTTTGTTTTATCATCTTCTGTTCTGCATGCGATCATAATAGCGCCTTGTGCAGGTGCAGGTAACATCCAGTCAAGTTCAATTGAATTTTGAGGACGAAGATGAATACGTTCCAATCCTGCGGCAGCAAAAATGGCCCCATTCCAGTTGTGTTCTTCTACCTTTTTTAAACGTGTATTTACATTTCCACGTAAGTTTTCAATCGTATGATCTGGATAACGATGTAACCATTGTGCTCTGCGACGAATACTGCTTGTCGCTATGGTGAATGATGAGCTGTGAGTTGTGAGCTGTGAGCTGTGAGTGATTGACCATTGGCCATTGATGAATCCTAACTCACTACTCACTACTGACCATTCACCTTTGTAAACTAAAATATCTTTATACGATGCTCTCGGTAAAACTGCAGTCTGGGAAATTCCCTTAGCTAATTGTGTGGGAACATCTTTCATAGAATGTACCGCAATATCAATTCTGTTACTGAGCAAAGCGGCGTCAAGTGTTTTGGTGAAAATGCCCTGAACACCTATTTCATATAGTGGGGTAACGAGATCTATATCACCTTCAGTTTTGATGAATACCAGTTCGCTTTTTATATTATGTTTAGCAAGCTCATTCTTCACCAATGAAGCTTGCCACACCGCTAACTGGCTGTCACGTGTGCCTATTCTTAAAACACTGTTCATTAAACAAAATTAATTAACGCTGCTGGTAATAAAATCATTGATGGCTTCAATATAGTTGCAACCGGGCTGTCGTTGCTGGCGCATTTTTAATGCCATATTATTAATGACCTTTTGTATAGTATCAGAGTTGCAAATTTGAGCAGGCTTGTCAGCGGTTGAATTTACTGCAAGAAAAAGATTGCACTGATGCATATCCATCAGCTTCTGTTTTACAGCTTTCAGCACAGGCACATTTTTACGCATGCCGTACCATTCAATAAACTCTTGTATATGTGCTGCAATGATGCTTTTAGCTTTGGGCACTTCTGTCATGCGCTTCTGTAAAGTTTCATCATTAATCCGGGAGAGATCATCAACATTTACAAGCGTAATATGAGGTAATTCTTTCGCTGAAGGATCTATATTATTTGGAATAGATAAGTCAATTAAAATTTTTTTGTTTTGCTTTACAAGATCTTCTTTTGTTATAACCGGTTGTTCAGCATTTGTGGCTACAATAACAATATCAGCAAACCGAAGATGTTGTTCAAGATCATTATAAGAGGCAACCTGTAAACCTAATTCGTGTGCTAATTCAGAAGCTTTATCTTCTGTTCTGTTGATAAGTGTAATATTATTTGTTTTTAAATAATCAACGAGGTTCTTACAAGTGTTGCGACCAATTTTACCGGTACCTAATAAAAGAATTTTCTTTTTGGAAGGCTTCACCACATTATTACGCAGGAATTGAACAGCGGCAAAAGAAACGGAAACAGTGCCGCCGCTTAACTGCGTTTGGCTCTTTATAACTTTAGATGATTGTAAAACTATATTCACCAATCTTTCCATAAATGTTCCGATAAATCCTCTTTCTTTTGCAAATTTTGCCGCCTGTTTTATCTGGCCTACAATTTCATAATCGCCAAGAATTTGTGAATCAAGTCCTGCTGCCACATTGAATAAATGTTCAATAGCCTCGTTACCTTTTTTTATATAAGCCAATTCTTTAAATGTATTTACAGAACCTGCAGTTTCGCTGCACAATAAATTTATAAGCATATCCGCATTGCTTGCAAGACCATAAATTTCCGTGCGGTTACAAGTACTTAATACAAATAATTCCGAAATGTTTACTGAAGAAGCTTTTTGGAGAATTGAGGAGTAATGCTCAGGACTAACCGCGAACCGGCCTCTTACAGAAGCGTCTGTCTTTTTGTAATTGATTCCAACTATATAAAACTGGTTAATATCCATGTGCGTCCCGAATGATTGAGTTTTACAGACGCAAAAGTAATTGAGCATATTGCTTTAAAAACCTGATCTCCGTCATGCCTATGTCATTTCTATGTCATTAATTGTGTGAAGTGGTATAAATCAAAAACAAGAGGCAATACCACAATTATCTTCAACTCTGTGAAGCATTCGTGAAAAAAATCTTTATCCAGCTTATAATCTTTTATTTTTACCGCCCAAAAATTTCAAATGGATCCAGTAACGGAAAGTGTGCGCCAGTTATTTATTAAGTGGTATGAAAATAATTATGAACAAATTATCCAATTGAAACAAAGTGGAAGTGATAGAATTTATTTCCGAATATCTGCAGAAGAGAAAAGCTATATCGCTACATACAATTTAAATGTAAAAGAAAATAAAACCTTTATTGAATTCAGCAGGCACTTTAAAAATCTTGGATTGCCGGTGCCTGAAATATATGCGGTAAATGATAACTGCACTGCATACATACAGGAAGACCTTGGCACAGAATCTTTATTAAATCAGTTAGAAAAATTTGGTTATAATGATTTTGTATATGACCTGTTTTGCAAAAGTCTTGAACAACTGGCACGCATGCA
>WNFZ01008486.1_pt1 | contig 10217 bp, 10 predicted proteins | sample 5400081 | NCBI WGS metagenome assembly WNFZ01 (sample SAMN13153365, study PRJNA577476) | soil metagenome | isolation source: 80 cm soil or saprolite under grassland replicate 1 | place: USA:California | collected 2016-06-15
GAGCTCGTCGCGGCGGGCGTCAACGTCGGCCTCGGCGTCGACGGGTCGGCGTCGAACGAGCGTGGCGACCTGCTCTTCGAGGTCAAGCAGGCGCTGCTCGTGGCGCGCGCCCGCTCCGGGCCCGAGGCGATGACGGTGCGCGCCGCGCTCCGGCACGGCACGCGCGGCGGGGCGTCGGTGCTCGGCCGGGACGACATCGGCTTGCTCGAGCCGGGCAAGCGCGCAGATGTCGCGGTCTGGCGAACCGACGGCCTGGAGCTGGGCGGCGCGGTCGATCCGGTCGCGGGTCTGGTCCTCTCCGCGCCGCACCGCGTCGATCGGCTCTACGTCGGCGGCGAGGAGGTCGTCCGCGACGGCCGCCTCGTGCATGCCGATGAGGAGGAGATCGCGCGGCAACATCGTGCCCAGGCGGGAAGATTCGCTCCGTGATCTCCACACACGTCCTCGACACTGCGCGCGGCGGACCGGCCGCGGGCGTGCGCGTCGAGCTGTTCCGCGGAGACGAGCTGGTGGCGGCACGGGAAACGGACGCCGACGGGCGCATCAGTGACCTCGCCGACGTCGAGCCTGGTCTCTACCGCCTCGTGTTCCACCCGCCGTCGCCGTTCTTCCGCCGCGTCGAGCTCGAGCTCGAGCTCGGCGACGGTGACTACCACGTCCCGCTGCTCGTCTCCCCGTTCGGGTGCGCGACCTACCGCGGCAGCTGACCGTTGAGGAGCTCGCGGAGCTCTTCTCGGGGCGTACGCGCTTCGTCGAGCTGCTGGCGCAGGAGGAAGATCCGCTCACCAAAGCCGGCGCGCTGATCAAAGAACTCCCATACGCCGACAAACTTGCGGCGCTCGAGACGCATCCGCATATCGGCGAGCGTTCCTCGGAACAGCACGGCAACGAACCGGTTGTGCTAGCCGAGCTGGCAGCGCTCAACTGCGCGTACGAAGCGAAGTTCGGCTTTCCGTTCATCGTGTTCGTCAACCGCCGTTCCAGGCGCGAGCTCATTCCCGTTTTGCGCGAGCGGCTGCGGAGGACGCGGGAGGAAGAGCTCGACACGGCCCTCGACGAGCTCGTTGCGATCGCGAGGGACCGATGGTCGCGGCAGTAGATCCGTACCTGATCGACTGGCTCGACCTCTCGTTCCGCTTCCTGCACGTGATCGCGGCGATCGTCTGGATCGGGACGTCCTTCTACTTCGTCGCGCTCGACAATCACCTGCGACCGCCGGCTGACGAGCGCGACGGCGAGCGCGGCGTCGGCGGCGAGTCGTGGGAGATCCACGGCGGCGGCTTTTATCGCATCGAGAAGTTCCGTGTCACGCCGCCCACGATCCCGGAGCCGCTGCATTGGTACAAGTGGGAGGCCTACACGACGTGGCTGTCCGGTTTCGCGCTCTTCGTGTCGCTTTATTACCTGCAGCCGCGCACGTACCTGATCGATCGCGACGTGGCGGACATCTCGCCCGCGGTCGCGATCGCCGCGAGCATCGCGCTGCTCGTCGCGGCCTGGTTCGTGTACGACGCGCTCTGCCGGACGGTCGGCAAGCGGAGCGAGGCGGCGCTGGGCGCCTGCGTTCTCGCGCTTGTCGTCGGCACCGCTTACGGCGTGGCTCACCTGCTCGCGCCGCGTGCCGCGTACCTCCAGGTCGGCGCGATGCTCGGCACGATCATGGTCGCCAACGTTTTCTTCGTGATCATCCCCGCGCACTGGGAGCTGATCCGCGCGAAGCAGGCGGGGCGCGAGCCTGATCCCGCGGCGGGCGCGCGCGGGAAGCAGCGCTCCGTCCACAACAACTACCTCACGCTGCCGGTGTTGTTCGCGATGCTCTCCAACCACTTCGCGTTCACGTACACGCACGCGCACGCCTGGCTGGTTCTCGTCTTCCTGATGGTGATCGGCGCCGCGATCCGGCATTTCTTCAACCTGCGTCATCAGGGGCGGAACGTCTGGGCGATTCCGGTCGCGGCGGCGATCGTACTCGCCGGTATTGCGATCTGGATCCGGCCGCCCGAGAGCTCGTCGGCCGGACCGCGTGTGCCGTTCTCCCGTGTGCGCGGCATCGTCGCGGAGCGCTGCGGGGTATGCCACTCGATGCACCCGACGCAGGCCGGCTTCTCCTCGCCGCCGCAAGGGATTGCATTCGACACGCCGGCGCAGATCGCCGCGAGGGCGTCGGCAATCGAGCAGCAGGCGGTTGTCCTCAAAGCGATGCCGCTCGGCAACGTGACGCACATGACTCAGGCGGAGCGCGACGCGCTCGGCGCGTGGATTCGTCAGGGTGCAAACATCCGCTGATGCTGCAGATCACCGCAGGAGGGCTCGAGTTCGTCGCGCGCCTCGAGGAGGAGGCAGCGCCGCAGACCGTGGCGGCGTTCCGCGGGTTGCTCCCGCTCGAGTCAAGGATCATCCACGTGCGCTGGAGCGGCGAGGGCGGCTGGATCCCGTGGGGCGACCTCGATCTCGGGCTCGGTCCGGAGAACGCGACCCGCTACCCGAGCCCGGGCGAGCTGATCATCTTTCCCGGCGGTGTCAGTGAGGCGGAGCTCCTGCTCGCGTACGGCTACGTCGCGTTCGCGAGCAAGGCCGGCGCGCTCGCCGGCAACCATTTCGCCACGATCGTCGAGGGAAACGAGCAGCTGCGCGAGCTCGGCCGCCGGATGCTCTGGGAGGGCGCGCAGGAGATCGGCTTCATCGAGCGCTGAGGCGCTCGACCGTGCGCGTCAGCACGTCGACGGCGAGCGCGATGTCTTCGTCCGACGTGAGCTCGTCAGGTGAGTGGCTGGCGCCGCCGTTCAGGCTGCGCACGAACAGCATCCCGGTCGGGACGCCGGCGGCGGCGAGCACCATCGCGTCGTGGCCGGCGCCGGAGACGAGCCTCGGCGCGTCGGGGAGGAGCGCAGAGAGCGTCTCGAACGGAGACCCGCTCATCTCGACCGGCTCGAGACGGGATGTCGGCTCGAAGCCGATCGCGGCGACGAGCTCGTCCAGTTGGTCGGCGCGCGGCGCCCGCGCATCGACCGAGACTATGACGCGCGCGGGCACCACGTTCATCGCGTTCGGCCCGACCGTCACCGACCCGACCGTCGCCACGGCGCCGTCCCTGGCACACTCGGCGACGTGCAACACAAAGTGCGCGGCCTTCAGCAGCGCGTCCTCGCGCGCGTCCATCGGCGTCGTCCCCGCATGGTCGGCGCGGCCCTCGAAGACGACTGTGCCGCGCGCCTGGCCGGCAATCGCCGTGACGACGCCGAGCGGCTCTCCCGCGCGCTCGAGTACGGGTCCCTGCTCGATGTGCAGCTCGACGAACGCCCGCGGCAACTCCGTGAGAGCCTTGCTCCCCTTCGGCCCGGTTTCCTCGGCGCGGAAGGCGACGACGGCGAGTGGCGCCTCCGGCAACCGTGCCGCCGCCTCGATCCCTGCGAGCACCCCGAGCACGCCGTCGTAGCGGCCGCCGTTCGGCACCGAGTCGAGGTGCGAGCCGGACCAGACGCGCGCGTCGCCGCGGCGTCCGAAGAGGTTTCCCGCCCCGTCGCGTGAGACCTCGAGGCCGGCTTCGCGCATCCATGCAGCCGCGAGCTCGTGCGCCTGGTCCTCGGCGGGCGAGTAGCCGATCCGGTCGCCGATTGCGGCAATCCGCTCGATCCGTTCGAGGATCTGCATGCGTCACTAGCTCCTGAAGTCGGGGTGTCCTATATTCGACCACGGCAGCGATCAGGTCAGAGAGGAGCACCATGAGGACAAGCAGGTTCGCGGTCGGCGTATTGCTCATCGCGCTTTCGCTCGCCGCCGGCGGCTGCGGCGGCTCGGGCGGAAAGAGCGGCGGCACCTACAAGGCCGCCTGGATCTACGTAGGCCCCCACGACGACCACGGCTGGTCGCAGGCACACGACGCGGGACGGCTGTACGTCCAGAAGACGCTCGGCGACAAAGTGCAGACGACGTTCAAGGAGAACATCGCCAACGGCCCACAGCTGCGGCAGACGGTGGACAGCCTCGTGCAGCAGGGCTACAAGATGATCTTCGGCACCTCGTTCGGCTTCTTCGACAAGAAGCTTGCGGAGAAGTACCCGGACGTCCTCTTCGAGCAGGCGACCGGCACCGACACGGCCGACAACCTCTCTGAGTACTTCGGTGCCGGCGAGGACACGATCTACCTCTCCGGCATGGCAGCGGGTGCCGCCACCAAGAGCGGCAAGCTGGGCTACGTCGTCCCGTTTCCGATCCCGGAGGTGATCCGACACGCAAACGCCTTTGCGCTCGGCGCGCAGGCGACGCATCCCGGTGCCACCGTCAAGCTCGTCTGGACGAACTCGTGGTTCGCCCCGACTACCGAGAAGAAGGCGGCCGAGAGTCTCGTCTCCGCCGGCGCGGACGTGCTCGGCCAGAACGTGGATTCCCCGGCGGCCGGTCAGTTCGCGGAGACGAAGGGCGTTCCGTGGGTCGGCTACGACTCGAACGCGCAGTCGTTCGCGCCGAAGTCGTGGCTGACGGCGGCGGTCTACGACTGGGGCCCGTACTACCTGCGCCGAGTGAAGGCTGCAATGGACGACACGTGGAAGTCCGGCTTCTACTACGGCAACATCAAGGACGGCTTCACCGATCTCGCGCCGTTCGGCCCGAAAGTGAGCGAGGAGACGAAGGCCGCGATCGCGGCGAAGAAGAAGGCGATCGTGAACGGCTCGTTCTACGAGTTCACGGGCCCGCTGCAGGACCAGGGCGGCAAGATCCGCGTGGCGGCGGGCAAGAAGCTGACGGTGGAGGATCTCTACGCGATGAACTGGCTCGTGAAGGGCGTGATCGGCAGCCCGAAGGGCTAATGGCTGCGAACGCAAGTGACGGGAGTGGCGCCGCGGGCGCTCCTCCGGCTGTCGCGATGCGCGGGATCACGAAGCATTTCCCGGGCATCGTCGCGAACGACCACGTCGACTTCGAGGCGGCCGCCGGCGAAGTGCACGCGCTGCTCGGCGAGAACGGCGCCGGCAAGAGCACGCTCTCGAACATCCTCACCGGCCTCTACCGACCCGATGAGGGACAGATCTTCCTCGACGGTCGACAGGTTCAGTTTCACTCGCCGCGCGACGCACTCGACGCCGGGATCGGCATGGTGCACCAGCACTTCCGGCTCGTCGAGCCGTTCACCGTGGCAGAGAACGTCGTGCTCGGCGACCATCGCGGCGAGGGGCGCTCCTTTCACGTCCGCACGCGCGCAACCGAGCGCCGCGTCGCCGAGATCTCCGAACGCTACGGCCTGCACGTCGAGCCGCGCGCGCGGATCTGGCAGCTGTCGCTCGGCGAGCAGCAGCGCGTCGAGATCGTGAAGGCGCTCTACCGCGAGGCGCGCGTGCTGATCCTCGACGAGCCGACCGCCGTCCTGACGCCGCAGGAGGCGGAGGTGCTGTTCGAGACGCTGCGCGCGATGGCGGCCGAGGGACGCACGGTGATCTTCATCTCCCACAAGCTGCACGAGGTGAAGGCGGTCGCGGACCGCGTCACGGTGCTCCGCGACGGTCGCTCCGTGGCTACGGTCGACGCCGCAGAGGCGACGCCGCGCTCGCTCGCCGCGCTGATGGTCGGGCGTGAGCTGGCCGGCTCTGCGCGCGAAACGGTGACGCGTGAGGCGGGAGACGTCCTGCTCGCGGTCGAGGACCTGTGGGTGCAAGGCGACCGCGGCGCCGCCGCCTTGAAGGGTCCCTCGCTGGCGGTGCGGGAGGGCGAGATCGTCGCCGTGGCCGGCGTCGCGGGCAACGGGCAGCGCGAGCTCGCCGAAGCCGTCGCGGGAATGCGAACGCCTAGCCGGGGGCGAATCAGCGTCGGAGGACGGCCGCTTCGCGCCGGGGATCCGCGCGCCGCGATCGCTGTAGGCGTGGCCTACGTCCCGGAGGACCGACTCGGCACGGGGCTCGCGCCGAGTCTGAGCATCTCCTCGAACCTCGTGCTGAAGGGATATCGCAAGCCGCCGGCTTCTCGCGGAACGTTCCTCCAATTGCGCGCGATCCGCGACCGCGCGGTCGAGCTGATCAGCCGCTACCGGATCGCCGCGCCGGGTCCGCACGCGCAGGCGCGCCAGCTCTCCGGCGGCAACCTGCAGAAGGTCGTGCTCGCACGCGAGTTCTCCGGCAAGCCCCGGCTGCTGATCGCGGCCGCGCCGACGCGCGGGCTGGACGTCGGAGCGATCGAGACGGTGCACGCATACCTGCGACAGGCGGCCGCCGACGGCGTCGGCGTCCTCTTGATCAGCGAGGACCTCGACGAGATCTTGGCGTTGTCCCACCGCATTGAGGTCATGTACGAGGGCGCGATCCTCGGCGAGTTCAACACAGAGGAGGCCGACGTCGAGGAGATCGGCCTGCTGATGGCCGGAGGGCACGATCCCCGTGCGGATTGAGCGGCGTCTTCGTCAGCCTCGGTGGCTGACCGTCGTCGTGCCGGCGGGATCGCTCGTGTTCGCGTTCCTCGCCTCGGGGATCGTTCTCCAGGCGACGGGGCACGACGCCCTCTCCAGCTACGGCGACATCATCGACGCGGCGTTCCTGGCGAACGGTGCGCTAGGCCAGACCCTCGTCAACGCGACGCCGCTCGCCTTCACGGGCCTTGCGGCTGCGGCGGCGTTCCGGATGCGCCTGTTCAACATCGGCGGCGAGGGGCAGCTCTACATCGGCGCGATCACGGCCGCTGCCGTCGGCCTCTATCTCGGCGGCAGCGGCGGTGCGTCGCCGTTCGTAATCGCGGCGATGGTCGTCGCAGGCTGCGCGGGGGGTGCCGCGTGGGCGCTGATCCCGGGCATCCTGCGCGCGTTCTTCAAGACGAACGAGATCATCACGTCGCTGATGCTCAACTACGTCGCCGCGTACCTGCTGACGTACCTGATCTTCAACAGCGAGTCGTACTTCCGCCAGACGGAGGGCTTCAACGCGAGGGTGTTCCCCACCGGCAAGTCGCTGCCCGACTCGGCGGTCTGGCCGACGGCGACGATCGACGTGCAGGGCGGGATTCTGCTTCCGCTCGGCGCCGGCCTCGCCGTGCTCGTCGCCGTCGTGCTCTGGGTGCTCTACTCGCGCACGCGGTTCGGCTTCGAGGTGCAGGTGCTCGGTGATTCGCCACGCGCCGCGCAATACGCGGGCATGCGCACGCGGCGGAAGATCCTCGCCGTGATGGCGATCTCCGGCGCGATCGCCGGCCTCGGGGGCGCGAGCCAGGACGGCGACTTCCGCCATACCCTCGACGCGGACCCGAACGGGCTGCAACGGCAGTACTACGGCTACGCGGGGATCGTCGTCGCGGCGCTCGGACGCTACAACCCGTTCGCCGTCGTGCTCGTGGCGTTCCTGATTGGCGGCCTCCAGAACGCGGGCAACACCCTGCAGGGCGTCGACTTCCCCTCCGGCCTCGTCGGCGTGATCCAGGGCTTGATTCTCTTCTCTGCGCTCGGCGGTGAGCTGCTCGTCCGCTACCGCGTGCGGCTCGGCCGCCGCGCGCCCGAGGCGGCTGTGGAGACGGCGTGAACAACTCGCTGCTCGTCGTCGTGCTCGCGTCGGGCGTCGCCTACGGGACGCCGCTGCTGTACGCAGCGCTCGGCGAGTTGCTCGCGGAGCGGGCGGGCGTGCTCAACCTCGGCGTGGAGGGGATGATGCTGGTCGGCGCCGTGATGGGCTTCTGGGCTGTCCAGCGGCTGCACGTCAACGCGGGGCTTTCACTCGCCGCCGCGGTTGCAGTGGCGGCGCTCGCGGGCGCGTCGATGGCGCTGATCCATGCATTCCTCGTGATCACGCTGCGCGCGAGCCAGATCGTCTCGGGACTCGCCCTGACGATCTTCGCCGGCGCCGCGGGACTGTCCTCGTATCTCGGCAACGACTTCAACCTGTCCGACAAGCCGGCGCGGCACGCGTTCCATGCGATCTTCCCTGAGAGCTTTCAGAAGTGGCCGATCGTAGGCCCGATCGTGTTCGACCACGGCGTGCTCGTCTACGCGTCGTGGGCGTGCGTCGTCGCGGTCTGGCTCTACCTTTCGCGGACGCGGCCGGGATTGAACGTGCGCGCCGTCGGCGAGTCGCCGGCCGCCGCGGACGCGATGGGGATCAACGTCACGGCTTACCGCTACGCGCACACGCTCGTCGGCGGGGCGTTCGCCGGCGTTGCCGGCGCGACGTTCACGCTCGCGATCACGCCGCAGTGGGTCGGCGGTATCACCGGCGGCGCCGGCTGGATCGCGATCGCGCTCGTCATCTTCGCCTTCTGGCGGCCCGAGCTCTGCCTCGTTGGCGCGTACTTCTTCGGCGCGCTGCAGGCGCTGTCGCCGGAGCTGCAGGCGCGCGACATCAAGCTCGGCCCGACGGTGCTCTGGACGAACTCGCTGCCGTACGTGATGACGATCGTGGTGCTGGTTCTGGTCTCGGCGAGCGGCGCCCGCCGGCGGCTGGGCGCGCCCGCGAGCCTCGGTCTGCCCTACGTGCGCGAGGAGCGATAACCGATTATTCTCGGGCACGTGGAGCAGACGACGTACCTGCTCGACGGTCTTGTCCCTCGCTTCGCTTCGCTCGCGCTCGGGGCTCGCGCCTTCGGCGCTCGCACTGGTTGGCGGACGGAGGAGCGCTCCTTCGCCGATGGTTGGTGAGCGACGCGGCGGAGCCGCGCCGCCGGCGAACGGGCGAGTAAACAATTAACCTGCGGGACGTGGAGCAGACGAAGTACCTGCTCGACGAATCGCAATTGCCGCGGCGCTGGTACAACATCCGCGCCGACATGCCGAGCCCGCCGCAGCCCGTGCTGCATCCGGGCACCGGCGAGCCGGTCGGACCGGACGACCTCGCTCCGCTCTTCCCGATGGAGCTGATCATGCAAGAGGTGAGCGAGGAGCCGGAGGTCGCGATCCCCGAGGAGATCCTCGACATCTATACGCTCTGGCGCCCGACGCCGCTCTACCGCGCGCGCCGCCTCGAGGAGGCCGCCGGCACGCGGTCGCGGATCTTCTACAAGTACGAGGGCGTCAGCCCGCCCGGCAGTCACAAGCCGAACACGGCGGTTGCGCAGGCGTTCATCTACAACAAGCGGGAGGGACGGACGCGGCTGTCCACCGAGACCGGCGCGGGCCAGTGGGGCAGCGCGCTTGCGTTCGCCTGCAAGCTGCTCGGCCTCGAATGCAAGGTCTACATGGTCCGCATCTCGTACGACCAGAAGCCGTTCCGGCGGTCGATGATCCAGACGTGGGGTGCGGAGATCATCGCGAGCCCGTCTGAGGACACGCAGTGCGGGCGCGCGATCCTCGAGGAGTTTCCCGACACGCCCGGCAGCCTCGGCATCGCGATCTCGGAGGCCGTCGAGGACGCGGCGGGCCGTGACGACACGTCGTACTCGCTCGGCAGCGTCCTCAATCACGTGCTGCTGCACCAGACGATCATCGGGCAGGAGGCGATGGCGCAGATGGAGATGGCCGGTGCGTTTCCAGACGTCGTCGTCGGCTGCGTCGGCGGCGGCTCGAACTTCGCCGGCCTCGCCTTCCCGTTCGTCCGGGAGAAGATCGCGGGCCGCGACATCGACGTGCTCGCGTGCGAGCCCGCCGCCTGTCCGACCCTCACGCGCGGTCTTTTCGCGTACGACTTCGGCGACACGAGCAAGCTGACGCCGCTCGTCCCGATGCACACGCTCGGACACGACTTCGTGCCCGCGCCGATCCACGCCGGCGGCCTGCGCTACCACGGCGTCGCGCCGCTGATCTCGCAGCTCGTGCAGGACGACCTGATCCGGGCGGAGGCTTACATGCAAAGCGACGTGTTCGCGGCGGCGGTCGTGTTCGCGAGCAGCGAGGGGATCATTCCCGCGCCCGAGTCCGCGCACGCGATCTACGGCGCTCTCGAATGTGCGCGGACGGCCGACGAGGCAGGCGAGCAGCGGACGATTCTGTTCAACCTCTCCGGTCACGGCCACTTCGACATGGCGGCCTACGACAACTACTTCGCCGGCAAGCTCGAGGACGTCGCGCTCGACGAGGCGGAGATCGAGCGCGCGCTGCACGCGATCGAAGGCCTGCCGGCGCCCGCGTAGCTCAGACGTTTACGTCCAGCAGGTCCGCGATTCGCTCGACCGTGACGTCGGCCGCCGGGTAGCGCGCGACGAGCGCGGGGTCGTGCGCGTAGTGCCCCTGGCTCGGGAAGACGGTCGTCACGCGGTCACCCCACGCGTCCTTCACGGCCGCGAGGATGCGCAGCTTGTCGTCGACGAGCACGTAGCGT
>WNFZ01008358.1_pt1 | contig 10215 bp, 9 predicted proteins | sample 5400081 | NCBI WGS metagenome assembly WNFZ01 (sample SAMN13153365, study PRJNA577476) | soil metagenome | isolation source: 80 cm soil or saprolite under grassland replicate 1 | place: USA:California | collected 2016-06-15
GATGCGGCTATCGGCGTTAGGGGTAATGCTTCCCGCGTTAATTTCAGCGATAATTCTATTTTCATTTCCGGGGTCGACCACGATCCGGCCACGAGAAACCCCGTGCCAGGAGCACAAGCACGTCGCGCTGTATCGACGTCCGATGACACACTACGCTCATTGGTAACGCAGGCTCTTGGAGATCCCCCGCAACCAGGTATCCTCGACAACGGGAGTGCCGTCCCGCCCGTTGGGACCAGCAATTTTCTTCCAGCGACTGCCATTAGCCAATTGGCTGCAGATCTTTGCGGTTCCCCGGGTGCTTCAGTAACCTCCGTGACCAACGATGGGAGCTTAGTGTTAGAAAGCCAGGCCTGGGGGACGCAAGCTTCACCACAGCTTCGCTGTATCGAAGGTTTGCCGATGTCTGGCGACGCGGTTACGCTAAATGGGACTACCAACGGCGCCGGTATTCTCATTATTAAGGACGCGGACCTGATCTTGACGGGATCATTTCATTGGGAAGGGCTCATCATCATCAGCGGCGGGGAAGTCGGTCTCAGGGTGATCGGATCGAGCAGTAAAGAAATATTCGGCGCCATGATCGTCAATGAAACTGCTAGCCCTGGAAGTGCTACGGCAATTCTGGATATTCAGGGCAATCTTCGCCTGTTATTTAGCCGCCAAACCTTAGGACGCGCTTCCGCTTTGATTCCAACATCCATTCTCGGCAACACTTATGCAGCTTTGCCATCGGTCATTTCACAACAATATTGGCGAACCATCACTCCATAGCTTTATTCAAAAACACACAATTTACATTGCGCCCGTAAGATGCTAAATTGCGAATCTACAACGTTTTGATGTTGCAAGTAAGGTTTTTTTGGCATTCCCGCAAACGATGGCAACACCCCGTTAATTGAGGAGCCTTTTTTCCATTCTATTGCGATTGAGCTTGGCAGAGGCGTGAGAGGGAGAGAGCATGGACACAAAGAAAACCATTATGGTGGTTGACGATAACCCGGACATTATCACCATCGTCAAAACCATTTTGGAAGGGCGGGGGTATAATGTCTTCAGTGCTTCCAGCGGCCCGGAACTCCTCAACATGCTGACGACCCAAAAGCCCGATTTGATAATATTAGATATTATGATGCCTGAAATGGATGGTCTGGAAGTTTTAACCCGGTTAAAGGGTAAGACGGAGACCTCGACGATCCCGGTTATCTTGCTTACCGCCAAGGTTCAGTACGAGGACGTTCTCGGCGGCTATAAATTGGGCGCTGACTATTACATCACCAAACCGTTTACCAGTACGCAACTCGTGAACGGCTTTAGCTCGGTCCCGACCTCATTGTTTGCATCTTCCGATCGTTTTCTTCATTCTCGTTATTCATGGTTCGGTTCATTACGTTCGAAGGGGGCGACGGGACCGGCAAGTCCACTCAAATACGCGCCCTCGAGAATTATCTCGCCGGGCGTGCTTACTCCTGCGTGGTGACCCGCGAGCCGGGTGGCACGGCTCTTGGAAATCTTATCCGCAAAATGTTGCTGGACGTTGGCGGCCATGAGATCGCCTCGTCGGCGGAACTCTTCTTATACTTGGCTGACAGGGCGCAGCACGTAAGTAAAGTCATCTTGCCGGCAATCAAAGCCGGCAACATCGTGCTATGCGACCGCTTCACGGACTCGACGGTGGCGTATCAGGGATACGGGCGTGGCATTGATCTGTCGCTTTTAAGGCAGCTGAACGATATTGCCGATCATGGGGTTCGCCCGGATCTGACGTTTTTACTCGACTGTCCAGCGCAAATTGGATTAGCGCGAACCGCCCGCCGTCAGAGCGCAATGGGCCAGCGTCACGAGGACCGGTTTGAGCGAGAGAAGCTCGAATTTCATGACAAAGTGCGCGCCGGGTTTCTCGAAATAGCACGGGCGGAACCCAGGCGGTTTCGCCTCGTCGATGCGACGCGATCCGTCGAAGAAGTAACGCTCGAGATCAGGAAAATAATCGATCAGGAAATGCTCTAATGGGTTTTGCCGATATTGTCTGGCACCAAAGACAACTGGGGACGTTGCGTTCGGCCATGACCAGCGGGAGGCTGCACCACGCATACCTTTTCCTCGGGCCTGAAGGGGTAGGAAAACGGATGATCGCGATGGCCCTGGCCAAAGCGATCCATTGTAGCGAGTCGGACCAAGATTATTGCGGTCGATGCGTTAACTGCGCGCGTATAACGGACGGCAACCACCCGGACGTCAGGCTAATTGAACCGCTAGCGGACAAAAAGGAGATCAGCATCCAACAAATCCGCGAGCTCCAGCGCGAGTTGAATTATCGCTCCTTTAGCGGCAAGCGGAAGACCGCCATCATCGATCCCGCCATCCTGATGAATACGTCCGCGCAAAATGCATTGCTGAAGACGCTCGAGGAACCCCCCGTGGATTCGCTAATTTTCTTAATCGCTCCCAACGGGGGCGGACTGCTGCCGACTGTTCGCTCGCGCTGCCTGCGACTCTCCTTTGCGCCTCTTCCGAGCGCGCAAGTTGCAGCTTTTTTACAGTCAAAATATGGGATGAAGGCCGATGAAGCCGAGTTTGTAGCGGCTATGAGCATGGGCAGTATTGGCGCGGCGGACAACCTGGACAAGATTGAGTTAGTAGAGAAAAGACGGATTTGGTCGGATATGTTGAATTCTTTGAAAGCGGAAGGTTACCACGGAGCGATGATCGCCGCGGAAGCGCTCTCGGGAAGCCGCGACGAGGCACTTAAATTTCTCAAGTGGGCGGAAACCTGGTATCGGGACCTGTTAATATACAGCGTGACACAAAAATCGGATGGGTTGGTGAACCTGGATATGCTCGGGTCCATCGCACAGCAATCGGCTGAAAGCAGTGTCAGCCACAAGCTTTCGGCCCTTTCACAGACCGCCGGTGCTGCCGCGCGCATCCAGCGTAATTTGAACCGCCGCATGGTGCTGGAGAAGTTCTTGTTTGGCGCGGTGAGGGGGCGTTGATGGAACCAATATACATTACAACGCCGCTGTTTTACGTCAATGCCGAGCCACATCTGGGTAGCACGTATACGATGGTGATCACGGATACCCTTGCGAGGTACTACCGCGCCCAAGGGTATGAGACGTTTTACCTCACGGGCACTGACGAACATGGTGACAAGATCGCGCAAGTCGCAGCAGAGGCGAATGTCCCCCCGAAAGAGTTCACCGATCGTGTAAGCGCTGCCTTTCGCAGCATCTGGGATGACTGCGGGATCACCTATGACTACTTTATCCGGACCACTGACGCCGATCACGTTCGTTTCGTTCAAGAAATCCTCTCTCGGGTGAACGAATCGGGCGATATCTATTTCGGCAAATACGGCGGTCTGTATTGTTTTGGCTGCGAGCGATTTTACACTGAGAAGGAATTGCGCGACGGCAAATGTCCGGACCATTTAGTGAAACCGACGCTGATCGAGGAAGAAAACTATTTTTTTCGGATGGGCAAGTATCAGGATCGCCTCCGAGAACATATCGAAACTCATGCAGATTTCATTCGACCGGAGGGCTATCGAAACGAAGTGCTCGGGATGTTGCGTGAACCGATCGGCGATCTCTGCATCTCTCGGCCCAAAAGTCGGCTTACTTGGGGCATAGAGATCCCCTTCGACGATCGCTATGTCACCTACGTGTGGTTCGATGCATTGATTAACTATGCCAGCGCGCTAAAGCAAAGAGGCGAGGAATTCTTTCGGAAGTTTTGGCCCGAGGCGCAGCATTTCATCGGAAAGGACATCGTCAAGCCGCATGGCGTGTTCTGGCCAACCATGCTCATGGCGGCGGGCTTGCCGCTATACAAGCACCTCAATGTTCATGGCTTCTGGACGGTCGAAGGTCAGAAGATGTCGAAGAGTCTCGGCAACACGGTTGCGCCCCTCGAAATCAGGGCCAGGATCGGCATGGATGCGTTCCGTTACTTTTTGCTGCGCGAAAGTGTTTTTGGCCAAGACCCCGACTTCCGTGAGGAGGCTCTTATAACACGGTACAACACCGATCTTGCCAACAACCTTGGCAACCTGGTCAGCCGCGTGCTGGCGATGCAGCAGAAATATTTTAACGGCGTCGTCCAGCCGCTCGGTTCCGAATGGGCGACGGAAGATAAACAGCTCCACGATAAGTTCGCGCAAGCTGAGAATGATCTTCACGGTCACATGGCGGAGCTGCAGTTTCACCGCGCTCTTGAAACCATCTGGTCAGCTCTCGATCACGCCAACCGCTATATCGTTCAGACGGCGCCGTTTACGATGATCAAAGATCCGGCACAACAAAGCCGAGTCGGAGAAGTGCTCCATCATTTGCTCGAAGTCATAAGAACTTTGTCTCGTGTGCTTGTGCCGTTTCTACCGGACACGGCAAGAGAGTTGCGCGAGTTGCTCGCTCTTCCCGATGGGAAAGAAACTCTGAACGCGCCCTGGGGACAAGGTTTTCAAGCGGGACACAAAATCAACGCACCGAAAGTCCTATTTCCGCGCATCGAAACCGAAGCCAAGAAGTAATTCTCTCTCGAGTATGCTGATCGACAGCCACGCTCATATTCAGGGCATGGAATACGCCGGTGAAGTCGAAGTCGTGATCGCGCGCGCCCACGAGGCGGGCGTCGAAAAAATCATCGTCGTCGGCGGCGCCGGCGATATATCGAGCAATACTGAGGCGGTTGCTCTGGCAGAGTCGTGCGCCGACGTTTATGCAACTGTGGGTATGCATCCACACGACGCTAAAGATGTCGCCGCCGATGAGCTACGAAAAATTCGCGAATTAACTCCACACTCGAAGGTGATCGCGGTAGGAGAAACCGGGCTCGATTACTACTACAATCACTCACCCCACGATGTTCAGCGCCGGGTATTCACCCAGTTCATCCACATGGCGCGCGAGACAGCATTGCCTATCGTGGTTCATGAGCGGGACGCGGCGCACGACGTTGTTGAAATGCTACGGAGCGAAGGTGGCGGAAAACTTCGGGGAGTGATTCACTGCTTTACCGGCAATTACGAGGCGGCCCGGGAATATCTAGATTTAGGATTTTATCTCTCATTCACCGGCATCATCACTTTCAAGAATGCCGAACCGCTGCGCGAGGTGGTGCGAAGAGTGCCGTTGGAACGTATGTTCGTCGAAACCGACTCGCCTTATCTCACGCCCGTGCCTCACCGAGGCAAGCGCAACGAGCCCGCCTATGTACGGCTCGTTGCCGATATGGTCGCCAAGGTAAAGACAGTGTCTTTGGAAGAAGTGGCTAGCACGACGACAAGCAACGTCCACGAGCTATTCCGTTTTTGACTTGGGCGTGAGCCACATTTCGTAAAGCGGCACTAGAATCATTCCCGCGTAGCCCAACCACAAACCGACCCACGAAAAGATCAACAGATAGGCAAACATTGGCGATAGCATTCGCGTTAGCCAGCTGCCTCCCATATCGAAGACGTGAGAGAAAAACGTCGTCAAGATAAAAAACACCTTGGCTCCGCGAGACAGCGAAGTTGCCATGAACAGATGGGCGAGAATCAAAAACACGACGCTCATACTGAAGGCATGAAAATGGGTCTCTTCGAGCAACGCATTGAGGTTCTTGGCGAAGAACATCTGACCGCCGATCTCGCCGCCGAGATAGTAGGCGACAATGCGCTCATAGCTGACGCCGATGCGCTGAAATTGAAAAAACCAAGTGGTCGCCAATCCTCCCAATATCAGAAGGAGAAATAGAGTATAGACGAGACGGATCTCAAACGATGCGTCGCGCAGCCGAAAAGATGGAGTGGCGAAGTTTTTCATTTTTTGGAAATTTCTTTCCAGGATGATCGGCTGCGAAACTGCCGGGAAAAGGCTGGCTCTCCGCTTGGCGCGAGGACGATCGCTTCAGTGTCGGAAAAATTTTCGATGGTTGGCAGAGCATTTTTGCCGAGCAGCACCAATGGTTTTGTCAGCGCCTCGGCTCGGGTGGCGCTACGCGCGATGACAATAGCGGTGCGGGTTTCAGTTATCGGTGCGCCGCTAATCGGATGGATCAAGTGACCATACTTCTTCCCGTCAATAGTCCACCAGCGGCCCATACTGCCGGAAGTCGACAGCGCTGTATCGCGAAGATGGATCGCGCCGCGCAAACGCTCATCGGTATCTTGCACGGCTATCTCCCAGCCAGGCTTTCCGGGAGGAGCGCCGATGGCGCTGATGCTGCTACCACCGAAATTGATGAGCGCTGCGGTTACTCCCGCGGCTCTCATGATGTCCGTGACACGGTCGACGGCGTAGCCTTTGCCGATGCCGCCGAGGTCGACGCTCATGCCTCCGCGTGTGAGCTCCACTTCATCCGGTCGATAGAGCACAAGATTCCGGTAACTGACCGCCGCGAGTGCTTGGGCCAGCTGTTTCCCGCTCGGGAGTCGATTTTCCGCCGCCGCCTTCCGCCATAGCTCCATCAACGGGCCGACGGTGACGTCGAAGATGCCGCCAGTTTTCTCACTAAATTCGCGAGCCGTGCTTAGCAGCGCAAAAAGCTCTGCCGGCACGCACATGGCTCCCGCGCCGGCGTGCTGGTTCAAGCGCGACAACGCACTGTCCGGATCGTAGTTCGACAGTATTTCATCAAGACGATGCACTTCGCGTACGGCGTCGCGAATCAGCCGCTTCGCCGTTTCCGGCTCGTGGTGCCATAAAGTGAATTCGAGGTAAGTCCCCATTTGGTAGTGAACTTCGCGCACTTCGCGCAGGGCTGCCGCGGTTTTCGCCGGCGCCAGCGCGATGAGAAGCAAAAGCAACAATATTTTAATCGATTTCACTTTCGCTCTGTTCCTTCGAAGTAAACCACTTCCAACAAAGCCAGGGCCTTCTTACTGCCCCGTCCTATTGCTTCAACAGACATCGTGGCGCCGCTGATGTTTTGAATATCACGATAGGGGAGAAGCGGATCCTTAAGTTGCTTTCCTTTGTACTGTTGAAGAAAGCGGCGGTCTCTCACTTCGCCGCCGTACGCTTCGCGATAGACCATCAGCGCCGCATCCTTGATTTTGCGATCGGGACCTACGCCGACAATAAATGTGATGGGACGATGTTTACCGATCTCTTCAACGATCGCAGCGTAACCCAAAATTGTTTCCCCTTTCTTCGCCACGAACGTCACGTAAGAATCTTCCCAAAGGGAAGTTTTGGTTTTTCCCATACGCTGCTGGATCTTTGCTTTGATTTCTTCGTTGGAGCGAACAACCTTCCGTTCAAACGAGTCCGCTTCAGGAAAAACCGCCTTGGGAGCTTCCTCATCCTTGAGAAAGACTCCCTCCTGGCCGAGCGCAAACTGAGAGCTTCCCAACGAGAGCGCGAGACAAACAAGCCAAATCCCAATCTGACGGAGGGAGATTTTAGAATCCAAACGCTAGCCCCATGAGAACGGCATGTTGAAAATATTCTCTATCCTTGGATGAGGTAAGAAAATTGGTCACGCTAGACAGACTCTTGCCTCGGTTGGTGCGTGTATATTCGTAAGCGAGTTGCAGCGCCACGAGAGGAACCGGCCGGTAGGTCAAACCCATCGTCACGCGATTGAGCAGCCGGTTTTCCTTTTCGAATTGAGTCAACGATGTACTGCTGAACGCCATTTCTTTTATCAATTGGTTGAACCAAACCTGTTCCAAACGAAGCGTGGCGATAAGCTGGGGATTGGCAAAGTGCTTTCCCAGGAGTGTATTGCCTAAGAATTCAGGCCAGAACCGGTAGCGGAAATCAACCCAGTATCCCTGTTTACTTGTGGCTAGGTTGGCTAATTCGAACTCGACCTCGGTCTCGACGTCTCCGATCTCGGCTTCGCTTTCGCTGTTTATGGCTTTTCGTGCGAAAGCCAGCGCGACATCTTTTACGCCGCTCCAGCGAGTATGCACGTATTGACCCTCGATCTCAAAAGGACCCCAAGTCTTTTTCCCGTCCAGAGCCAGAGAGAAGACAGGCCGACTCGGCAGAAAATCCGGAGTGTATCGTCCCCAGTAAAGAGACACCCCGATTTCATCACCCAGCCACGGGCTATAGGCCCAACGGGTCGCTAACGCCTTGCCGCTCTTGATGTCGTCCGCGAACGTACCGCGCGAAGGACGTAACTCGACCTCTTGAGCGAATTTGGTTGTATCCCCGGCGCGGGTTTGAGAGATCTGTTCAAGCTCGGCATCCAAAGCCACGCCGTTCATGACATACCACTGATAACTGACCTTTCCGGTGGTGCCGGCGGAAAAGTCTCCCAAGAAACCAGCGCCAAGCTCCGGCCACGCCGCAGTCGAAGGCAAGACCGGAACGCCTCGATCTATTAACGAACGGCGCGGCAAATCCCAACGATTATCGTCGTGGTTGATGTTGAAGCGTCCCAGTGGAACCAGAAGGGCGCCAGCCCGGAACTTGAGCCAGTCGGCGATATCGTACTGCATCCAGGCTTGCTCTAAAGAAATTTCCGAATGATTCGTGCCTTCAACCGCCTGTTGGAGTCCAACGCCTCTCGATGAGAAGAGCCTTTTTTCCACTTCAAGCTCCGTGAAACGCTCAAATTCCAATTCCAGATTGGCTTTTAAGCGCTCGGCGATCGGGGAATCTACCGTCAAGACCAATCGCCTGAATGTGAACGTGTTGTGCAAATCGTCCAAGCTCGAAGTGCCATAGCGCATGGAACCGTAGGCTCCGACTTTGGTTTGCTCGACTAGTTTTCCAAAATAGCTCTGGCTCTTGGCGGCAACGTCGGTCATCACGTCCTTCTTGACCTGTTCGGTAAGCGCGGCCCTTTCAGCCTCGGCCCTTTTCATTTTCTGGGCTTCTTCATCCGTCATTTTTTTCTCCAGCCGTTCTAGCTTGGCCCTAAGCTCTCTAACCTCGGCTGCGAGATCACCTTCCTGTGCTGAGCAGACAGCTGGTAAGATAAGCAGTGACGCCAGAATGACGATAATGGTTTTCATTTGTTTCTCCTTCTTGCCTCTGACTGTGGTTATTGAGGTTGTCCAGAAGATTTTTTTCAAAACCATCTACTCGTAGTCCTCGTTGAGTGCTTTAAGAAACGCGACAACTGCAGCCACATCGCTTGGTTGCAGTGCGATGCCATTGAGGAGAGCATCCGGGTTGCGCATCGTCCCGGCTCGGGCGAAGTTGGAAAATTTCCCGTACAGGTTGATCACGCTCTCCAATGTGTCCGCGCGGCCCGTATGAAGATACGGCCCGGAGTGTCCGAGATCTCTCAATCCGGGAGTCTTAAAGCGAGCCACCGCTCTGCCGAGGAGCACATCGGCCGTACAGGGACGCAAGTCACAAAGAATTTTTCGAAGAACAGCCTGGGGTCGAGGAAAATCAGGATTGGCGAAGACGTTCCAAAGTCCCAAATCTGTGAGTCCAGGCTGGCCACCCGATGGAACCTCCCGAAACGGTCCGGCGGCATTGGGATGATTTGGCGTCGGAGGTAAGAATGCGTCGAAATTGCTCTGACGTGTAGCGAGGACGGGAATGTTGATGCCAACAAAGGCGCCGCTCGCGTGGATCGCATCGTACTCATCCTGCGCGGCGCCGGTGTTATGAAAACTGAAATCAGTGAACTTAGGAGCAGCATGGCAGGCAATGCAATTGCCGATTCCCCCCTGAGCTATCACATCAATGGATAATGGCACTGAAGCGGGTTCGCGGAGAAAAATCTTGAGTCCCTGCAATTCCAGCGGGCCGAAAATGAATGATTGATCGTGAAGTGTCAGAGTCCCGTCAGCGGCGGTGACAAACTGAGGATTCGTCAATTTGTCGAGCAGTGATCGCAACCGACGTGAGTAATGAAGATCGGATTCGCCCACGTCAGGCGCCACCGGAAGGACATTCTTGCGCAGGAATTTATCGTAAGGGGATCCGGAAAATGCTCCGGCAAAATCCTGGGCGAAAACCAGCGACCGAACGTATGCGCTTATCAGTTTTGCCAGTCCATCGAAAATTTGTTGGTCTGTGGCGCGGTCGACGTTTATGCGAAAACGCGCGGCAAGACGAAGCTCCTCTGGGACGCTCAGATCCTTGGCTGTAAGAACTTTCCGATAGGCGCCGCCAAAGTCCTGGGCGAGTGCGCCGTTACCGTCGTCATTGCGAATAATGTGGGCAATGTGGGCGATCGCTTGAGCCCGTTCATTCGGTAACCAACCATAATTTCTCCCCGCCAGGGTTTCCCGGACCAGATCTTCCAGGGTCG
>WNFZ01006917.1_pt1 | contig 10211 bp, 10 predicted proteins | sample 5400081 | NCBI WGS metagenome assembly WNFZ01 (sample SAMN13153365, study PRJNA577476) | soil metagenome | isolation source: 80 cm soil or saprolite under grassland replicate 1 | place: USA:California | collected 2016-06-15
GACCGCGATCGCCGTCATCAACGTCGCCCACCACCGGGGAACCCGCTGACGGCCGTTCGTCACCCCGCGCGGTGTCGGTGACGGGGTCAGCTCGGCGGCGAGGACTTCCAGCACCAGGCCTGCCGACCCCCACAGCCACGGCCGTTCCCGCAGGATATCCACCCGCGCCACCACGCTGAGCGGTGTCCGGGGCATGCGAGGATGGGCGGGTGACCACGGCGCCCCCGCAGCTCTGCCTGGTTGTCGGCGAAGAGGAGCTACTCGCGGCCCGAGCTGTCGCGCAGATCTGTGCCGACGTCCGAGCCGCCGATCCCGCCGCCGACGCCCGGGAGCTGGAGGCCGGGAGTCTCGTTCCGGGCGAGCTGGCCGAGTTGCTCAGCCCCTCGCTGTTCGGGGGTCGACGGGTCCTGGTGGTCCGCAACGGCCAGGACGCGAAGAAGGACCTCGTCGCGGCGCTGCTCGACTACGCCCGCGACCCCGACCCGGACGCCTGCCTGGTGGTGATGCACGCCGGTACGGCGAAGGGCAAGGCGCTGGCCGACGGGCTGCGTAACGCCGGCGCCACGGTCGTCAACGCGGGAAAGATCACCCGGCACCGTGAGCGGGTTGACTTCGTGCGCGACGAGGTCCGCCGCCTCGGCGGCCGCTGCCCGGAGGACGCCGCCGAGGCGCTGCTCGCCGCGGTCGGCACCGACCTGCGCGAGCTGTCGGCCGCCTGCGCGCAGCTGATGGCCGACACGGGTGGCCGGGTGAGCGCCGAGACGGTGGCCCGGTACTACCGCGGGCGGGCCGAGGTCAGCGGTTTCACGGTCGCCGACGCGGCGATGGTCGGCGACATACCGGCGGCGCTGGAAGCCCTGCGCTGGGCGCTGCACGTGGGCGTGGATCCGGTACCGATGGCGGACGCGCTCGCCGACGGCGTGCGTACCGTCGCCCGGGTCGCCGCCGCGGGGCGGGGCAGCGCGTTCCAGCTCGCGTCGATTCTGGGCCTGCCGGTGTGGAAGGTGGAACGGGCACAGCGCCAGTCCCGGGGCTGGACCGCCGACGGCCTGGTCGAGGCGATGCGCGTGGCGGCGGAGTGCAACGCGGCGGTCAAGGGCGGCTCCGACGACCGCGGGTACGTGCTGGAGCGCGCCGTGTTCGCGGTCAGCCAGGCGCGTGCCGCGCCTGCGCAGCGCCGCTTCGATACGTCAAGCTGAGCCCCGGCAGGGAAACGCCGCCCGGCCCGGCCGGACGGCGTGCACGCAGGAGACCTGCTCAGGTGGCCACGGTGTGGTACCGCCTGGCGATCGCCGACTTGCGGTTGGCGGCCTGGTTCTTGTGGATGACGCCCTTGCCGACAGCCTTGTCCAGCTTGCGGGACGCGTCCCGGAGCAGCGTCTCGGCGGTGGCGGCGTCGCCGGCCTGCACCGCCGCGTTGTACTTGCGGATCGCGGTCTTCAGCGACGACTTGACCGCCTTGTTGCGCAGGCGGCGCTTCTCGTTCTGCCGGTTGCGCTTGATCTGGGACTTGATGTTCGCCACGCGACAGCCTCGTCCTTGGTCCGGATTCCTGGTTGGTGGATGATTCCTGGTTGCTGGCGCGCACGAGGAATCGACATCGCACACGCGAGGGGCCAGACTACCAGGCCACCCGCTACCGGGCCAAAACGAGGCCCGGCCTCCGGGCGGCCCGTCAGCGTGGTGGCCCGTCAGCGCGGCGGCCCGTCAGCGTGGTGGCGCTCTGCGGGAGGGGCACGCCCGCGCGGGCCGGGCGGCACGGTGGACATGGGAGCATAGGTAACGGAGATCCCGACCGCCGACCAGACCGACCCAGGAAACGGACGACCGTGCCACCGACGCTCGACCCCGGCGCGACCGCCCCGGAGCGCATCCGGAACTTCTGCATCATCGCCCACATCGACCATGGCAAGTCGACACTGGCCGACCGGATGTTGCAGCTCACCGGGGTGGTCGAGGGCCGGCAGATGCGCGCCCAGTACCTCGACCGGATGGACATCGAGCGCGAGCGTGGTATCACGATCAAGAGCCAGGCGGTCCGGATGCCCTGGCGGGTCCGCGAGGGCGGCAGCAAAGGCGAGGGCATCGTCCTCAACATGATCGACACGCCGGGGCACGTGGACTTCACCTATGAGGTGAGCCGGAGCCTGGCCGCGGGCGAGGGCGCGGTCCTGCTCGTCGACGCCGCTCAGGGCATCGAGGCGCAGACCCTGGCCAACCTGTACCTGGCCCTGGAGAACGACCTGCATGTGATCCCGGTGCTCAACAAGATCGACCTGCCGGCCGCCCAGCCGGACAAGTACGCGGAGGAGCTGGCGCACCTCATCGGCTGCGCGCCGGAGGACTGCCTGCGCGTGTCCGGTAAGACCGGCGAGGGGGTGTCCCACCTGCTCGACGAGATCGTCCGCCAGTTCCCGCCACCGGTGGGCGACGCGACCGCACCCGCCCGCGCGATGATCTTCGACTCGGTCTACGACGTGTACCGCGGTGTGATCACGTATGTCCGGGTCATCGACGGCCGGATCGAGGCCCGGGACCGGATCAAGATGATGTCCACCGGCGCCGTGCACGAGCTGCTGGAGATCGGGGTCATCTCGCCGGAGCCGATGAAGTCGAAGGCGCTGGGCGTCGGCGAGGTGGGGTACCTGATGACGGGCGTGAAGGATGTCCGCCAGTCCCGGGTCGGGGATACCGTCACGATCAACTCGCGGCCGGCGAAGACGGCGCTGGGCGGGTACAAGGATCCGCAGCCGATGGTCTACTCGGGCCTGTACCCGATCGACGGCTCCGAATATCCCAACCTTCGTGACGCGCTGGACAGGCTCAAGCTCAACGACGCCGCGCTGCACTACGAGCCGGAGACCAGCGCGGCGCTCGGGTTCGGGTTCCGCTGCGGCTTCCTCGGTCTGCTCCACCTGGAGATCATCCGGGAGCGCCTGGAGCGCGAGTTCGACCTCGACCTCATCTCCACCGCCCCGAACGTGGTCTACCGGGTCGCCATGGAGGACGGCGTCGAGCACGTCGTCACGAACCCGAGCGAGTTCCCGACCGGCAAGGTCGCTGAGGTGTACGAGCCGGTGGTCCGGGCGACCGTGCTGACGCCCAACGACTACGTGGGCGCGGTGATGGAGCTGTGCCAGGGCCGGCGGGGCAGCCTGCTCGGCATGGACTACCTGTCCGCCGACCGGGTGGAGCTGCGCTACACGCTGCCGCTCGCCGAGATCATCTACGACTTCTTCGACCAGCTCAAGTCCCGTACCAAAGGCTACGCCAGCCTGGACTACGAGCCCTCCGGCGAGCAGCGGGCCGAGCTGGTGAAGGTGGACATCCTGCTGCAGGGGGAGACCGTGGACGCGTTCTCCGCCATCGTGCACAAGGACAAGGCGTACAACTACGGGGTGTCGATCGCGGCCAAGCTGCGCGCGCTGATCCCGCGGCAGCAGTTCGAGGTACCCATCCAGGCCGCCATCGGTAACCGGGTGATCGCCCGCGAGACCATCCGCGCGATGCGCAAGGACGTCCTCGCCAAGTGCTACGGCGGCGACATCACCCGCAAGCGCAAGTTGCTGGAGAAGCAGAAGGAAGGCAAGCGGCGGATGAAGATGGTGGGCCGGGTGGAAGTGCCGCAGGAGGCCTTCATCGCGGCTCTGTCTACATCGGACGGTACCGACACCAGAGCCGCCAAACCGAAGTAGTACCACTAATCGGACAGCGCCTCCGAATGGTTTTGTCTCCGACGACGCCGGGTACCTCCCGGACGACCCCGGAAACACGCTTTGGAGGATGCCGTGACAGTGGCAGCTATCATCTGGGCGATCGTCATCGGCGCCGTTGTCGGCGCGCTGGGCCGCCTGGTCGTGCCCGGTCGGCAGAACATGCCGATCTGGCTGACGATTCTCGTCGGTATCGTGGCGGCGTTCATCGGTACGGCGATCGCGAGGGCAATGGGCGTGTCGAACACGTCCGGCTTCGACTGGATCGAACACGCCATCCAGGTCGGACTGGCGGCGCTCGGTGTGCTGCTCGTGGCCGGTATCGGAAGCCGGCGCCGCTCCACCTACTAACGGCGGCGGGTGACCTCGGCCCGCCCGGACCCGTTCCGGGCGGGCCGAACCACGTCAAACGTAGACCTCGGCGACCACGTGGTCGGGGCTGGGCTTGTCGCTCTTACCCCACTTAGCGGCGTTGACCGTCCACACCTGGTCGCCGAAGCGGACCCGCTGGATGTTCTGGTCGGCGGCGTGCGCGACCAGCCAGTGCGCGTACTGCCACCCGGTGCGGGGCGCGTCGACGGCCAGCGCGAGGCCGACCAGGCCCGGCTGGTCCACCCGGCGTACCTTGCCCCAGTCGGCCGCCATGCCGTCGGCCAACGCGGTCGCCGCGCCGGGCCCCCGCTGGCTGGGCGTGGCGAGGATGGTGCAGCCGACCGCGCTGCCCACCTCGCCGGTCAGCGCGCTGGTCAGGACCCGGGCCTTGTCCTCCCACCGGGCGTAGGCCGATCCGTCGGCGCTGTGCTGCACTGCCTGGGCCGCCTGGGCGACGGTGAGCTGCTGCCAGCCCTTGACCTTCAGCAGCGCGTCGTAGAACTTGCCGGTGGCGTAGCGCGGGTCCATGAGCTGCTCGGGATCGCCCCACCCCTGGCTGGGCCGCTGCTGGAAGAGACCGACCGAGTCCCGGTCACCCCCGCGCACGTTCTCCAGCTTGGACTCCTGCTCGGCGGTGGCCAGCGCCACCACGATCGCCTGGGTGGGCAGCGAGCGCCGGATGCCGACCGCCGCGATGGTGGCGGCGTTGGCCATCTGCTCCGGGTCGAACGTCGCGGTGCCGCCCGCGGTCACCACACACTCCTGTGTGGGCAGCTGCAACGGAAGGCCGCTGCGCAGGCTGCGCGCCACCAGGTAGACGCCGACCGCGGCGAGCACGGCCAGCACGACGACGGCCGCCAGGACGACCCGGAGACGCACGGTAACCCTCCAATGTGGTCAGGTGCGAAAAGCGTACGCCGCGCCGGAGGGGTGCCCCACCCGTGCCGGGTCGCTGGCACGAAGGGGGGAATCCTTGTCAATCAACGAGAATCCATGCCGGGTCACGCTTCTGTCGGAACGCCGCCACGCCTTCCAGCCCTTCGGCCGAGCGGAAGTAGGACAGCGAGAGCGCGGTCAGCTCGGCGACGTTGTCACCGAAGGTAGTCGGCGGGGTCCGGCGCAACAGCGCCTTGGTGCCGGCCACCGCGCCGGGCGCGGCGCGCAGCAGCGCGGCCACGTACCGGTCGACGGCGGCGTCCAGCTCGGTCGCCGGTACCGCCGTGGTGACCAGGCCGACGTGGGCGGCCCGGGTGCCGTCGAAGACCTCCCCGGTGAGGAACAGCTCGGCGGCGGCCCGCGAGGTCAGCCGGGGCAGCGCGGTCGCCGAGATGAGCGCGGGGATCACGCCGATGCGCACCTCCGAGAACGCGAACGTGGCGTCGGTCGTGCTGACCGCGATGTCCGCGGCGGCGATCAGGCCCAGCCCCCCGGCCCGTGCCGCGCCACCGATCCGGGCGACCACCGGCTTCGGGTACCCCCAGAGGGTCTCCAGCAGCTCGCCCATCCGGGCCGCCGGCAGCTCGCCCGACGCGCGGGCGGCCTCGGTCTCCGTCAGGTCCACGCCGGAGCAGAAGACGGTACCGGTGTGGCCGAGCACGACCACCCGGACAGCCGGGTCGGCGGCGGTGCCGGCCAGCGCGTCGAGGAGCTGGTCGATCAGCGCGCCGGACAGCGCGTTGCGGTTGGCCGGGCTGTCCAGCGTCAGGGTGGCGACGCCCCGGGCGGTGGCGGTCTGTAGGAGAGTGCCGGTCATGCCGGCACACTAGTGGGTATGCCCGGCGTGCTTCCCGACGGCCAGCCCGTCCCCGGCGACGGCGCGCTGCCCGCCGAGGCGCTGCGCGCGGTGGGCGAGCGCGGCTTCGGCGTGTACGTGCACGTGCCGTTCTGTGCGTCGCGGTGCGGGTACTGCGACTTCAACACCTACACCGCGGCCGAGGGGGTGGTCGCCGAGGGGTACGCGGACACCGTGCTCGCCGAGCTGGCGCTGGCCGGGCGGGTCCTGCACGACGCGCCGCCGCGCCGGGTGGACACGGTGTTCTTCGGCGGGGGTACCCCGACCCTACTGCCCCCCGCCGAGCTGGGCCGGATCCTCGACGGCATCGACCGCGTGTGGGGCCTCGCGCCCGGCGCGGAGGTGACCACCGAGGCCAACCCGGAGTCCGTGACACCCACGTCGCTGGCGGAGCTGCGCGCCGCCGGGTTCACCCGGATCTCGCTGGGCATGCAGTCGGCGGCGGCGCACGTGCTCGCCGTGCTTGACCGGCGGCACACGCCGGGAAGGGCGGCGGCCGCGGCGGCCGAGGCGCGCGCCGCGGGGTTCGACCAGGTGAACCTCGACCTCATCTACGGCACGCCGGGGGAGACCGCCGCCGACTTCGCCGGCTCGCTCGCGATGGCGCTCGACGCCGGGGTGGACCACGTCAGCGCCTACGCGCTGATCGTGGAGGACGGCACCCGCCTGGCCGCCCGGATGCGCCGGGGCGAGCTGCCGTACCCCGATGACGACGTGGTCGCCGACCGGTACCTGGTCGCCGACTACACGCTGACCGGGGCCGGGTTCACCTGGTACGAGGTCTCCAACTGGGCGCGCGGCGCCGCGGACCGCTGCCGGCACAACCTGCTCTACTGGACCGGTGGCGACTGGTGGGGCTTCGGGCCGGGCGCGCACAGCCACGTCGGCGGGGTGCGGTGGTGGAACGTGAAGCACCCGCACGCGTATGCGGCCCGGCTGGCCGAGGGCCGCTCGCCCGGGCACGCGCGGGAGGTGCTCACCGGCGCTGAGCGGCACAGCGAGGACGTCCTGCTGCGGCTGCGGCTGGCCGACGGGCTGCCACTGTCCACATTGGACCGCGCCGGTCGGGGGGCCGCCCGGCGGGCGCTGGCCGACGGGCTGCTGGACGTGGCCGCCTTCCGGGACCGCCGTGCCGTGCTGACCCTGCGCGGCCGGCTGCTGGCCGACGCCGTGGTCCGGGACCTACTCCCGTGAGTGCAGCGGTGCCGCGGCTGGAGGCGGCGTCGCGCAGCGAACCTGGAGGCGCCGGAGCCCGGGCCGGCGCCCGGGCTCCGCGCTTACTTGATCAATGAGATGTTGAACGGGTACTGGTAGAACCCGCCCTCGTTGGCACGCAGGCCGGCGATGATGCCGAAGATGATCCCGAGGATCATCACGATCGGCCAGATGATGAAGCCGATGACGATGCAGACGGTGCTCCAGCCGACGATGCCGATGATCGACAGGAGGAGCTGGAAGTTCAGGGCACCGACGGCGTGCGCCCGTACCTGCGGGGACTTGGGCCCCTGGACGAGCATCGCGATGAGTGGTGCCACCCAGCCGCCGGTACCGCCGCTGACGAACATGCCGAGCGCGCCGCCGAAGTGGGCGACCAGGACCCAGGTCTTGTCCTCCGAGCTGGCGTAGCCCGGAGGTGGGGCCACCGGTCCAGGCGCTGGGTAGGCGCCCGGCGGAGGTGGGGGTGGGGGTGGGGGAGGGGGACCCGCCGCGGCGTCGCCCGGCGTGTCGTCCCTCGGGTCGGGTGGTTGGGTCATGGCGTCACCGTAAGGGCCATCGATCTAGTGACGCCAGACACCTGCTCGGCCATTCTTCCGCCTCACTTGATGATCGGGAACGACACCGGGTACTTGTACATGTGTCCCTCGTTGGCGCGTATGCCGCCGAGGATGCCGAAGATGATGCCGCAGACCCAGACGCCCAGCTGCACCAACCCGACCAGCAGGCTGACCAGCAGGTCGAGCCCGCTCGGCGTGAGGAACACGTTGCACACGCGGGCGACCCACAGCAACGCCGCCAGGCCGGCCAGCGGGAGGTAGAAGTTGAGCGCCGTGCGGGCGTGCTCCTTGACCGTGGGCGAGGTGTTGCCCTTGGCCAGCAGGGCGATCAACGGGCCGACGAAGCTGAGCACACCGCCGGAGATGAACGTACCGATCGCGCCGCCGAAGTGGGCGACCAGGGCGTAGGTCTTCTCCTCGGAGGAGGCGTAGCCGGGCGGCGGGCCGGCCGGAGGGCCGTACCCGGGCGGGGGACCGTAGCCGGGTGGGGGACCGTAGCCGGGTGGCTGCTGCGGAGGGGGGTAGCCGTGGCCCGGATCGTTGGCATTCGGGTCCCACGGCTGGTGGGGTGGTTGGCTCATGAGCGACAGGGTAGGGGCCGCCCGCCAAGCCGGGAGGCAAAACGCGGGATCGACGCGCGCGGCAATCCCGTCGACCGCAGATCGCCAGCCGGTGCCCCGCGGCCGTAGACTGGCACTCGCTACCCAGGAGTGCCAGCACGGCCCGGCGCGGCGGAGGAGGTCGACGATGTCACTGGACGACCGCAAGCTGGAGGTACTGCGTGCCATCGTCGAGGACTACGTCGAGACGCAGGAACCGGTCGGGAGCAAGGCGTTGGTGGAGCGCCACCACCTGCGGGTGTCCCCGGCGACCGTGCGCAACGACATGGCCGTACTCGAGGAGGAGGGCTACATCCGCCAGCCGCACACGAGCGCCGGGCGGGTACCCACCGACCGCGGGTACCGCCTGTTCGTCGACAAGCTGTCCCGGATCAAGCCGCTGAGCCCGGCCGAGCGCCGGGCGATCGAGCGGTTCCTGGTCGGCGCGGTGGACCTCGACGATGTCGTACATCGGACGGTCCGGCTCCTGGCTCAGCTCACCCGCCAGGTGGCCGTGGTGCAGTACCCGAGCCTGGCCCGCTCCTCGGTCCGCCACCTGGAGCTGATCCCGATCTCCACCACCCGGCTCATGTTCGTCATGATCACCGACACCGGCCGGGTGGAGCAGCGCCTGGTGGAGCTGCCCGCCCCGCTGCCCGAGTCCGAGGTCATGCGGATGCGCACCGCGATCAACGAGAAGTTCGGCGGGATCCGGCTGGCGGACACCCCGCCGCTGGTGCACGCCCTGCTCGACGAGTGCAAGCCGGCCCTGCGCCAGCCGATGTCGGCGCTGGCCAGCGTGATGCTGGAGACACTGGTCGAGCGCGCCGACGAGCGCATCGCCCTGGCCGGCACGGCCAACCTGACACGGGGTGGCATCCTGGACTTCCAGGGGTCGATCAGGCCGATCCTGGAGGCGTTGGAGGAGGAGGTCGTGCTGCTCAAGCTGATCGGCTCGGCCGAGTCCGACCCTTCGGTCACCCGGGTACTCATCGGCGACGAGAACGAGATCGAGCACCTGAGGGGCACCTCGGTGGTCAGCACCGGGTACGGGCCCGGCAGCACCGTGGTCGGCGGACTGGGCGTACTTGGCCCGACCCGCATGGACTACCCGGGCACCATCGCCACGGTCGGCGCCGTGGCGCGGTATGTCGGCGACATCCTGGCGCAGAGCTGAGTGAGGGCATAACGCAGTGGCCAACGACTACTACGGGATTCTCGGCGTACCCCGCGACGCCACCGCGGACGACATCAAGCGGGCCTACCGCAAGCTCGCGCGCCAGTACCACCCCGACATCAACCCCGACCCGGGGGCGCAGGACCGGTTCAAGGAGATCACCGCGGCCTACGAGGTGCTCTCCGACGACCAGAAGCGCCAGATCGTCGACCTCGGCGGCGACCCGCTCGCCCCGGGCGGCGGGATGGGCCCGGGCGGCCCGGGCGGTGGCCCGTTCGTCGGCTTCCAGGACATCATGGACGCCTTCTTCGGCACCGCCGCGGGTGGCGCGCGGGGCCCGCGGCCGCGGACCCGCCCCGGTTCCGACGCGATCCTGCCGCTGCCGCTGGAGCTGCACGAGACCGCGTTCGGCGTCGAGGCGCCCATCACCGTCGACACCGCCGTGCTCTGCCAGACCTGCCACGGCGGCGGCACCGCGCCCGGCACCCATCTCGTGACCTGCGAGGTGTGCGGCGGCCGGGGCGAGGTGCAGTCGGTCCAGCGCACCTTCCTCGGCCAGGTGGTCTCGTCGCGCCCGTGCGGCGCCTGTGCCGGGTACGGCACGGTGATCACCAACCCGTGCCAGACCTGTGGCGGCGACGGGCGGGTCCGCAGCCGGCGCACGCTGACGGTGAAGATCCCGGCCGGCGTCGAGGACCAGATGCGCATCCGCCTCGCCGGCCAGGGCGAGGTCGGGCCCGGCGGCGGCCCGCCCGGCGACCTCTACGTCGAGATCCACGAGCG
>WNFZ01013479.1_pt1 | contig 10210 bp, 12 predicted proteins | sample 5400081 | NCBI WGS metagenome assembly WNFZ01 (sample SAMN13153365, study PRJNA577476) | soil metagenome | isolation source: 80 cm soil or saprolite under grassland replicate 1 | place: USA:California | collected 2016-06-15
CGAGTTCGCAGCCAAGCGGCTCGCCGAAGTTCGAGCGGTCTGAGCAGCAGCAGCGAATCGACAGAGCGCACCTAACGCCGCACGACGCGCACGTCGAGCCGCGGATCAACGCGCGCCTAACCAGCTATCTTCACGGCGACCCTCGAGCGGCGGTGCGACGGATTCGCGATCTGGTCTGCACCGTCGCGCAGGGCGGAAGCACCGAGTAAACACGATTTCGCTCGGAGTGCATTCGCGGACGCTGGGCGCATGCGAGTGTCATGATCGGCGACTCGTGTGGGGGTTGAGGTCTGGTTTGCGCGGTTCGAGCTGATGCCAGATCTACCGGTCTGGGCAGATGAGTGGTGCCAAGCCTTTCTGGGAGCGAGACCAGTGGCCGTCCTCTTCTGCGCGTCCCATCTGTCCGAGGTTGTTGGTGTTCGACTTGCCGATGGACGCGAGGTCGTGGTGAAGCGTCGCGTCGATGAATCAGGTCGGGCGGGCCGTTGCGTTACGGCGCAGAGACTGCTCGCCGAGCAAGGCTTTCCCTGTCCGATGCCGCTGACCGACGTGATCGTCAGCGACGGCGTCGCGGTGCATGCGGAGCGGTTCGTCGGAGGCGGCGAGCTTGAGACGAACGACACACCCGAGGCAGCCGCAAGATCGGGTCGGCTTCTGGCCGACCTCGTCCGCCGCCTGGCGGCCCTTGACCTCGATCCGCCGCTGCCAAACCCGGAGTGGATGCGATGGGACGCGATGCCCGAGCGCCACGCGGCCGCAGCCGTGCCCACCTGGATCGAGGACGCCACCCGGCGCGTGCAGGCAAAGCTGGCCGGATGCGACCTGCCACCCGTACTCGGTCACGCCGACTGGGAAGCGCAGAACATGCGCTGGCGGCACGGAGAGGCACACGCCGTCCACGACTGGGACGGCCTCGCCTGGTTGCCCGAAGCAGCGATCGCCGGAAGCGCGGCTGGGATCTTCGCGAGCCACGGCAGGACAGCACTCGCGCCGCTCGGAAGCTCCGAAGCCTTCCTTCACGCCTACGAAAGCGAACGCGGCGCCCGCTTCTCGCCCTACGAGACGGAGATCGCCTGGGCGGCGAGCATCTGGGAAGCTCTCCACAACGCTCGCGACGAACTGATCTACAACCGGCCGAAGCTCATCTACGAGCAACTGAAAGCACAACGAGTCGAACGCCTCGCCCGAGCCGACGCCTGACGGCGACGCCAACCATTTCTCTCCTCGACACGCTTACATCGAACTCTTAGGACTCGATCCGCAGCCACGGGGTACCGGCTTCAGTCACTGCTCGCGGAACTATTCTCGCTCTTCGACCTCGATCCGAAGCCCTCCTTTGCGCTCGAGGGGGAGCAGATCGACGGGGCTTTCAGCTTTGAGAACGCCGACTACTTGCTCGAGGCGAAGTGGCAGCAAGAGCCGGTCGAGCCGGCCGACCTGCACGACCTCGACGGCAAGATCAAGAACAAGCTCAAGACGACGCTCGGCCTGTTCGTCGCGATCAGCGACTTCACCGAGGCCGCGGTGAAGACTCACTCGCGCGTCGGTGCGGCCGCCATGGTCCTTATGGGTGGAGAGGATCTTTACGCAGTTCTTGGGGGCCGGATCGGCCTGCCGGAAGTTCTCCACCCTTAACGTCGACACGCATCGCAGACGGGCGACATCTATATCCGCGTGTGGGACTTCTGAGGTCGGACTCACCTGCGAGGCGCGCGATGCGACGGAAACGCGGGCTAGCGTGTCCGGGACTAAACAGGGGCATTCGCTGAGATGCGCAAACCCAAGCTCCCGGATTTTCCCCTTGCTCTCTTCTATGCGTTCAACCAGAGCGAGCAGGATGATGATGGTGTTGCGTCTACCGGCTGGGAGACAGTGCTCGAGGGTCTCCTGGCAGCCGGACTCGCCGTCAACGGAACATGGCCAATGCGAACGCCGCGCTGGCGATCATTGAGTCGCGTAGAGTTTCGATGCGCTGCCGCGATGTCTGAGATGACGCCACTCCGGTCTCCTGAGCGTCGCGGGGCACGGCCGCCCGCCGACTTCGCTCGTTCCCTCAGGGGACTGGTGGGTGCTGATAGGTGCTTCTGCGCGCGATCTGCTTATAGCCGCTCGCTGGAAGGCTTTGGCCATGCGACGTTGTCGCGGTCGCAGTCGCCTCGGATTTCCGCTGCGCTGCTTGCCCAGACTTACGGCGCCCGGCAACACGAATTCCCAGGCCTCGACCACTGGGGCCTCGTCCGCAACCAGCGCGTCCGCGAAGCGATCGGCTCCGTTCTCGCGGCGGCCGGGAAGACAGAGCGCTGCGTGCTTAGCAGCGCGGAAACCATGGAGGAAGGCACATGTTCCTAAGCGAGGAGATAAAGGAGTTCGTACTCGACCAGCGGCTCGGGTACCACGCCACGGTCAACGCGGACGGCACCCCCAACCTCTCACACAAGGGGACAACGAGCGTCTACGACGATGAGCATCTCTTCTTTGCCGACATCCGCTCACCACACACCGTCGAAAACCTACGCTCCAATCCGGCCATCGAGGTAAACGTCGTCGACGTCTTCTCACGACGCGGCTACCGCTTCACCGGAACAGCGACGATCCACGAGCAGGACGACGTCTACCGGCGCGGGCTCCAGTTGCTGCGCGAGCGCGACTTTGCTGCCTACGGCGACCGCGTCCGCTCGATCGTGCTGATCCGAGTGCTGTCGGCCGAGCACATGACGTCACCCGCATACGACATCGGACAGACCGAAGCGGAGCTCGTCGAGCACTACATCGACTACTACGTCGGCCTCCACCGCCACCTCGACAGTTCGACGACTCCGCCGTCTGCCAGCCAGTCGAGCTGAGAGTGCGGCAACGTTGTCGCAGCCGCACTCGATCACCGGGCCTGCAACCGGGTATCCCGATCTCGTCCAGCATGCCCGACCTGCGGCGGCGCGAGTCAGCGTAGGCGAGTATCTAACCGCACCTGCAGGCGATGCCTCGCCCTGCGCGAGGTTCACCTCCCATGCTGCAGGCGCGAACTTGTTGCCAAGTTCGACAAGGAGAGTCGATCCCGCGACCTCATCCTAAGGCTCGGATTCCGCGTGGTGATGCTGTCGCGGGGGCAAGATGAGTCGATCCGTGAATTTACACCTCATGGCATCGAAATCCGGCTGTAGCAATCCTCCGATTAACCCTCACGCGGCAGAGGCCGTCGACCCTCAGGCGGCCGTCGAGTGCGGGTGCCGGCTGAGAGACGGGTTCGATCGCGAGTCGTGGGAGCCGGCGGTCGAACCAGGTTGGGAAGGCCCAGGTGCGGCAGGCCGAAGAGTTCGAGCACCGCGGGCATGAGGATGCTGCGGATGACGATCGCACTTCTTGGTTCCGCAAGAGAGACGAGTCCCGCGAACTCGAAGGCACGCCGGACTCAGCGCGCGGAACGCAACACGTCCGCGACGTGCAAGCCGCTCAGCGCGAAGCGGTCGTCAGGTCGCTTGAGCTCACCCAGCGGCCGATGGGTGCCACGGCAAACCGCAGCGACAGCCAGAGAGCGCGATCGGCGTGTCAGCGACCGGCTAAAGGGTGCGCTGCGCCGTGTCGTAGCGCCGCCACGGCCGAAACCCGAGCCTGCCGTAGAAGGAGAGCTCGGCCGTCCAGCCGACGTGGCAGTTGCCGACACCACGATCGCGAAGCTGCCGACAATCGCGCTGACAAGGTCGCCGTTGAGGTATGCAACCCAGGCGGTCCGAACGGGGCTCTATTGTTCCCCGCGGGCGCGTATTACGCCCGGTCGGTTTGTTTGGGAGCAGGAATGGACTAGGAGTGGCATGGCAACGCTGACGGTCGAGAGCCGGAGCACGACGTCCCTAGCTGCGGGTTCCCGCTATCGGCGCTTCCGCCCACGCTTGGTTCTCGGCTACCAGCAGGATCTCCAGTCGCTCATCGAGGAACTGACCGCGATGCGGGCTACCGAGGCGCGCATGGTCCTTGAGTTGGCGATCGAGAAACTCGACGAGCGCCAAGGGGCGCTCCAGACGTTCGGGGCTTAGAAGCTCTAACTCAATGAGTTTGCGTTGGTTGAAGTTCGACCACCTGGTCGTGGTTCGCCGCGATCGTCACCCCGCACTCGATCGTCGGCTGGCGAGCTCGTAGAGGTTGCCGTCTGGCGCCCGGAAGTGCAGCCATTCCCAGTTGCTGTCCTGTTCGATCGCGCCGACTATCTCGACCCCGGCTGCGACGAGTTCAGCGTGTGCCGCGCGGATCGCGTCTACCTCGAACAAAGCGACGGGGCCGCTCGCGTGCGTGCCGAAGAAGTCGAAGTACGGGTCGCCCGGCGCGAAGACCTGAACGCGATCGCCGCTGGGAAGCGACAGCTCCGTTGTCGTCGGCTCCTCGAACTCGACGCGGAGTCCCATGGTGTCGCGCAGAAGATGGACCATCGGCTCGTACTCGCGCGCCGGAATGCCCAACCAGCACAGTCGCAGGACTCTCATCGGCTCAGCATTCCACCTTCAGCCGCCAGGCTCAGGCTTTCGAGCCTCCGCCAGCATTGCCGACGAGACGAGATGCAGGGGTCGCAACTCGATGACCGTCCGCCTCATGGACGCGCGGTGGTCAGCGCGCGCACGACCGATCTCGCCGCGCACGTACTTCTGTGTGATCCGACGCGTCCAATCGCCGTCCACGTCTCGCGACAGTAACGCTCGCCCCCTCGCGCGGACCGACGCGTTCGGCCGCACACCCGTCTCCGTTGGTTCGTGAGCCTCGACATCGAGGCAGATCGCCGCGCGAGGGTCGCTCTGCAGATCGACTACTTGGCGAGCGTCGTCAACGCTCGTCATGTAGAAGGCGCCGTCGTTCCATACGAACCAGATCGGGATGACGCGCGGGATCCCATCGGCAGCGACAGTCGCTAGATGCGCGACGATGTCGAGCTGCAGGAGCGTATGTATCTCCGCGTCGGCAAGTTTTCGTGTTGGCGGGCCTCGGCGGATTCAGACTCATGCCGCCGATGCTACGCAGCCGGTGCGTGTGCGCGGCCGTCGCTTCGCGGCTTCGGCGGGATCGCACGGCGCTTCATGTCGGGCGCCGAACGAGTCCGACTAGCGACCTGGGGGGTCGGATCGATGCGAACGAGCGAACGGATCAACACACTTTGGTCGCTTGCCCGCAACGGCTCGCGCGAGGGGGAGCGGCTCCGACATCAGATCGCGGCAATCGGCGCGCTGTAGCTGATCGTCGTTGAAGCTCCTCGTAGCGCATCGTTATCCGGTTCGGGCACGCGCCTAGGCGAAGCCAGGGTCCAGGGCGCTTGTGACCGCGAGTTCGGTGCGTGCGATACGCCGTAGCGGAGCGAGCGAAATGCTAAACGCCGTGCTCTCGCTCCCGGAAATCGCGAGCTTGCAGGCATGCCTTCACCCGGCAAGCGCGCCGGCAAGGAACTCGAGAGCGAGCCGGTTGAACTGGTCGGGATCCTCGAGGTGTGGCAGGTGCCCGCTGCCTTGGACGATGACCCGGCGAGCGCCCGAGATGCCGGCCTCGATCGCGCCGCTGTGGGCGTGTACGTCGGGGATGTCATGTTCGCCGACAATGATCAGCGTCGGCACCGTGATCGCCGCGAGTTGTGACAGTGCATCTCGTTCACGACGGAGCTGCAGACCCGGAGCTATCCGTAAGTTGTGCGGGTTTTCGACGAGTAAGCCTCGCAGCGTCGACCGCGCTTTCGTATTGGCGGCCGCGGTCAGCCATGGATCGACTTTGCTCCAATAGGCAATTTGCTCATCGACGGGTGCGTCCTCGTCGGGCACAGATCGGCCGCCGCGGGTCATGAAGTGGTCGGTGAGGGCGAGCCCGCTTACGATCGGGCCTACCAAGACGAGCGCAGTGACGAGGTGCGGGTGGTCAAGCGCACAATGCAATGACAGGAGGCCGCCGTACGAGCAGCCGACGAGCGTTGCCGGTGCGCCTGCGACTTGTTCGATGACTCGCGCGAGATCGCCGACGCTCGAGTACGGAGCCGTCGGAGGATCTGATTTGCCATAGCCGCGTCTGTCCCAGCGGGTCACGCGGTGGCTCCGCGTAAGAGCCTTCGTTTGGAAGTCCCATGTCTGCCGGTGAAGGATCCCGTCATGGCTCAATACGATCGACGGCCCCGAGCCGGCGGTCTCGCAGAAGATCGCTGTTCCTGCGTCGACCTCGAGGCGCCGAGCGTCGAATCTCACGAGAATTGGCTCCTTGGCCCGTCCATCAGACGATGGGCATTGCTGGCAGCGACGAATCGCAGACCACCCGGTCGAAGAATCTTCCGGCGTCTCGAGACGGACGAGGTGGCCGTGCCTCGTAGCCTCAACCCGCGCCCCCGATCGCGCGCACGACGAACGTCGCGGCTTCGCGACTGCGAGCGCCCGCGGCGGCGGTGTCTGACAAGCCGTGCCCTCCTTCGAGCCAGCGAAGCTCCAGTTGCTTGCCGCATTGACGCATCCGTTGCGCGAAGGCGAGGAGCTGGCCGGCTGGAGTGCGCGAATCGTTTCGCGCTTGCCGAATGAGCAGCGGCGCCCGAAACTGGTCGCAGTAGGTGATCGGGAGCGCTCCGCGTAGAGGTCGGGAAGGGCGCTCGGTGGGCCGCCGAACCACGTCTCGAACGCTTTCCTCGTTGCGGGGCCGGTGTCGGCGTGCGCCGCGGCCCAATCGGCTATGGCGACATCGGCGACGCCAGCAGCCCAAAGGCTTGGTTGGCGCCCGAGTGCGTAGAGCGTCAGAAACCCGCCGTAGGAGCCGCCGGCGATCGCGATCCGATCCGCGTGTGCGATGCCATTTTCCGCGAGCCATCTATGGGCGGCTGCGACGTCTTCCAGCTCCCAGTGGCCCACGTCGCCCCAGACAGCCTCCATGAAGCGGCTCCCGCGACCGCTCGAGCCTCGGTAGTTGACATCGAGGACGGCAAGACCGTCGTCGGTATACGCCTCCACGGCGACCGAGAATTCGTCACACGCTTCCACGTGCGGGCCGCCGTGGCAGCGGACGACGGCGCCGCGGCTCGGGACCGAGTCCGGCCGCGTGAGCCAGGCCTGCACGCGCGTCCCGTCGCTTGACGCGAAGTCGACCGATGTGGACGAAGCGCTGCGGCCGACGCTCGGGCTCTCGAGCAGCCGCCATGTTCGGCCGCGTTCCCAACGAAGAACGCTGAGGGGTTGTCCGACGGTCTCCTGCCCGACGACGACGGCGCCGCCGGCACCGAATTGCGACGTACGTGCGTACTGAACGTGGTAGCTGCCGGGAGCAACGTCGATCTCCTCGGCCAGATCGCGTTCTAGGTCGTACCGGAAGAGACGCTGCCCGGCGCGGCGGATGCGGCAGATGAGCACGTAGCGACCGTCGTCGGACCAGTCGAGCGGGATCTGATCGGCTTCCTCCAGGTCTGGTCCCAGCTCCCTGGTCTGCCCTGTTTCGACGTCCCAGAGCAGCGGGCGACTCCATCCGTCTTGATCGGCGGCCGCGATGAGCATGCGCGTGTCGCTGGCGAGCGGTGAGAATCGCACGGCGCCCAGGCTGTGGCTGCGGATGCTCGGCGGCAGAACGCCGACCTTTTCACGCGTCCACCTGTGGAACACCTCGACGGCGTATCGCCGCAGCCCGGGGTTTCGGTCCGTCGTGTCGATGCTGAAGAGGGAGGCCTCGGCTGAGATCCGACAGTTGCGTGCCTCATGAGGTGAGTGGAAGAGCTCGACGGTCGGCGATGCGACACCTGCCGCAGAAAGAACGGCCCCCGTGAAGCCCGTCTCCGAGACCTGTGTGACCGCTACGAGGCTGCCGTCCAGGCTGACGTCGCTTCCGCGCAACGTGTAGTTGGGAGCGTTCGGCGTCAGGTCGATTTCGCGCCCGCCGACGATGCTGGTGTAGGTCAGATGTCCCATCTCGTTACCGCCGTCATCACGCAGCCGGTAGACGCCCTCGCCCATCGCGGAGATCCAGACGCTGTCGAAAAATCCATCGGTAGTGATGTCGAGCGGCGTGATCTGCCCAGACTCGACGTCCCAAGCCGAGACGTGAAGACCGTCGAGCTCGGCACTGGCAACGAGCCCGCGGTGGCGGGCAGCCTTCGCCAACTGGAACCAGATGAAGCGCGGAGCGACAAGACGGTCCGCGTTCTCCTTGGACTCGGCGATCACACGGTCACCTCCCCGTCGCGACGTCGAGCCAGTGGCCTGTCCTGGCGCCCGTGCTGAGGCCAGGTGGGTCGTCGTACGGAAAGGTGTTCAGCTCCCAGCGCACACCCAGCGGATCGTCGAGAATGAGCGCCTGTGGCCGATCGGCCGCGATCGTGCACCCCGCCGCCGGCGCTACGCGACGCAGCCGTTCGAGTTCGTCTTCGCTGACGAAGGCGCCGATGTGCGAGAGCAGGCCGTCATCGGCGACGACGCTATCGACAGCCTCAAGCGCGAGCCGGAATCCGTCCCGGTAGAGGGACACGAGACCGAGGTCAATTCCTGCTCGTTCCGCGTCATCCCAATCGGCTGTCGGCGGCAGCGTCGCCCAGCCGGCTGCCGTTTCGGCCTCGCGAAACGCCACCTCCAACGAAAACAAGTCGCAGTAGAACGCCTCGGCTTTGCGCAAGCCGTCGACTCGAAGCGCGACATGCGTGTATGCGTGCAGAGGCATCGGCTTATCTCCCGGCGATCAGAGCGGTGAGCAGTGCGACGTGTGTCGTGCTGAGGAAGATCGCGCGAATCGTCGACAGCAGCGTGAATCGGTCGAGCAGACGCGCAAGCGTTGCGGGGTCGTCGGGCGCGCGGCCGACGGCGAACATCGTCGGCGCCGCGCGGCTCGTGAGGAGCAGCACGACCGCAGCCGAACCGCTCGCGCACCCAAGTGCCCACTCAACGCTCGTGTCGCTGTGGCTTGCGAGTGCGAGAGCAAAGGTGCTCCAAGTTGCAATCGCCCCGCCGATGCCGAGGATCGGATACAGGATGCGGCCGCGCACGAGGTGGCTGGCGCGCGCATAACGTGCGAACTCGACCACACCAATGCGGTGGCGCCCCGGTAACTGGACAAGGACGCCGTCGACGCTCCCGCCGGTCAGGATCACAGATGGCACGAGCGCAACGAGCGCACCAACGAGCACAGTTGTCGTCATCGTGAGCGCATGCGGCGAGCATCGACAGATGCGGAGGTGTCAGCCGCGTCGCCGGCGATCAAGATCGGCCGCCGGCGCAGCCGGTCGACCCACACTCCGGCGGGGAGCGCGAAGACAATGAACGGAAGGAAGCCGAGCACTCTCAGCAGCGAGAACTCGAACGGACTGGCATGGAGACTGAGGACTGCGAGCCAAGGAATCGCCAGCGCCGAGATCTTGGATCCGAACTTGCTGATCGACTGGCCGGTCCGCAGCTTGAGGAAGTCCGCATGACTCCACAGCGCCTCCCCGCGTGGGCTACGCATCGGCCCGCTTCGGGAAGAAGGCGCTCGCGAAGACGAAGTTGCGCCCTCCCGCGGTATCGGCCGCGAGGACGTCGTGCACGAGCCTCTCGAGCCGCCGCTCGAAGCGGCGCGCGTCCTCGGGGCGAAGGCGCGCACGCACCACACCCGACAGGGCGGGTTTGGCGTCGGCTGCGGCGACTTCGAGCTCGTCCGCGGCTCGACGCAGCGCCGCGGCGGAGAGCGGGCCAGTCGCCTCGGGGGCGTCGGCGCAACGGATCACGAACAGCCACGCCACCCGACCGTAGTACTTCTCCGTTACGGCACGAACCTGCCTCGTCCGCACGACGCGAATCAAGCCGGCGCGCTCGAGGACCTTCAGGTGGTGGCCGACGGTCCCCTTCGGGAGAGCGAGCTGTTCGGCGAGCTCCTGCGTCGACCGCGCGCGCTCGCGGAGCAGTGCTACGAGCGTTGCGCGGAGGTCGTGTGCGAGCGCGCGTAGCTGGTCGCGCTTGTCGACGACGAGGACGTCGTCGGCCTCGTAGTCCCGCTCCGTTGTCTGCCGCTCAATGGTCGATATATCCCGACCATATGGGATTTCCCGACCACTCGCAACCCCGCGGCCGGCCCCGGGTTGGCAGAAGTTCATTGCGGTGACGAGCCCGACAGCTCTCTGGGTCGGCGTGTCAGCGACCGGCTAAAGGGTGCGCTGCGCCGTGTCGTAGCGCCGCCACGGCCGAAACCCGAGCCTGCCGTAGAAGGAGAGCTCGGCCGTCCAGCCGACGTGGCAGTTGCCGACACCACGATCGCGAAGCTG
>WNFZ01009430.1_pt1 | contig 10207 bp, 10 predicted proteins | sample 5400081 | NCBI WGS metagenome assembly WNFZ01 (sample SAMN13153365, study PRJNA577476) | soil metagenome | isolation source: 80 cm soil or saprolite under grassland replicate 1 | place: USA:California | collected 2016-06-15
CCAACCATTGGAGTGGTCGAAGCAATCAGAGGCGGCTCGAATATTGTGATCGTTGGGGCAGCAGGTATGGGAAAAACTGTCGCACTCGCCCACCTTGCCTCCATGGCGGCCAACCTCCAGGTCAAGCTTGATGCGGACTCAGAATTGGAAGCAGTCCCCTATCTATATCATGTTGCTGATCTGCAATTCCCGTTCGACGCCTCCAAGGATCCAGTTACTACTATTATCAACGCTGCCAGCGAACACGCGCCCATTTTTGATTTGAGGCGTTTACCTGGATTCATCCAACAAACATTTAAAAATGGACAGGCCCTTCTCCTGATTGACGGCTTCGATGAACTTGATCCAACAGTACAGAAAGATGTGGTCGAATGGTTCAAGGCTTTATTGCAGACCCATCCAAAGATAAGGATTGTTACAACGGGTTGCATGGATCAACTCAATGGCTTGATCAGCCTGGGATTCAATCCATTGGCGTTAATCTCATGGGATATATCCAGAAGTTTGCGCTTCATCCAGCAATGGGGAGAATTGTGGTCCCGAACGGTCGCCTTGGAAGCCTGGGCACAAACGGGTCCTGGGCAAGTGGATCCGGTCCTGCTCAACACCTGGCTGACAAATGACAACCACGGTCTAACTCCCTTCGAACTGACTCTGAAAGCCTGGGGCGCCTATGCGGGCGACAGCCTGGGCCCGCGTGTGCTGGATGCAATTGCCACTCATGTGCGGCGAGTTGCCCCCAGCGGCACACCGGTCGCAGCGCTGGAATTGCTCGCGATGCAGGTCGTGTTGACATCCCAGCCTATCTTTGACCCGCGCCAGGCGCGTGGCTGGGTGAAACAATACGATATTGTGGAAGATAAACCAATTGAGAGCGCTGAAACAGTTACAAAAACAGAGGCAGGCGAAGAAATACCTCTCACGGATTCGCAAAAAATAAGGATCAAAAAGTCAAAGGCTGGTGAAGCTGTGCCCACCTATGGCTTATTGAGCAAAATGGTCGAGAGCGGATTACTGATCTCACATTCGAATAACAAGATGCGATTCCTGCACCCGGTGCTAAATGGCTATCTTGCCGGTCAGGCCATCGGCGACAATGACGCCGACACAATCTTACTTGCCCTTCCGGATTGGGATGGAAAAATGCTGTCGCTGCGTTATTTGGCTGCGCGTGGAGATGCATCCGCGGTTGCGGATATTATGTTGAAAGAGTCAAATCTTCCGCTTCACAATTCCGTTTTTGCGGTGGCGCGCTGGCTGCGCGATGCTCCCAAGGAAACCGCATGGCGCAGTAAGGCCTTTGCCAGCTTATTGACAATCCTTCAAGCGGAAGGCCAGCCGCTGGGTCTGCGCGGCCAGGCGATGGCGGCATTTGTCACCAGCGGGGATCCGGGCGCGGCCACGCTCTTCCGTCAACTTTTAAGTTCACGATCATTTGAGCTAATTCCGCTTGCCGCTCTGGGAAGTGGCGCGCTAAAAGATATGAAAGCGACTGACGCACTGGAGGAATTGATGCAGGCACCAGTGAGCGCCGTACGCCGCGCAACCTGCCTCGCTCTGGTAGCCATCGGGACCGAGAAATCCCTCGAAGGAGTCGCACGCGCCCTGCTTCAAGGTGACGAAGAGCTCAGGCGAGCCGCTGCAGAAGCACTGGCGAATGATCCAATTGAGGGCCATCCCGTTCTCAAGGAAGGCGCGACACTTTCAGATATCCTGGTACGCCGCGCAGTTGTACATGGACTGTCACGGATTGGACAGCCCTGGGCCACCGAAATCCTCCAGCAGATGCAGGTACAGGATGACCAGTGGGCAGTTCGCAATCTGGCGAATCAATACCTTGAACAAATGCAGAGAATTGACCCACGCGTCCCGCGTCAGCTTACCGCAGCGTCTGAATCTCCATGGCTAATCCTATGCAATCGAAGAAATTGGCGCGAACGGAGTCCCGCTTCCCCATCCCAACCAGTTCGGATTAGGTTAATATCAGGGGAGCAGAAAATTGTCTTCTCGATCCACGCGCGCCCTTGAAAATAATAGGAATTGCTGGAAACCAATAAAGGAGATTTTGATGGCGAAAGAAACATTGTTGTTGACAATCGCAGTCCTGGGTGGGACAGGCAAGGAAGGCAAGGGACTTGCTTATCGCTGGGCAAAGGCAGGCTATCAAGTCTTAATTGGTTCTCGCTTTTCTGAAAAGGCCGTGACGGCTGCATCAGAGATCATGGAATTATTAGAGGGTGAATCATCGGTAGTAGGCACAACCAATCAGGAGGCTGCCCAACAGGCAGATATCGTTGTTGTGACCGTGCCTTACTCCGGACATCGGGAGACGCTTGAAAGTGTGAAGGAGGCTCTCTCTGGCAAGCTGGTCATTGATACCACCGTCCCGCTTGTCCCGCCCAAAACAAGAAAAGTGCAAATGCCGGCTGCAGGATCTGCTGCCCAAGAAGCCAAAGAGATCCTCGGTGAGAACGTGGAAGTGGTGGCTGCATTCCAAAATGTTTCTTATGAACACTTGCTGGGGGAGGAAGAAGTCGAATGCGATGTATTGGTCACCGGCTCAAGCAAAAAGGCGCGCCAGGAGGCACTGAGACTCGTTGAAGCTGCGGGGCTGGTCGGTTGGGATGCCGGTCCCATTGAGAACTCCGTTGTCGTGGAAGGGCTCACCAGTGTATTAATCAATATCAACAAACAATATGGTTCAACGCACGCAGGGATCAGGATTACGGGTGCTCAGAAGTCATCCACAGATTAATTAAATCTCCCAAGAGAAATTTGTTCGCTATCTAATTTTGTGGATAAATCTTGATGCTTACCCTTGTTCCTCTTTCCGGGATTCCTCTCATCCGCCAGGGCGACAACCTGGCGGATATTGTTCTCAATGGACTTCAAGAAAAAAATATTGCACTCGAAGACAATGATATTCTGGTGTTTGCCCAAAAGATCGTGTCCAAGGCCGAAGGGCGTGCGGTCAATCTTGTCACGGTCAAGCCCTCAAAACGCGCCACTGAACTTGCAGTACAGACCGAGAAAGACGCACGCCTGGTTGAATTAATCCTCCGGGAAAGCAATCAAGTATTGCGGACCCGGCCCGGGACCATTATTGTCGAACACAAACTTGGATTCGTCTGTGCCAACGCAGGGATCGATCACTCAAATGTTGCTGGCATCGGGAATGCGGCTGAAGAGTGGGTACTGCTCCTCCCCGCGGAACCAGATCGCTCGGCAGAGCAGATTCGTACAGAGATCGCATCCAAAACAGGTAAGCAAACTGGCATTCTCATCATCGATTCACATGGACGCGCCTGGCGCAATGGAACCGTCGGGGTCGCGATTGGGATCGCAGGTTTGCCAGGCCTCCAGGATTTGCGTGGCCAACCGGATCTTTTCGGATTTGCCCTGCGGATTACTCAAGTGGGCGTGGCAGATGAACTTGCCGCAGCGTCTTCCCTGGCGATGGGACAGGCTGCTGAGGGCACACCTGTTGTTCATGTACGCGGTTTCCCTTATTCACTTCGAGAAGGGTCACTCAAGGAATTGATTAGGCCCAAAGAACAAGATCTATTTCGCTAATACCTGATCCTGACCTATGAAACACGACACCTCATTCTGGAAGGCAATGATTGACTTACTCACGACCTATGTCATCATCGTTGACAGGCCAAAAGGAAGTACACATCCTCGCTACGAAAAAGCAGTTTACCCGCTCGATTATGGCTATCTCGAAAATACAACTTCAAGTGATGGAAGTGGAATAGATGTGTGGATTGATTCGTTAAACTCAGTGATGGACAAGCAAGGAACCAAAACATTAACGGGAATCTTATGCACGTTTGATACACTCAAGCGCGATGCGGAAAACAAATTAATGATCGGGTGCACTGATGAAGATATTCAAGTGATTCGGGATTTTCATAACGAAATGTACACACTTTATATCTCCAACCCAATGGTAGAAGATGACCTTCCCAACTGATTTTCTTGACCTGCTCACAGAAGAAACAAAAGCCCTGCTCTATCTTGCAACCATCATGCCCGATGGCTCACCGCAAGTAACACCTGTCTGGTTTAACATCGATGGCGAGGATGTTCTCATCAATACGAATGAAGGACGCACCAAGGATAAAAACATGAAAGCACGCCCTCGGGTTGCGATGAGCATTCAGGATCCAAAGAATCAGGATCGATATCTTGGCATGCGCGGCGAAGTGATTGGATATACAAAAGAAGGTGCAGATGAGCACATCAACCGGCTCTCTCTCAAGTACTATAACAAACCCTGGACTTACACAGAGGGGCAACGACGGATCATCTACAGGATCAAACCTCTCCACTTTGACCGACACTACGACTGATCTTCACAACTTTTTGCGGACTCGCCGATCAATCCGCCGCTTCAAAGCGGACCCGGTGCCGGATTCCGCCATACAAAATATTCTTTCCACCGCAACGTACGCGCCGTCCGCACACAACCGTCAGCCGTGGCGGTTTTGCGTAGTGACGGACTTATCCGTCAAAATAAATCTTGCTGAAGCTATGGCAATCGATTTCGAACGCGATCTGAAGCGAGACGGTGTTTCCCCTGAAAAAATACAAGCCCAACTTAAACGCTCCAGAGACCGCATTACCTCTGCGCCTATCGCGATCTTGCTATGTCTCGACATGCGTGAAATGGATTCCTATCGAGATCAAAAGCGTCAATATGCTGAGCGGATGATGGCAATGCAATCCGTCGCTGCGGCAGGGCTGCAATTATTGCTCGCTGCACACGCCGAAGGCTTGGGTGGAGTTTGGGTTTGCTCACCTCTGTTTGCAGGGGAAACAATTCAAAAAGCATTACATTTACCGGAAGCTTGGGAACCACAAGCAATGTTTTTTATTGGTTATCCAGATGAAACGCCGAAAATCAAAGAGATGAAGGATTTGCAGAGTCTAAAGAAATATTATGACCGTGGAAGGTAGACTGAAGACGGCGGTTGGAGCAAATAAAATGAACGATGAACGAAATAGGTGGAGCAAACAATTTAGTTCGAATATTGGTGCATGGGAATTACTTAGACTTGGTTGTTTCGTTGTGATTTGGATGCTTTTGGCAGGGGCATTATCCTCAATTTTCTATGCTTCTCAACTAATCCAAATCTTATTATTTGCTATATTCCTGATTTCTTTATTCGCGTTTGCAATATTTTCTCAAACATGGAAACCAGCTTACTCGCTCCTTCGAAAAATCTTCGGCAATAAAAACTTACCGAGTGAGCCAAGGCCTCACTCAACAGTGAAAATCTCCCGCCAACGGCTTCCCTGGTGGGGATATTTGTTTGGGTTTTGGTTTCTATTATTAGATTTACTCATCCTATATGTGATCCTTAAACGACATTAAAAGCATGAAAATTGTTGCCCTTGCCGGCGGAGTCGGTGGCGCGAAACTCGCCCACGGACTCGCTCAAATTCTCCCTCCTGAAGATTTGACAGTCATTGTCAACACCGGTGATGACTTCGAGCATTACGGCTTATATATTTGCCCTGATTTAGATACGGTTTGCTATACATTGGCAGGATTGGCAAATCCAGACACGGGCTGGGGACGAGTCGACGAAACCTGGAATGTCATCGAGAATGCTTCAAAACTGGGCGGACCAAGTTGGTTTAATCTCGGCGATCAGGATTTGGGAACACATCTCGAACGGACGAGGCGCTTGAAAGAGGGGCAAAGGTTATCGCAAATTACAAACGATTTTTGCAGGGCCTGGGGAGTTGAACACGAAGTCCTGCCAATGTCTGACCGGCTAGTGCAGACAATTGTCGAAACCGAAGAGGGCGAACTCGCGTTCCAGGAATATTTTGTGCATCGTCGCTGTGAGCCCCGCGTCACAGGCTTTCGGTTTGACGGAGTCGATGTAGCGGAGCCAGCTCCCGGGGCGCGGGAAGCGATCCAATCTGCAGAGGCAGTCATCATTTGTCCATCGAATCCGTGGGTCAGCATTGACCCCATTCTGCAAGTTATCAAAAGGATGGAGAAGCCTGTGATTGCAGTTTCGCCGATCATTGGCGGGAAAACGGTCAAAGGACCAGCCGCGAAGATGTTCCTGGAACTGGGAATCGAACCCTCCGCGCTGGCAGTGGCGAATCACTATTGTGATCTCGCGACGGGGTTTGTGTTGGATACACTCGATCAGCAATTACAAGAAAATATTAGGAGTCTAAATATGCGTACACTTGTAACAAATACGTTGATGAAGAGTCTTGATAATAGAAAACAATTAGCGAGCGATGTACTGGACTTTATAGGAAATAACCTATGACACTTTGGGCAATCGTCCCTGTGAAGCCGTTACGGCGAGGTAAGTCGCGCCTGGCTGGAGCCTTATCGGAAGATGAGCGGACCGAGTTGAATCGGATGCTCTTGGAAAACACGCTAAAAACATTTTCCGACCTGAAAGAAGTGGAAGAAGTTTTGGTCATTAGCCGCGATCCACAGGCTTTGACTATTGCACGCAATCATGGCGCGCGTACGGTTCGGGAAGATGGACAACCAGAATTGAATACGGCGCTCAAGCGTGCCACGGTCGTCGCGCAGGTATATGCCACGCGCGGCGTTCTGGTCTTGCCGGCGGATCTTCCGCTTGTTTCTCGTGACGATATCCTCACATTGATCGGTCGCGCCGGAGAACCTCCTGTGGTTGTCATCGCACCAGACCGGCATGGAACTGGCACCAATGCCTTGTTGATCTCCCCGGCTGGCTTGATCGAGTACGATTTTGGGGAAAATTCCTTTCAACGTCATTGCCAACGTGCCAAGGACGTGGGTGCCAGGCTTGAGATCGTCGACCTGCCCACACTCGGATTGGATCTGGATCTTCCGGAAGACCTGGAACTCGTTCGTAAATTTGAAATGACGAAGATGGCATAGTAAGCGCTTGTCTACAATCTAAATTGCACCTCTTCAGCATGAGTTCCTCATGCTGAAGAGGTGTTTTATTTGCATAGGTTAGCCTTGCGAAGGTTTTATCCTGGTCACAATATCGCGAGTCCTAACCTTCGCAAGGCTTAGAAATGTATAAGTTGACTATACGGTTTAATATGACATAACACCATCGGGATACGGAGTTTTTTCACTCGGTATCTGTCTGACAAATGCTATAATAATTTTGTGATTTTTGACACGAAAAATCCAACTATTTTTCACAATTGAGGTGTTCCATGGATAAGCACGGCAACGTAGATTCCAAAATCATGACCAGACACCAACTCCAAGCAGAATTGCTCAGATGTGAATACTGTGAGGAAAAGCCCTGTACCAAAGCCTGCCCCGTCAACTGCTCGCCCTTTGACTTCATCATGGCAGCCCGCGTCGGAAACCCATCCGATATCAAGCGAGCCGCGGCAGAGATCATGCATAGCAACCCACTTGGCGGTGTGTGTGGCCTTGTGTGCCCGGATCGATTTTGTATGGCGGCTTGTTCAAGAAAGAAATTTGACGGATCGATCAACATCCCAAAAGTCCAGGCGACTCTCGTGGAAATGGCGAAAAGGCTCGGGGGAATTCCAAAGTTTGATACACCAACTTTAAACGGGAAAAGAATAGCAGTGATCGGCGGCGGTCCCGCAGGGCTGGGAGTAGCTGCCGCGTTAGGACAGCTTGGCTACATTGTGGATATTTTCGAAAGCCGCGACACACTCGGTGGAATGATGAATCTCATCCCTGATCCGCGCCTCGATAAGAATGTAGTCCAATCGGATATTGAGTTTTTATTTTCCCTCGGCGCCATTTCCGCAAAGACCGGCGTGAAGGTGGAAGACCCGAAATGGTTGCTTGCACAAGGATATGATGCCGTTTGTGTCACAATGGGTCTATGGAAGCCGGTTGAGCTTGGGATTGAAAATGAAAACCTCGCGATCAAGATGGTTGACTTGCTTTCGAACAAGGAAGCTTATCAATTCGATGGCTGCGTGGCGGTCATCGGTGGCGGCGCGACCGCAGTAGACTGTGCCATTACGGCCCAAGAGCGCGGCGCAGCCTATGTCGAAATGTTCATGCTCGAAAAACTCTCTGAGATGCCATTGACGCCTGTGGAACGACAGGAATTGATTGATTATGATATCGAAGTCAACGGTCGAATTCGCATCAGTAGAATCAATACAAATGGCAAAGATATTTCAGGAATCGAAACGAAAAAAGTTCAACTGATTGAGGGACAGCCATTCCAGCCTGCCAATGTTCGCGATGTAGAAGGAACTGAGGGAATCAGAACAGAGTTCAACGCGGTTGTGATGGCGATTGGAATGCGCTCAACTGTTGCGCGTGAGCAGGTGGATGGTCTCTTCTATACAGGTGACATTTCGAATGGTCCAACCACCGTAGTGGAAGCGGTTGCCTCTGGTAAAAACACAGCCCTCGAAATTGATGCTTTTCTGAAGAAACAGGAAAAGCCTGAAATCAAAAAAGCAACCAAATCTTATTTTGCGATGCCTGGCTATCATCCCGTGCCTGTCTCGCTCGAAACAGATTTCTTCGGACGGAAAATCAATTCGCCCTATCTGCTCTCTGCCTCTCCCTTGACGGATGGCTTTGAGCAGATGAACAAAGCCTATGAGCATGGCTGGGCCGGCGGGATCATGAAGACAGCATTCGATAACGTGCCGATCCATATCCCCTCTGAGTATATGTTCACGTTCAACAACCTAACCTACGCGAACGCTGACAATGTCTCTGGGCACCCACTGGATCGCGTTTGCCGCGAAGTCGAGCAATTGATCAAGAAGTGGCCCGATCGATTGACCATCGCCTCAACAGGTGGTCCTGTTTCAGGCCAGGAGGAGTGTGACATAAGCGGCTGGCAATCCAATACCCGAAAACTTGAAGCGGCTGGCGTAATGGGAATTGAATACTCACTATCCTGCCCACAAGGTGGAGACGGAACCGAAGGGGACATCGTTTCGCAAAACGCGGCCCTCACCGCCAAGATCATTGACTGGATCATGGAAGTGGGTTCGCCAGACATTCCAAAGTTGTTCAAATTGACTGCGGCGGTCACCTCGATTGTTCCCATTCTGCGAGCGATCCGTCAAGTCTTGAATAAATACCCAGAGAAAAAAGCTGGCATTACGCTCGCAAACTCCTTCCCCACTCTGGCATTCCGACCAGCGATCGGACGCGTCTGGGAGGAAGGCATTGTCACCGGTATGAGCGGCGATGGCGTCACGCCCATTTCTTATTTGACACTGGCTAATGCTGTTCCGGAAGGGATCGAAATCTCCGGCAATGGCGGACCCATGACCTACAAAGCTGCCATGGATTTCCTGGCGCTTGGCGTCAAGACGGTCCAGTTCTGCACGATTGCTACCAAGTATGGCTACGGCATCATTCGTGACCTTGAGTCGGGTACAGCGTTCCTGATGCGGGAGCGCGGCATCTCGAGCATGAAAAATTTGATCGGGATCACACAACCGCATCCCATTACAGACTTCATGTCGCTTTCGCCTGTCAAGAAAATTTCTAATTTTAATTATGATCTTTGCAGTGCCTGTGGGAACTGCGCACGCTGTCCCTATCTTGCCATCCAATTAGACGAGAAGGGACTTCCACACTCCGATCCTGCGCTGTGTATTGGATGCTCGATCTGTGCGAAGAAATGCTTTACCGGCGCGATCACCATGCGAGAACGCAGTGCTGAAGAGCTTGCCCTCCTGATTGAAAACTAACCATACAACTGCCAAAGCGAAAGGATTGAATATGACAACAAGATTTGAAAATGGGATTGTGGCAACTTTGGGTCCAAACAACCGCGTGATTTGGAATGGTGCGGTCGTAACAGAAGGTGAAAACATTGTAGCAGTTGGCAGCGTAGCAGAAATGAAGCAGCGCTTTCCGAATGCTGAAGTAGTAGATTGCGCTGGCAAGATCATTTTGCCAGGGTTTATTTGCACGCATCATCACTTCTATTCGACGATGGCGCGAGGTATGGCGATCCCGGGCGAACCCGCTTCCAACTTTGTGGAAATCCTCGAGCGTCTGTGGTGGAAGGTGGACCGTGCCCTCGCTGAGGAAGATATCACGCTCTCAGCCCAAATTCCTCTCATCGAATGTATTCGTAATGGCACCACTTCCGTCATAGACCATCATGCCTCACCAGGCATGCGCGATGGCTCGCTTGACCTGATCGAAAATGCAGTCCGTCAGGCCGGGATCCGCGCCTCGTTGTGTTAT